>Ga0070727_10003751_pt1 | contig 13486 bp, 11 predicted proteins | sample tdAd472_FD_66722 | JGI IMG/M metagenome (GOLD analysis project Ga0070727, IMG submission 66722) | Marine sediment microbial communities from the Atlantic coast under amendment with organic carbon and nitrate - tdAd47.2 | ecosystem: Environmental > Aquatic > Marine > Coastal > Sediment | place... | reverse complement strand
ATCTGCAGCCGGGCGCCGACGTGATCATGGTGCTCGGTACCGGCTACGAAGGATGACCCACACGGCCGCAGGACGCGGCCATCGATTCCCGAGAATCTGGCTTCTTCCTGCCGCAATGCTCACGACAATCACGGGGGCGACTTACTTCGGCTTCTTCTCGCGGGCCATGATTCTCGACCTGGTCGCGTGGTGGCCGGCTTGGTTGTTAATCGGCTTGTTGGTCGTGTTGGCTCGAGGACGTCGGATCGGAAGAGTGAGGGTCTCGGGCATCGTCCCTCTCATCGCCGCCGCCACCCTGGGGCTATTCGTCTACGCACACCTTGCCGGCTGGGCGGTGATGCCGTCGACATCTAACAACCTCGTAGGGCCGCAAGCTGCTGTCGGTTCTTCGACAGCCCTCTCGGCCCGCGTCGACGGGGAATTGTTCGTTTCCTCCGGTAGCGATCACCTTTACCGTGTTTCGGCCACCCGTCGTGGTGGTGGCGTTGGCATGGCTGAGGCAGTGGAACAGAGTCAAGGCGACTCGATGTCGGTGGTCTTGAGGGAGCAAGGTAACCCTGGCTTCTATGAGTTCTCCGGGTGGGTACTGGAGCTGTCCAACTCCCCTCGATGGTCGCTGACCCTCGACGGTGTTATCGATTCCGATCTGAAAGGGCTGACCCTCGATAGTGCACAATTGGGTGGATCGGGTGTTGTCGAGCTGGGGGGCGCGGCGACTTCGACGCCAATCACCGTGAACGGAGTTTTTGAGATCTCGATACCCAGTGGGGTGGTGGCCAGGGTCATCGGTCCGGCAACCGTGCCTGACCACTGGGAGCAGTCGAGCGACGGTGCTAGATCGCCTACACCTGGGGAGGGATGGGTGATTTCGGTGGCAGCAGGCTCGTCGCTGACGATCACAGGCGGCTAGTTACACTTCAACCGTGCCCTCAGACCGGCTTCGGCAAACAGCACTGATCATATGGATAGGGGTCGGTTCTGTTGCTCTTGCTTGGGTGGCACTCCAGATCGCCGGGTCTATCCGAGTTATCTGGCTTCCGGTGGTCTTCGCCGCCGGTCTCGTTTTCCTTCTCGAGCCAGCTGTCAAGTCGTTCGAACGAATCCGCATTCGACGTTTGTGGGGCTCGCTCCTGGCGTTCATCGGTCTGATCGCTCTGATCGTGGCTGCCACTGCGCTGGTCTTTCCGCTGGTGCAGGAACAGGCCGTTGCCTTTGCACAGCAGCTGCCAGATCTTTACCTGGAAGTGATCAACTGGTTAAGGGAGCTCGGTGCTTCTGTAGGTGTTGATGTTGATGAGATTCTGACCCAACAGGCCATTGAGGATTGGCTGAACGACCCGGCCAATCTCGAGACGGTCCAAAACCTCCTTCTCGGATTTGGAGCCGGGGCTGGCCAACTGATCCTGAGCGTGACGGAGATGATCGCCGTCGTAGCTTTGGCTCCGGTGCTCGCTCTCTACATCCTGATCGATCTGGACAAGTTCCAAGCGGGGTTTGTCGGGCTCACACCTCCGAAGTATCAGGAAGAAGCCTCATACGTTGGAGGGGCGGTCGGTACCGCACTTGGTTCGTTCGTCCGGGGCCAACTGCTGGTGGCGGTGATCGTTGGGGTCGCTTCGAGCATCGGAATGTTCCTGATCGACCTGCCCTTCTGGTTGCTGATTGGAATGCTGGCTGGATTCCTCAACTTGATCCCGTTCCTGGGTCCAATCGTTGGTGGTGCACTGGCTGTTCTGGTTGCCCTTCTGAACGGCGATCCCTGGCAGGCGCTGTGGGCTGTGGTGATCTTCGTGATCATCCAGCAGGTGGACAACCATGTCGTCACACCGATGATTCAGCGGACGAGGGTCAACCTGTCGCCACTAGTCATCGTGCTCGCCCTTGTCATCGGGGGTTCCGTCGCAGGTCTGCTTGGTGTCCTCGTGGCAGTGCCCGTCACGGCGGCGATCCGGATTCTCGTTGGCCATTTCTGGCGGACCAGGGTCCTGGGTCAGTCTTGGTCAGAGGCGACCGACGCAATGATCGAGGTCACTGAACCTCCTGAGCGTCTGGCACGGATCAGTCGCAAAGGCCCTTCAGACCAATCAAGGCTCTTTGATACCCAAGAGATGTCGGCCGTCGACGAAGAGGCCGACGACGAGAGTTGATCGCGCAGCGATCTACTTCGTTTGATCACGTCCTGTGGGGTCACACCTCGCCCAGGTACGCCTGGCGCATCTGTGGATTGTCTAACAAGCCTTGAGCGGTATCACTGAGCACGATACGGCCGGTCTGGAGTACATAACCCCTGTCGGCGATCGATAGTGCCATGTTGGCGTTCTGCTCGACAACAAAGACTGTGGTTCCTGCTTTGTTGATTCGTTCGATTATCTCGAAGTTCTGTGCGACCAGGACCGGCGCCAGTCCCATAGATGGTTCGTCCATGAGCAAGACTTTCGGCTGAGCCATGAGGGCGCGGCCCATGGCGACCATCTGCTGTTCACCGCCAGAGAGAGTGCCCGCTTTTTGGGAGAGACGCTCCTTGACGCGTGGGAAGAGTTCGAAGATGCGGTCGTAGTCTTCTGACAGATCCTCGCCCGGGCGCAGGTACGCACCTATCTCGAGGTTCTCCTTGACAGTCATACGTTTGAAGAGACGTCTGTTCTCAGGAACCATGGTGACACCTCGGGCGACTCGATCGGCCGTGGACCATTGGTTGACGTCTTCGCCGTCGAGGAGCACGGAGCCGGTTGTCGGTTTCACGTATCCGAGGATTGTCTTCAATGTGGTGGTCTTTCCAGATGCGTTGCCTCCGAGGAGGCTGACCATCTCACCTTCGTAGATCTCGATGTTGACGTCTTTGAGGATGTGCACCGCGCCGTAGTAGGTATTCACTCCCTTGAAGGAAAGGATCGGCTGACGGTCATTCATCGCTGTTCTCCGCTGGCCTGCCCAGATAGGCTTCGATGACGTCCGGATCGGACGAGACGTGGTCATAGTCGCCTTCGGCGATCTTCACCCCATGGTCGAGTACCACAACCCGGTCGGACACATTCTCGACGACCTTCATGTCGTGCTCGATAACAACGACTGTCAGTCCAAGATCATCTCGAAGTTTCCCGATCAGGCCGGTTAGCTCGACAGTCTCCCTCGGGTTCATGCCAGCTGTCGGCTCATCGAGGAGAAGGAGTTTCGGATCGGTGCCCATCGCCCTGGCTATCTCCAGACGACGACGATTCGCATAGGACAATACGTTTGCAGGCTGGTCGTGCCTGTAGCCGGCGAGACGGGTTCCGAAGAACGACAAGACCTCCTTGGCCCGTTCTTCGATCGCAATCTCCTCGGCCCGTTGCTTCTTCGTCTGGAGAATGGCTCCCCACATGCCGGAACTCGTGCGACAGTGCTGGCCCACCATGACATTCTCCAGAACCGTGAGGTTGGGAAACAGGCGGACGTTCTGGAAGGTGCGGGCGATTCCTCGTCTCGTGATCTCGTTTGGCTGGTGGTGAGCAAGGTCGTCTCCGTCGAAGAAGATCTGTCCTTCGTCGGGTGAGAACATCCCAGAGATAACATTGAAGAACGAGGTCTTGCCTGCGCCATTCGGCCCAATGACAGAGACAATCTCGTTTTCGTTGATATGGAAGTCCACACCGCCTAGGGCTTGGACCCCGCCAAATGCCTTCTTGAGGCCCTTGATCTCTAGGACTGGTGTCACGCTGGGGCACCTTGTTCGCCATCACTTACAAAGTCGCCGCCTTTGTCGAGCCAGGCGTCCTGGGTGAGTTCATCGGCGTGCAGTTCTCTAGATCTTCGGGCAGAGGGCCAGAGTCCCTCGGGTCGCTTCAGCATCATGTAGATCAACAAGGCTCCGTAGACGAGCAGCTTGTACTCTGAAAACTCGGCAAGAAGGCCCGGTGACTTCGGTCCGCCCAGTATCCCAATGAGGACGAAAGCTCCAAGGATGACTCCTGGAATGCTCCCCATGCCTCCCACAATCACTACGACGAGGATTATGAGCGATACGAGCACATCAAACGAGTTGGTGAATACCGCGCCAACCTTGGCTGAAAACAAGGCTCCGGCAAATGAGGCGACTACGGCGCCCGTGATGAACGCCAGGAGTTTGGCTTTCACAGTGCTCACTCCGATGGCTTCGGCGACATCCTCGTCTTCGCGCATCGCCGCCCAGGCACGCCCTACTCGAGAATTCTGAGCACGGTATGAGATGAAGGCAGCCAGGCCAGCGAAGAACGCTGCGAAGTAGACGAAGTATTGTGGGTCCACCCCGCTGACTTCCCAGGGACCAACCTGTATGCCTGGTATCTGGCGGATTCCCTGGCTCCCACCGAAGTATGGGACAAGCCAGTCGGACAGGAGCAGGATGCGCACGATCTCGCCGAATCCAAGGGTCACTATGGCGAGATAATCGCCTCTCATTCTGATTACCGGAGTACCCACCAATAACCCGGCGATAGCGGCGAGGCCGACGACGAAAGGAAGGGCCACCCACCATGAGAGCTCGGGCGTAACGGTGGGGCTGAGGGACGAGGTGAGTAGAGCGGTTCCGTAGGCACCAACGGCGAAGAAGGCAACGTATCCGAGGTCTAGCAGGCCCGCATAACCGACAACGATGTTAAGGCCCAGCCCCATGAGCACATACAGGAATACGTTGATGAGAAGCTCATTGACGATTCCCCCGAGGACCAGCCATGGCAGGAGGAGAGCAATCCCGGCGAAAGCGTACACCGACCATCGAACGCCACTCCAACGCTCGGCTGTACGCACGGTCTCGATAACACTCTTGGCTTTGCCTTTCGAGCGTCCTGAAAGGAAGTAGGCCACAGCGCCGATGATCACGGCCATGTACCACTCCAGTCCTCCGAGCGGGGCGTAGAAGACCCTCGCCAGAGCCGGTGCGATGTCGAGAATGTCAGTGACAACGACCTGGAACAGGGCGAAGCCGAGCACCCAACCGACCGTTGCTGCTACTCGATGTCGCCGGCTGGCCTCGAGCCCAAGTACGACGGCTCCCACTGCGCCAGCGGCTCCCGAGACTGCAATCAGCGCAACGAGGCCGGGGATCAGTTCGAGCCCGAAAGTCATGACTTCGACCAGTTCAGGGCGGAAATTGGGGAAATACCGCGTCATGTCGACGGAGTCCACGAGCACTACGAAGATTGCGGCACCCAATCCCGCAATGAGCCCAGTCATCAACCCCGCAAGTGCAGACGACCCCTTCTCATAGCTCGGTTCCTCTAACGGATTGGGTTCGCTTCGGGCGGCCATGTTTCCATACACAGCCACGATTCCATAGAGGACCAGGTAGCCCATATTCAAGACAGGATCGATGAGCATTCGGTCGGCAAAGCTCTCCACCATGCCGATACCGGCCAAGAAGCTCATGGTGATCCCACCTAGAATTCCGTACTTGACAGGCCTTCTCATACGCGATCCTCGGAGCCGAGACGTTCACCCAATAGTCCGGAAGGCCGGAACACGAGAACGAGGATCAAGGCGGCGAATGCGACCGCGTCCTTGAGTTGCGATACGGCAGGGATTCCAAGTCCATCAAGCACGAGGAGGGGGCCCATTCCCTCAAAGAGACCCAGCAGGACACCGCCTAGCATGGCCCCGGGCAGGTTCCCGATGCCTCCCATTACCGCAGCGGTAAAGGCTTTGATTCCTGGAAGGAAGCCGGTCGTGAAGATGACGCCTCTGAAGAGCAGGGCCCAAAGGAGGCCAGCCACCCCAGCCATGGCCCCTCCGACCGCGAAGGTCGTCACAATGGTGCGATCGACGTTGATGCCCATCAGCCCGGCGATCTCCTTGTCCTCGGCTACGGCTCGCATGGCTCGTCCGGTCTTGGTTCTTGCGACGAAGAACCAGAGTCCGATCATTGCCAGGATCGACACCCCGATCACGAGAATCTTCGTGCCCTCAATTGGGACTCCAAAGATGATGACGTCGTTGCCCAGGTTTCCCGGTGGCGGGGGATAGCTGTTGACGCCTACGCCAAAGAGGCCAGCGAAAACGTACTGGAGGAAGAACGACACACCAATCGAGGTGATCAATGGGATCAGACGCGGCGCATTACGCAATGGCCGATACGCGATTCTTTCCACTACTACTGCGACCAGGGTCGACGTGAACATCGCAACTAATAGGATGACTGCTAGGGCAGCGAACGGGTTGGCGTCCCAGAAGCCATTCTCGAACATCAAAGTGGCAGAGATCCAACCGACCATGATTCCGCTCATGAACACTTCCCCATGGGCGAAGTTGATGAATCCGAGCACGCCGTAGACCATCGAGTAGCCAAGGGCGATCAAGCCATACATGGCTCCGGTGCTGACCGAAGAAATGAAGAGGTCGCGCCACTGTTCGACGCTTGGACCCTCTCCTGCCAGGAATCCCTGAATGGAACCTGTCAGCCCCACCACGATTGTGATGATGGCGAAAATGCGGATGAACCATAGGAAACTGTCAACCCAGTTGAAGCGGAAGCGGCGACTGGAACTGCGTTCTGTGGTCGGCGGGGTTGTCACGTGGATGGAGAGCATAAGAGAAAGCCCCGGCCTCGCGTAGGCGAGACCGGGGCTTTCTTCATCTACTCGTTAGAGATCACGGGGCGTACGAGAACACCACGTTCGCCTTGGAGGCATCGATGTCACCCGAATCCAGATGCTCAATGACGGTGATCTTGCCAGAAGCGCAATCTCCGAAGTCGTCACAGCTGAGGGTGCCGGTGATACCAGCGAACCCAGATGTGCTAGAGAGCTCAGCTCGCAGCGCCGCTCGATCAATGTGGAGCTTGTCGCCGTCGACAATTCCAACAGCGTCGATCGCGGTCAACAGCATGACGGTTGCGTCATAGGCATGTGCCCAGAACGGAGCCGTTGGGGCTTCTCCGTACTCTGCTTGGTAGTTCGCGAGGAACGCATCTGCCGATGTTCCGGTTTCGCTAGCGGCGTCGCCAAAACGAAGGTCCGGACCGGAGAAGTACATGCCCTCTGCTTCGGGTAGAAGGAGTACGTCGTCTGTTAGGCCGGCGTCTGCGCCCATGAGAACCACGTTCTCCAGGCCTGCTACTCCACCGATCTGCTGGACGATGGCCGTGGTCTCAGCCACGAATATCGGCATGAAGATTGCTTCGGGAGAAGTTGCAGCTACTTCGGTGAGAATCGGGACCATGTCGGCCTGACCCTTGGCCACCGCGGTATGCACTGTCACAGTTCCGCCTAGCTCTTTCCAGGCGGCTTCCATCGCGTTGGTGAGTCCGTTGGTGTACGGGTCGCCGTCGTGGATCAAAGCCACCGAAGTCAGTCCGAGCTCCCCGTAGAGGAAGTTCGCCGCTGCGGCGCCCTGGATAAAGTCGTTGTGCGCTGTCCGGTAGTAGCCAGCATGATTGTCTGTTCCAGCTGTTCCTAGCAGGTCAGACGTCAATGCGGGGGATGTGTTTGATCCGGAGATCATGACCATTCCCTTGTCGCTAACCAGTGGCATTGCTGCCGTGGCTGCACCCGAACACGAAGTGCCGATTACGCCAACCACCTGGTCGTCCGCGACGATTGTCTGGGCTGCCGCCTGGCCACCGTCCGCAGAGCAGAGGTCGTCGAGACCCGTGCCTACTTCGACTGCGTGACCTGCGATGCTGCCATAGTCCGTGACGGCGAGTCTTACCGCGCGTTCCTCGGGGATGCCGAGTCCAGCGTCGGGCCCGGTGATGACCTGGAGCGACCGGATTTGGATCGCCTCTCCGGCTTCGATGGTGACGGCACCAAGCTCGCCAGCTTCGAAGTCTGAACCGCCGCCACAGGCCGCAGCTACCAGGGCAAGAGCGCCGAGCACCGCGACGAGTCGCATGCTCCTCTTGTTTTTCATATTCTGTCTTCCTCCATTAGTTAGACCAGGGGACAAATGCCCCGGCGTGACTGAGGACTCTATACGCTGCGGGAGCCTGTGGCGGTTCGAAAACCGTCAATTCGTGATTGCGCCTAACCTTTTTGCATGGCAGGTGACAACAGGGTGTTCGTCGACGGAGTCGATCCTGGCGATCCTGAGGAGCCCAAGAAATCCAGTGCCCGGGTTCTGACGGGAGGGATTCTGGCGGGGGTCGTTCTGGGAGCCGCCCTCTTTTCGTCAACTGTGGCCAACGACGCTGAGCCAGTGGTTCCGTCCACGAATGAACTCGAAGTCTCGAGTCCGACCCTCCCAAGATTTGGCGTGACTGCACTCGTGCCGGGATTCCCCGACGCTCTCGTGGCGATTTCTGGAACTACGACGGGGGAGCCTGGGGCTGAGGTCGATCTCGAACATTTGCTCTGGCCGTCGACAGCCGACGAAGTGGTTCGTCCTCTTATTGCCGGAGATCCTGGTCCTGTTGCATTTGACGCCGCCGGCGTTTGGTTGGCTGTGACCACAGTCATGGAAGACCGTTCGGGATTGGATCTAATCAGCGGCAGAGGCGTGCTTCACGAAACCGCCAGCAGCGTAACCAGCTTCGCGTGGCACGACTCCCGAGAGGGCGAACTCAGCTACACGAGCACCGCTGGTGGAGATTGGACGCTCAACTATGTGCGAGGACCGATGTCGCCTCTCCAGGTTGAGTCGGCATTCCTGTCGTCCGGGCTGGTGGCAGACGGGTCCATTGCTGCTTGGGGAGATTGGGGATGGGCAATCCAGGCATACGGTGAGACACCTGCGGTGTGGCTGTTAGACGCCGAAGCCGAGATGGTCGCTTCTGTGCCAGGCATGGCATTCGATTCCCACCCTTCAGGTCTGCTGGCTGTGGTGGATGGGTCCGAAGTGAGGGTGCTCAGGGCGGATGGCACTGGCACAGGACTCGACCGCACCGTCGCCAACATCGGACCGGTGGCCGCGGCTGCCATCTCACCAAACGGGAAGCGCCTTGCCGTTTTGGGTTTTGATGGTTTGATTCTGCTGCCGCTAGACGAGTCGCCGGTCGTTGCTGTGTTCGAACCGATAGTCGGCTACCCCCAAGCTGCTTGGTCCTCCGACTCAAGATTCGTTCTTGTGCCTGGGCCCCTTGGAGTATCCGTTATCGACACGGAGTCCAACACGTGGGCGGAAGCCTTCCCCAATCGTGGTATTCGTGCGGTGGGCGTCATTCGACTCGGGCAGAGTTCTTAGGATCAGGCAAATGCCGAACATCCATGTACTGACTGCCGGCTACGTCGGACGGGGGACAGCATCAACGGTCAGTCTGATCGAATCTGCTGACAGCCTTGTAGTCGTCGACCCTGGAATGGTCGCATCTCGAGCGCTGATTCTCGACCCGATTGACAGACTGGGGTTCTCCGTGGAGGACGTCACCGATGTCGTCGTTTCCCACCACCATCCGGATCACACAATCAACATCGCGTTGTTTCCCAGAGCGAAGGTCCATGACCATTGGGCCATCTACGAGAACGACGTATGGACGTCTCGGTCCGCCGAGGGGTTCGATGTGGCTTCCGGGATCACCCTGTGGGAGACGCCTGGCCACACACCTCAAGACATCACAACGGTCGTTGAAACCGATGACGGAGTTGCGGCCTTCACCCATCTCTGGTGGCACAGCGAGGGGCCGGAACACGATCCGTTTGCCACTGATGCCGCGGCGCTATCCGAGGGCCGCTCCCGAGTGTTAGGCGTGGCCACACTCATCGTCCCGGGTCATGGGGAACCATTCGTTCCCAATTCACAAACCGCTCGATAGTCTCGGTTGCCATGCCATCCAACGGACCAACCGAAGAACTTGCACCGCGGGACTCGTATCTATCTACGGCTGAGGGCAGCGTTGCGGAAGTGGCCGAAGACGGACTCTTCTTGGATCGGACCGTGTTCTACGCGCGTGGAGGGGGTCAACCGGGAGATGTGGGGACCATCAGCTGGGACGAAGGATCGATCGAAGTCATCGACACGGTCCGGCGCCAGGGCCGCCCATTCCACGTTGTTGATTCAGGCTCGGAGTTGCCGGATCCCGGAGCACACGTTCAAGGCGCGATCGACTGGGAGCGTCGATACCTAACGATGCGAACTCACACAGCGCTTCATGCTCTGTCTGGCATCGTCTACCGGGATTTCAGCGCCAAGGTCACTGGCGGGAACATGACACCAGGCGAGGCCCGCATGGACTTCGAGCTGGACGGTATTTCGGTGGAGTTCGGGCAGGCGGTCGAGCGAAAGCTGAACGAGGAGCTCGTCAAGGGGTATCCGACCGAAATCATCGTGATGGCACGCGAGATCGCCCTCCAGGATCCAGATCTCATACGGACCAAGGTCAACCTCATCCCGGAGTTCGTAAAGGAGATCAGGGTGGTCGATATCAAAGGCCTGGACAGACAGGCTGACGGTGGCACCCACGTGAACTCGACTCTCGAGGTCGGGCGAATTGAAGTCGTCAAGACCGAATCAAAGGGCAAGGCCAACAAACGGATGCGGATCAGGGTCGTTCCCACCGTCGACGAATAGCCGTAGTCCCTGCAGCCAGTTGGGAAGCGAATGCCAAGGCGCGGGGAACCGCTTCGCCGATACTGACGTTTTGGTGATTCCCCATGCTTGATTTCATTCTTGGCCTATTTCTCGCAGCGATGCTCGTTCGCGGCTGGGCGCGTGGTTTCGTACGCGAGGCACTAGACCTCGTCGCGTTGGTGGTCGGCCTCTGGATAGCCTTCAAGCTGAGCGCCCCGCTCGGGGATTTCCTCACTAAGAGTTTTGGCGTCACGCCCGAGGTGGCCCGAATCGGTGCTGGGATAGCTCTCTTCTTCCTGTTTGGGGTGGCGATGAGCGTCGCAGCCCACTACCTGTCGAAAGTGATGAACCTCCCCGGGCTCAGCATGGTCAACCGAGTCGGTGGTTCGGCCGTAGCGGTCGGATGGGGTATCGCCTTGATCCTTGTGGCGGTCAATGTGGCACGCGTGTTTCCATTGCCCGACGCGTGGGAGACACAGCTGGATGAGTCGTCTGTGGTCGAGGCGATCGCTGGTCCCGACGCTGTTCCGCAGCAGTTGTTCGAGTCCCTAGCCGGGGACAACGTCCTCGGCGCTCTCGCGGCCATACAGGACATATTCGGAACGAGCCGCGCCGTCCCCGGCCCGGGCGAGATCCTTGAGATACCGAAGGCCGACGCAGACGAATTGAGGCAGGTCCGGGATGAAGCAGAGACCATCGCGGCCGAGATCAACGAGTTCCGGACTGGGCTGGGACTCCGCGCCCTCCTCCAAACCGAACCTCTCGATGACGTCGCAGAAGCTCAGGCGGTGTCGAGCTACACGACGGGTCGACTGTTCTTGGACGCCGATTGCCTGGCCAAGATGTCCGAGGAAGGCATTCATGTCGTGAGATGCGGACAATCCGTCGCTCTTGCCGGTACGGCCCTGGGTGCTTTCGACGGGATAAGCGAATCGGCCGTCGGACAGATCGAGCTGGCAAATCCTGACTACGACAGAGTTGGAGTGTCCGTCGTTGATGGGCCAACCGGCCGTCTGGTCGTTATCTACTTCGGTGGGTAATCGACTACGCCTTTGCAGGAATGAGTGCTTCCGAGCGTCGCGCACGCATGACCGCGACCGTGCTCACACCAGCTAGCACAATCACCACCCCGACGATCTGAATTGCTGAGGGTCGTTCCTGAAAGATCATCGCTCCCCAGACCATGGTCAGCGCCGGTTGTAGGAGGATGATGGTTGCCGTCTCGACGGCCGGCAGACGAGGCATGGCGTATCCGATCAGCAGCCACCCGAAGATATGGGGTCCCAAAGCAAGGGCGAGCAGCCAGCCATGGCTCGGCAAACTGAATCCGAAGTCGATGCCGGGGCCCAGCAATCCGAACAACGTCACCGAAATCGTTCCGCCGATCGTCGCCTCGAGCAACGGGCCGGCCGCAGGGGCCTGAGCGTCGTTCGACTTCCGAAAGGCCAGAATGAAAGTGGCGTAGAACACGGCCGCAAGGAGTGCCAGGGCCGCTCCCAAGAGCGGGTTCTCTCCATATGCCTCGGCTTGACCCACCCCGGAGACGAGGGCGACCCCGAACAGAACAACGGGGATGGCCACCATCGTCGGCTTCGACGGCCTCTCGCCTTGGATTGCCCAGGCTGCGATAGCCACGAAGATCACTTGCGAATTGGCGATCAGAGTCGCCAGCCCGGCTCCGATGTATCCGATAGCCATGTGCCAAGTGATCATGTCGAATCCGAGGATCAGGCCTGCGCCGAACGCCAACCACCGGCGACGACTTGAACGGTTGTCTTGGTCTCGCTTTACCCACCAAATGAACAGCAGCGGAGGTAGGGCGTAGACCAGTCGATAGAAGGCGCCCGTCACGGGACTGACGTCGGCGAGAGCAAAGAAGATTGCCGAGAACGAAATCACGACGGCCCCGATCAGTGCGGCCAAATGTGTTGCGCCGGAGCCAGGTTTTGGGGGTGGTTTCGGCCTAGTCGAGGCCGTCATTCCTCTTCGTATGCGAGACGGCTGAGTTCGTCGAAAGCAGAATGGATCGCCTCGACGAATCTCTGTGAATCTGGGAGAACGTCGTAGTCCGACTGGATTCCCCAAAGGAGCTGACCGTTGTAGGAGAAGAGGGCGATGCCTACGCCATGCTGTGCCCACAAGGGAACCATCGGATAGTTCGCCAGCATCTGGGACTCGAGGAGATACATGGGGAATTGGGGTCCCGGGATGTTTGTGACCGTCATGTTGAACGGCCGCAGTTTCGGTCCCACCACGCGGTTCGCCATTGACAGCAATGTGATCGGGGTGCCTGAACTCAGATCGACAAGCGTCGCAGCTCCAAGGGCCTGGTTGGTCTCCTTCAGTTCTCGGGTGCTCGCCATCACTGCTTCATATCGTTTGGCGGCATCTGGTTCATCGATCGGGAGATCGACGAGCCACATAGCGATCTGGTTTCCGAGCTTGCCGGCTTGATCCTGGCTTCGCGTTGAAACCGGATTCATTGCTCTGAACTCCGAATCGTCAGGGTTGTACTGCCGTTCTTCGATCAGAAACTGGCGGATTGCACCTGCGGTGATGGCCAATACGACGTCGTTGACTGATCCGCCGAGGTTGTTCTTGATGTTCTTGACGCCCTCAAGTGGGAGTTGGGCCCACTCGAAGCGCCGGTTGGGCCCGATGTCAGGGTTGAGGGGCGTTCTTGTGGACGGTGTCAGCCAGCCGGAACGAAGAGACGTTATGGCGGCGATCGACTTGTCAAGCGTGCGATCGGTCACTTTCCATCCGTCGCGCAATTTGGACGCCAGATTTCCCAGCCCGTCGATTACCCGTCGTGTTGTCTTCGCCGCCTCGGCTACTGCGAGTTGAGTTGGTGACGGGGCGGGGCGGGGCTTCCATACATCTGCCCCCTCAATCGTCCCGCCTGGGATCACATTCAGGAGGATGGTCGTCAGATCTACACCTGAGATCCCATCGATCATGCAATGGTGAATCTTGGCGATGATGGCGAATCGATCGTCGCTGATTCCTTCCACGAACCAGAGCTCCCACAGCG
>Ga0070727_10003750_pt1 | contig 13487 bp, 9 predicted proteins | sample tdAd472_FD_66722 | JGI IMG/M metagenome (GOLD analysis project Ga0070727, IMG submission 66722) | Marine sediment microbial communities from the Atlantic coast under amendment with organic carbon and nitrate - tdAd47.2 | ecosystem: Environmental > Aquatic > Marine > Coastal > Sediment | place... | reverse complement strand
GCCCAAGCTTCAGCGGCCCGAGAATCAACGGCCCGAGATTCAGCGGCCCGAGAATCAACGGCTGGAGAATCAACGGCAAAAGATTCAGCGGCTGGAGATTCAACGGCTGGAGATTCAGCCGGCAAGGGTTCGTTTCGTGAGAAAGCCTCGCCGCCTCCGGCTTCACCCGCCCTCTGGGAGGGGCGCGGTCTCAGCCGCGGGGAGGGTCCCGCATCGCCCGGCCTGAGCAATCGATCAACCTGCAAGTCGCTCTCTCGAACAGCCTCAGCCGCACCGCCACCCGACTCAGAGTGAGGCCGGGAATGCAGTCGGCTTTCCCCTCTCGATGCCCGCTGCTGGTTGGCCGGCGACGGCGTTCCATCGTGGTAATTCATGGCAACCATGACGACGCTGCGGACATTCGGCAGAACGTTCTCCGGATGCCGGTACGCCTCCGCCCGGCGCGGAATGTAGCCCATCTCGCCCGCGAAACCGGCGTCGATCCAGTCCTGCAGTGCATTGATCCCGGTCGGAGAAACCGCCGCGGCGATCCCACACAGGTCGAATCCCAGTTCCTGCGCGTGGTCGCGCAGTTGCTCTTCGAGACGCTTGGGATCGGAGGTTCCAGCGACCGTGAAGGGTTCATCGGCAGGCGCAGGCTGAGTCATCGAACTTTTGAATTCCGCGGGCTACAGTGCGACGACGAGATCGCGAACTCGCAACCCGTAATCTGTAGAACGGACTTCCAGTCCGTCGTCTGAAATTGATCGACGGACTGGAAGTCCGTTCGACGACGTTGAAGACCGGTCCCGTTCACAGGACTTCTTACTTCAGAGACGCATCATGAAACACAATCCCGTGAAACAGAAGCTGGCCGCTGGTGAGGCCTCCATTGGCACCATGATGTTTGAGTTCAGCTCGGTCGGCGCCGCGCGAGCGGCCGCGGCTGGCGGAGCGGAGTACGCGATCTTTGACATGGAGCACACCGGCTGGTCCGTTGAAACGATCCGCAATCTGTGTGTCGCCTCGCGGGATACGAGCATGCTGCCGCTGGTCCGGGTTCCGGCCACAGAGTACCACTTTATCGCCCGCGTGCTCGACATGGGCGCCGTCGGGGTCATGGTCCCGATGGTCGAATCTGTCGAACAGGCTCAGCGGATCGTCAGCTCGGCGAAGTATCCGCCGGTCGGTCGCCGCGGTTCCGCGTTCGGGATTTCGCACGACGATTTCTCCGGCGGCGACTGCGTCGCAAAAATGGAACAGAGCAACTCGCAGCAGATTCTGATCGCCCAGATCGAAACCGCGGCGGGCCTTGAGAACGTCGAGGCCATCGCTGCCGTTGATGGAATTGATGTGCTGTGGATTGGGCAGTCCGACCTGTCCGCGTCGCTGGGAGTGCCGGGCCAGTTTGACCATCCGACGTTCGTCGCCGCCGTCGACCGCGTCATCGCCGCCTGTCGCACGCACGGCAAAATCGGCGGCTTCATGACGACGACCCTCGACTTCGGCGAATGGGTCGCAAAGAAGGGCTTCCGCATGCTTGCCTGGAGCGGCGACGTCTGGATTTACCAGGCCGCTTTGAAGAGCGGGATGGAGACGCTCCGCAGTTTCACGGATTAATGTTTCGTGGATTATCAATGCCGCCGGCGAGTCGCCCGGTTGTCCGAACGCGGCAGAATTCATTCGCAGAGTCCCGTTCGAGTTGCCGCTGGATCGTGTTGCCCTTCCCTGTGTTAATCGTTCATTAACATAAGGGACATATTCTGCTAACTGTCGTCGCGAGGATTCGCCTCGCCCAAGCCGTCCGGAGTGGATGGCGTGCGAGGTCGAATTGTCCGGCAGGTCACCGGTGAGATGCTCGCTGCGAACTGGTGCCTCAAACAGGTTAACGGAGCAGTCATGGTCAGTCTGAAGAAGGTCATTCTGTCGGCAGTTGCGGCGCTCGTCGCCGTGCCGGGAATCGTTTCCGCTCAGGTCAAGGTCGACCCGAGCCTGCCGGCCTACACGCCGGTCTCCGGTGTCTCCGGATCGTTGAAGAGCATCGGCTCGGACACGATGAACAACGAAATGACACTGTGGGCGGAAGGCTTCCTGAAGCACTACCCGAACGTGAAGATCGAGATTGAAGGCAAGGGATCGTCGACCGCTCCGCCAGCTCTGATCGCCGGCACCTCGCAGTTCGGCCCGATGAGCCGCCGAATGAAGGACGCCGAAATCGCCGACTTTGAAAAGAAGTTCGGTTACAAGCCGACGTTCCTGCCGACCAGCATCGACATGCTGGCCATCTATGTGAACAAAGATAATCCGATCAAAGGCCTGAGCCTGCCGCAGGGTGACGCGATCTTTTCCAAGACCCGCAAAGGCGGCTTCCCGAACGACATTCGCACCTGGGGCCAGGCCGGCCTGACCGGCGAATGGGCCAGCCAGCCGATCAGTCTGTACGGTCGCAACTCGGCGTCCGGCACGTACGGTTTCTTCAAAGACAATGTCCTGTCGAAAGGCGACTACAAGGACGAAGTGAAAGAGCAGCCGGGCTCCTCGGCCGTCGTTCAGGGCGTCGCCACCGACAAGTACGGCATCGGCTACTCGGGCATCGGCTACAAAACCGCCGACGTGCGTGCCGTTCCGCTGGCCGTCGAAGGCGAAGACTTTGTCGAAGCTGTCCCGGCGAACGCCTACACCGGCGAGTACCCGCTGGCCCGGTTCCTCTATCTGTACGTGAATCACAAGCCCGGCACGGAACTTGACCCGCTGCGTCGCGAGTTCATCCGCTACATCTTCTCGAAGGATGGTCAGGAAGCGGTCGTCAAAGACGGCTACTTCCCGGTTCCGGCGACGATCGCCAACAAGACGCTGTCCGGCCTGGGCATTCAGTAATTGTCTGAACGTGAGGCTGACGCACGGCTTCACAGAAACGGCTCTGCCAGAGATTTGCCCGTCATCCGCGAGCCCACCTTGCGGATGACGGTTTTTCTCTGCAGAAAAATCACGTCGCGGAAGGACGCACGCCGTCCGACCGAAAGCCGGTCGGTGCTCCGACTCGACCATCGAGAGAACAGGCGTCGGGACAGAGACTCAACCTACGGCTTTTGACGACGACCACCTCGTTGCCTCACTGCGAATTCATCAATGGCCCGCGCATCCTCAGGCTTTACCGGCAGCCGACGTTCGATGGGAACACGCAAGAGTGTTCGCGTCGCGGACTTCATCGCGCGGATGATGATTACGGTCGGTGGCCTCGGGACGATCGCGTCGCTGCTGCTGGTCTTCGCGTTTCTCGTCGGCAAGGTTTACCCGCTGTTTTCGGACAGCTCGTTGTCTGAGCCTACGGTTTTCGATCAGGCCGCTGCGGAAGCCGACAACGAACCGCTGCACTTCGCGACGGACGAGTATCTGAACGTGGGCTGGATCGCCTACCGCGATGGAACGCTCCGGACCGTGAGGCTGGACACCGGCGAAACTCTGTCGACAAGCTCGCTGATCCCCGCCGGTCGCGAATTGACAGCGTGGTCGTTCGGTCCGCGAGGCGACGTCGGTTTCGGATTCGCCGACGGTGACATTCAGCTCGGACGTATCGCGTTTTCAACGGCGTTCCTGCAGGTCAGCGAAGACGGCGATGCCGCGTCGGGTTCAAGCGATACGCGGATGCTGCAGCTCGACGAACTGCCGGCTGAACTCAGCGAACTGCCGATTGGTGGCGTCACGCGCTACCGCGACGGCATGGTCGAGAAAACGCCCGAAGGTCAGCTCCGACTGCAGGAACTCTCGATCGAGATGGACGACCCGGTGACGGTGGCCTCGGGAGTTCCGATCCGGCTGATCGACCGCTCGGTTCCGAAACAGGGATCGGACAGTCTGGCAGCCACCGAAGAAGTGCTGACCCTGCTGACGGACGAAGGCCTGCTGCGCGTTGCCAGCGTGCGGAAGGTCTACAACATGCTGCTCGACGAGACGACGACCAGACTCAAGGCGCGCACGCTGCAGCTCGATATCGACATGCAGGCCGAGCCGCCCACTCGCATGCTGCTGTCCGGCCTGGGCGACAGCGTTTATCTCGCCTGGCAGGACGGGCGGCTGATGAGGTTCGATGCCCGTAAGGGTTCCGAAGTCCAGCTCGCCGAGGAAATCGATCTCGTCACCGGCAACGCGGAGCTGACCTCGCTTGGCTTTCTGGTTGGCAAGACATCGCTGGTCGCCGGGGATTCTGCCGGCAACCTGTCCGTCTGGTTTCGGACCAAGCCGGACGACGCCACAACGATCGATGGAGCGATTCTCAGCCGCGCACACGAGCTTCAAAGCGGGACATCGGCAGTCCGTTCGATCGCCGCATCGCCCGTCGTTCGTACTGTGGCCGTGGGCTTCGACGACGGAACCGTGCGACTGTACCACGTGACGAGCAGCCAGCTTCATGCCGAGGTGACAACCGCTGATAACGAAGCCGTCCGCCTGCTGACGATCTCACCCAAGAACGACGTGATTCTGGGCCTGACAGACTCCGGCCTGTCGCTGTGGGGCATCAATTCACCGCATCCGGAAATCACCCTGAGTGCGATCTTCCTGCCGGTCTGGTACGAAGGCTACGAAGGTCCGGAGCATGTCTGGCAGTCGTCGTCGGGCGATGACGCGTTTGAACCCAAGTACGGCCTGTGGCCGCTGGTTTTCGGCAGCATCAAGGCAACCTTCTACTCGATGATGTTTGGAGCCCCGCTGGCTCTGCTGGCGGCCATCTTCACCAGCGAATTCCTCAATCCGCGAACCAAGGCGAAGATCAAGCCGACCATCGAGATCATGGCCAGCCTGCCGAGCGTCGTGCTGGGTTTCCTGGCGGCACTGGTCATCGCGCCTTACGTCGAAGACGTCGTTCCGGAAACGCTCACAGTTTTTGCCACCGTGCCGTTTGCCCTGCTGGCGGGAGCGTTCCTCTGGCAGCTGCTGCCAATGTCGCTGGGCATTCGCTGTGACCGCTTGCGGTTGCCGCTGATGAGCATCGCCTTCATTGCCGGGATCTGGCTGGCCACGATTGTCGGACCGCTTGTTGAGAACTGGCTGTTCGCCGGAGACATCATGGCCTGGCTCGACGGCCAGACGGGGACGGCCACCGGCGGCTGGATGCTGCTTCTGCTGCCAGCCAGTGCCCTGCTCGTCGCAACGGTGTTCAGCCTCTTCATCACGCCGATGCAGCGCAACATGGCGGGCACACGATCGCAGTTCGTTCTGCTGGATGTTGCAAAGTTCCTTGCGGGATCGATCGCGACTGTCGCACTCGCCTGGCTGGTCTCGTCCCTGATCAGTGCTGCCGGTTTTGATCTGCGAGGCACGCTTGTCGACACCTATGTGCAGAGAAACTCGCTGGTCGTCGGCTTCATGATGGGCTTTGCGATCATTCCAATCATCTACACGATCTCGGACGACGCGCTTACGTCGGTTCCGGAATCGCTGCGGGCGGCCTCGCTCGGTTCGGGCGCGACAAAGTGGCAGACTGCGGTCCGGGTCATCATCCCCACCGGCATGAGTGGCCTGTTCTCCGCGCTGATGATTGGCCTCGGGCGAGCTGTCGGGGAAACGATGATCGTTCTGATGGCGGCCGGAAATACACCGGTGCTCGACATGAACATCTTCAACGGTTTCCGCACGCTGGCCGCGAACATCGCCGTCGAGCTGCCGGAAGCTGTCGAGAACAGTACGCATTTCCGGATGCTGTACCTCGCCGCGCTGACGCTGTTCGCACTGACGTTCGTGCTGAACACTGTGGCCGAAATCATCCGCCTGCGATTCCGTAAGAGGGCGTTTCAGTTGTGAGCCACGCTGTCGAATCATCCTCGAAAGCCCAGCAGCCACCGGCTGGCGACCCGCAGTTGCCGCGTGCCAGGCGGCGCGTTCGGCCCGGAGCATCCGTTATCGCCCAGGGCGAACCGATGCTGTGGCTGACGGGCGGCGGACTGGTGATCTGCTTTCTGATGATCGTCATGCTGCTGCTCTATGTGCTGTGGCAGGGCCTGACGACGTTCTGGCCGCAGCCGATCGCTCAGGTCGAAACGATCGACGGTCGCACTCTGCTCGGCGAGGCCTTCGCATCCGACTCCTACGATCTGAAGTTCTCGCATCTTGCCGGCCAGTCGGGCGTCGTTCGCGAGGAACTTGAAGACCTGCTTCATCCCGCCTTCCAGACAGTCGTCCAGGAAGTGGTCGACTCCGGCTCGCTGAGCGACCGCCTTGAGATGAACCGTCCGATGATCCTGCGAGCGGTGGCGACGCAAGTGAAACTCGCCCCCGCCGTCCAGCAGTCGCGGCCTGAGAAACGCACAGCCATCGTCAGCGAGATCGAAGACGCACTCAATGCGCGGTGGGACGAGTTTGTTGATCGGCTGTCGGAAGAGGTTTCGTCGAACGTCGGCGACGTCTCCGGAGATTCCCTCGCGACCGCCTGGAATGCGGCGTCGACTGCTGCGGAATCCGCACTGGGACAGCTCGACGCGACCGAGTTTCAGCGACAGTTTTCAGAAGGTGACTCGGTCCTGTATTCCGTCTGGGCGCGCGATGCCTGGACGTCGCTGGCGATGCCCGTCGGCGTGCCGATGCGCCGCCGTGAATTTCGAACAGAGAATTACGAACTCACGAACGAGCACTTCAACTGGGTCAGCGACTTCGAGATCAAGCCGGATGGCGAGACGTTTCCCGAATGGGCGACCCTGCTGGAACGCATCGAGGGCGGGCGGTTTTATGGCTTCCCGGCGGAACTCCGCATCGACGGGAAGGCCACCGAAACTGAACCGGCAGCGATCTGGGCGGCCTTTCCCGAACTGCACGCCGAATGCCGCGAACGCTGGCTGGAAGGCAAGGAAATCGACGAGATCGATGGCGGGGCCTTTAACCGCCGTCGCGAACGAGAACGCCTGGAGCTGATTGAGGTCGGCCACAAGTTCGGCAAAGACTCGACCGAGTACCGCGAAGCTCAAGCCGCTCTGCAGGACTTTGAGCGAGCGAACGCCGCTGAGTATCAGGAAATCCGCAGCCGCATCGAAGAACTGCATCAGCTCAACTCGCGCTACGCGATCCTGATGCGAACCGTCGATGGCCAGGAACAGGAAGTGCCGCTGGCCGAAATTGTCCGCGCCGTTCCCGCGAACCATATCGACAGCGGCGAGAAGTGGAGCATTTATCTGTCACGCTGGCGCGAGTTTCTCTTCGACAATCCGCGCGAGGCCAACAGTGAAGGCGGCGTCTATCCGGCGATTTTCGGCACGGTCGTCATGACGCTGCTGATGTCGATTGCCGTCGTCCCCTTTGGCGTGCTGGCAGCGCTTTATCTGCGCGAGTACGCGAAGGGTGGTATCGTTGTCAGCTCGGTCCGCATCGCGATCAACAATCTGGCGGGCGTGCCGAGCATCGTGTTCGGCGTCTTCGGCGTCGGCTTCTTCTGTTACATGGTCGGCGGCACGATTGACGAAGTCTTCTACGCGGCGAAGACCGCCGATGCCGGCCCAACGTACGGAACGGGTGGGCTCTTCTGGGCATCTCTGACGCTGGCCCTGCTGACATTGCCGGTCGTCATTGTGGCGACCGAAGAAGCCCTGTCCGCCGTCCCGCGTTCCATGCGGGAAGGCTCGCTGGCCTGCGGAGCGACAAAGTGGCAGACCATTCGCCGCATCGTTCTGCCGCGAGCCCTGCCGGGCATCATGACCGGAACGATTCTGGCGATGGCCCGCGGTGCCGGAGAAGTGGCGCCGCTGATGCTCGTCGGAGCCGTCAAGCTGGCACCGCATCTGGTCGTTGACCTTCACGACTGGAGTGGTTCGTTCGGGCCGGTCCCCACCGGAGCGCTGCATCCGGAACGCAGTTTCATGCATCTGGGCTTTCACATTTTTGATCTCGGTTTCCAGTCGCAGAACAGCGAAGCGGCCAAGCCGATGGTCTACACGACGACGCTGCTGCTGATCGGACTTATTGCCGTGATGAACATCGCCGCGATCTGGCTGCGTGCTCAACTGCGGAAGAAGTTCCAGTTCAGCCAGTTCTGAATCGACACCGACAACAGCCTGTTTCAGGCATCAATGGATCAGTCTCGTGATCAGTAACATCGAATCAGGCCAGCCTGCCAGGGGCGCGTCAAGCGGCGACGAGCAGCCGAACCGGCTGGAGATGATCACGCGTGGCGAACACGTCGACGCAGTCATCCATCCGGAACTTGCCGACCGTTCCAGCGTGCTCGACATCGACAACGTCTGCCTGTGGTATGGCGACAAGCAGGCGCTGTTCGACATCAACATGATCATCCCCGACGGCAATGTGACGGCCTTGATCGGCCCGTCCGGCTGCGGGAAGTCCACACTGCTGCGCTGCGTCAACCGGATGAACGACCTGATCGACAGCGTCCGGCTCGGCGGCGACATGCGTCTGAACGGCGATTCGATCTTCAGCCCGAACGTCGATGTCATCGCTTTGCGAAAACGCATGGGGATGGTGTTTCAGAAACCCAACCCGTTTCCCATGAGCATCTTCGAGAACGTCGTTTACCCGCTGCGTATCGATGGCGAACGCGACCGAAACGTGCTCGAAGAAGTCTGCGAGCGGGCTCTTCGCGGCGCGGCTTTGTGGGACGAAGTCAAAGACCGGCTGCACGAAAGCGGCCTCGGACTGTCCGGCGGCCAGCAGCAGCGTCTGTGTATCGCGCGGGCAATCGCGAGCGATCCGGAAGTTCTGCTGCTCGACGAACCCTGCTCGGCACTGGACCCGATCGCCACCGGCAAGATCGAAGACCTGATCGACGAACTTCGCGGCGATTACTCGATTCTCATCGTCACACACAACATGCAGCAGGCTTCGCGCGTCAGCGACTACACGGCCTTCATGTACCTGGGACATCTGATTGAGTACGGCCCGACGGTCAGCCTCTTCACGAATCCGAAGCTCAAAGAGACCGAGGATTACGTAATGGGCCGTTTCGGCTAAGTGGTCGGTTTCGCAAGTTCGTATCGGGATCCCATTTGATCGTTTGACCCAAAGCCACAGGCGACGGCGTTTTCGGACCGGTTTCCAACGCCATCGCCTGCGGCTTCGGGTCAAACGAGAACCCTGTCGCGACTTACGAACCCGACCACTAAGAGATGCCGGAGGCGACCGTCGCCTGCCGCACGCGATGTTCGCCTTTCTTCACAATCGCCCGCGCGCTTACCCAGCAGCGCCGCAATATCTGGAACTTCGCACTTAACAGACAATTAACAATTTACGTTTCGCTGAGGTGGCTGCGGGCTCGAGCGAGCCGTTTGCGGCCCTGCGATTCTGACTTTCAACGAAGGAGACTGTTTGATGAAACGCCTTGCTCTGTTGCTGCTCATCATGCTGGTGAGCGTTTCGGCAACGCTTTCGGCCCAGGCCGGTAATCCGCGATCGGAGACTCACGAAAAGTACATTGGCGGCCTCTGGAAGTTTCTGCAGGAGAGCGACTACCGGTCCTGGAAACCGGCTGCTGACTTCCTGGGAATCGGCGTCGGCCCGCAGCCCGGCCAGAAGTCGTTCGCCATTCAGGAAGGCGACTGGGCCAACGGATCGATTGTCGTTTCCGAACACTGGGACGGCGAGAGCCTGTACGCGCTGAGCATGTTCCTGAAGCAGAAGCCGGGCTACAGCGAGAAGAACAACGACTGGTACTGGGTGCATTTTCTGGCCGACGGCAGTGTCGTCTCGGCGTCTCCCGATAAGGAAGCGCACCGCAAGCCCGGCTTTGTCACCTGGGAAGAAGAGGGCCGTCTGTGGGTCTTCGGCCTCACGTCAGTCGACGCGGCTGACTTCGTGAAGTCCGGCGATCTTGCTAAGAGCGTCACCCGCGTCGGCGCCGGACCGAACGGCATGACGGTTCGCTCGTCCGATACGGAAACGATCGATGCCTACCTGGCCGCAAAGCCCGGCTTCGCAACGTTCATTGTCGACGGGCGTCTGTGGGTTCTCGTGCCCGGCACCGAAGCTCACGCCGAGTTCCTGAAGAGCGGCGAACCTGCCAAAAGCGTGACGCGGGTCGGTGCCGGCCCGAACGGCATGACCGTCCGCTCGGGCGACACCGAAACGATCGACGCCTACCTGACCGCGAAAACCGGCTTCGCGACGTTCATCGTTGATGGCCGTCTGTGGGTTTTCAGAAACGGCTCGGACGGACTGGCCGGGTTCAAGGCGCATGGCGAACCCGCCAAAAGTGTGACTCGTGTCGGGGCCGGCCCGAACGGCATGACCATGCGGTCTGACGACGCTGCAACCATCGACGCCTATCTGGCGGCGAGGGACGGATTCGAGACGTTCATTGTCGACGGACGCCTGTGGGTGTTCCGGTCCGGAGCAGACGAACTGGCCGAGTTTGAGAAGTTTGGCGAACCGGCCAAAAGCGTCACCCGAGTCGGGGCCGGCCCGAACGGCATGACGGTTCGGTCGGTCGACGGCGCGACGATCGACGCGTACCTGAACTGAGCTGGCCGCCCGCTGATCAATCGAACGGGAGCCCGTGTGACTGCCGGGCTCCTGTCTGCCGCCAGCAGAATCTGAAGCTGAAGCAGAATCTTAAGCTGAAATACGGAGCGCTCGCTTCCAGGTGAACGGTTGGATGAGGTCACGGCGGCCATGCAGAAATCGCTGGTACTGATCATCGCAAAGGAAAGCCCGCTGCGGGATGCCTTGGAAACCGGCCTGCTGCGCTCAGGCTGCAGTGTCATCACAGCCCACTCGACCGAACTCGCTGTGCAGAGGGCCGTTGTCTATCTACCCGAGGTTGTCGTGGTCGGAGCCGACGTGAACGGCGAGGACAGCAGTGCGATCTGCACCCGGATCCGCTCGCGGATGACGGCGTCCAGCACGCCGGTTTTCGTGATGGCTCCCGATGCGGAAGACGTTGAGTCCGTCTCCGACCTCGGAGAAGCACACGGTCGGCTGGTTGATCTGGCACGGTTCACGCAGGGGCTGGCGGCGCTGGCGAGTTCGACGAACGAAAGCCAGATGACAGCCAGCCATGTCCATGTGCAGGGGCTGCATATGGATCGCGATGCGTTTCGCGCGAGTCTGCTGGGGCGTGAACTGCAGCTGACTCTGACCGAGTTCAATATCCTCTGGCGGCTTGCCCGCAGCGGCGGGACCGTCCTGACTCGCCAGAAGCTGTGCGACGAATGCGGTGAGAGTGACGCGGACCGACAGTGCCGCTCAGTCGATGTCCATATCCGCAGCCTGCGAAAGAAACTCGACGACCAGGCGTGGTTGATCGAGACGGTGCGGGGAGTGGGCTATCGAATCAACGACCGATCAGATTCCGCCCTTCCAGCGAACACGGGCGATCAGGCCTCCGACGTCGCGTCAGCCGCATCGGGAAGCTGAAGCGGGTCTGACGAAGCGGCCTGAAACTGCTTCACGGCTTCGGCCGCCGCCTGCATGTTGGGCAGCAGGCACGGATGCTTGTACTGCTCGATGCTGCCTCCCAGACGCTGTTGCCGGTTGGCGGCGAACTGCTTCCAGCTGCCGTCCTTCAGCGGGAGGACGGAGAGGCGTTCGAGCCGCCCGGTGCCGCGTTTCTCGTCGTACTCGCAATTGAGTTCCCGCAGGCGGCTGTCGAGACGGGATTCGAACCGGCTAACGCTGTCTCGCTCGGGCAGGTCCTGCTCCTCCAGCAACAGGCGATAGCCGGGCGGGTCACCCCAGGCAGGAATGAGTGTGTAGAACCTCACGCGGTGATCGAATTCGCCGAGCACCGTCCGCACGCCTTCAACAACCTGCGACTCGGCAAGCTTCTCGCCCGTGATGCTGGAGATGTGCGCTCCCTTGTGGAGAAACCGCACGATCGGGGTCGTCCCCTCAAAACCGACGCAACGCACAACGTCACAGATGTCGTAGCGGTAAAAGCCGGAAGACGTCGTCAGCAGGATGTAATAATTGCGGTCGGCTTCGAGTTCGTGCGCTTCCAGAATTGTGGGCGAGCCGCTGCCGTATTCGTTCTCTGGAATAAATTCGAAGTAGTGCGACTGAATGTCGAGCACTCCGTCCGGACAGTCGTTCGTGAAGGGAATCGTCATCCGACCTTCGCTGGCAGACAGACCATGATCCCGGATCGGAAGGTCGCCAAAGTACTCACGAACCGCCGGCAGATAGGCCGCGCAGCTGCCGCCGGTCCAGACCGCGAGAAACTGCAGATCGGGCCAGAAGTCGCGTGGATGCAGATGGCCGGTCGATTCGACAATGCGTTCCAGCTCGCGCGCCCGCTGCCGTTGCTTTGAATGAACTCGCCGGGCCAGAACCGGATGAATGCTTTCGGGCAAATCGTTCCACGTCGCCAGCGTGCCGTCGAAAATGTCACGGATGAGGTCCGTCTTCCGCTCGTCAGCAATCTGTGCGAGATGCACGAGCGTGCTGGGATTGGCCGTCGTCAGCTGGCCAACACTGCGGTCAGCAATCGAGAGCCGCAGGGCCGTGTAATACTTCGCCTCGGGCGTGCCGATCTTCACGATCTCATACGGCAGCGAGTAGATCATGCGGACGGCGCGACTCTGCATGGCTGCCGCCATCCCGGAGATATTCCCGCATGGCGTACCGGCATCCGTGTGGCAGCGGCAGAAATCGCTCGCCAGCTGCACGAGCCGCAGTTGCTTGACCTTCGGGTAGGCATCGAAGGCCGAAATGCCCCAGACCTGCCAGCCACGACGATAGTCCTGATAGAAGCGTTCTGTTACCGGGATGAACTTGGAGTCTGACGTCGTCCCACTGCTTAGAGAAAACATCAGCAGACGGTTTCGCGAGCCGAGCAGCGACTGAAAGTCGCCGGTCTTCAGCGGTTCGACGTAATCTCTATAAACGTCGTACTGAGTCACCGGCAACGCGGACCGCAAATCCTGGCGGCCGGTGGCCGAGGCAAGTCCGTAGTCGGCGGCGAATCGAGAATCACGATTCAGGTCCAGCAGTCCGCCGAGTGTGCGCTGCTGTGCTCCCCGGCAATCCTGACAGTCATCCAGAAACCGGGCGAGCTGTTTGCGGATCTGCAGACGGATTGGCCAGCCAGCCAGCGCTCGCAGTTTACCAGTTGCAGACATGCAGGATCTCAGATGATGAATCAGCACAGCCGGGTCTGTCGCACTGGTGCGGAGCCCGCTTCTGCCACTGAAAAACTACTTTTGTCGAAATGAAATCGAGAACGCAGTTCGATCAAACTGCGAAAGAGACGCAGATTGTGCCGGGCAGATTTGAGCCTGACAACTCATCCCGCCCCATCGGCCCCGTCGACCGCAAAAACGTTCCGAGAGCTTCACAAAGCCCCTGATTATTACGGGCTTGCCTTTATCGGACGTTGCCGCTGTGTCACTGCAGCGCGTCGAAAATACTCTCATGGAAGCTCGCCACTGGCTGGACACAGCAGGGGCGACTCTGCCTCCGGCTGAACGGCTCAGCAAGCCAGGCAACCGTCAGAAGTCATGCGATGATCTCGTGGATCGGCTGGCCGAAGTCGATTTCCAGGCGTTTGTGGCCGGGGACTTCCAGCGCGTGCGGAT
>Ga0070727_10003746_pt1 | contig 13497 bp, 11 predicted proteins | sample tdAd472_FD_66722 | JGI IMG/M metagenome (GOLD analysis project Ga0070727, IMG submission 66722) | Marine sediment microbial communities from the Atlantic coast under amendment with organic carbon and nitrate - tdAd47.2 | ecosystem: Environmental > Aquatic > Marine > Coastal > Sediment | place... | reverse complement strand
GATCGCTTCGATTCTTTTGCTGGCTGGATTGATCGGTGCCTACCATCTGGCCAAGAAATAAAATGTCGGGACTAGTATAAATGTACAGCATTCCCTTTGAGCACGGCCTAATACTGGCAGCTTCCCTGTTCGCACTGGGGCTGATCGGCGTATTAACGCGTCGCAATGTAGTATTTGTCCTCATGTCTCTTGAAATTATGCTCAATGCTTGCGGTCTCGCGTTTGTCGTGGTCTCCGCGCGTTGGCAACACGCCGATGGGCAGATTATGTTTCTAATGATTCTTACACTGGCGGCCGCAGAAGTGGCGGTTGGGCTGGGGCTCATAATTCAGATGTTCCGGCGTTTTAAGACGGTGGACTTAAATGTGTTGTCCCAGATGAAGGGCTGACGAAAATTTCATGGATCTAACAACGAGAAGTACAAGTGCTTGATCTAATTTGGTTGCTACCGGGATTTCCATTGGCAGGATTTCTGATTCTCGCCCTGACCGGAGGTAGATTGCCCAAAAACATTGTTGCCATAGTAGGTGCCGGATCGGTTGGTTTGGCGTTTCTGGTTGCGGTGTTGGCAAGTATTGAGGTGTTGAATTCCTCAGATGGCCACCTATCCCGAACCCTTTGGACCTGGATGGCTGCGGGGGATTTTCAGGCTGATTTTTCATTCTATCTTGATGGCTTGACGGTGGTGATGATTCTTGTAATCAGCGGTGTCGGTTTCCTGATTCATCTGTATTCAACCGGGTTCATGATTGAGGATCCTTCTTACAGTCGTTTCTTTGCTTATATGAACCTGTTTGTCGCCTCAATGCTGATTCTGGTACTGGCTGATAATCTCGTTCTGCTATATCTGGGGTGGGAAGGCGTTGGCCTGTGTAGTTATCTGCTTATCGGTTTTTGGTATGAAAATCCGGCTAATGGATACGCTGCACGCAAGGCGTTTGTCGTAACCCGTGTTGGTGACACGTCTATGGCCATAGGCTTGTTTCTTCTGTTTTCCCAGCTCGGCACGCTTAACATTCAGGATCTGATGGTTAATGCGGAGCAACAATGGCAAGTTGGCTCTGGTGTTGCTGTGGCTGCGGCGTTGCTGCTGTTAGGTGGGGCGGTAGGGAAATCCGCGCAACTGCCTCTGCAGACCTGGTTGCCGGATGCCATGGCCGGGCCGACGCCCATCAGTGCATTAATACATGCGGCTACCATGGTAACCGCAGGTGTCTATCTGATTGCACGTACCCATATCCTGTTTGAACTTGCACCAGATGTTCAGGCACTGGTGGCCTGGGTCGGACTAATAACTTTATTGATGGCGGGATTTACAGCGCTGACCCAACACGATATCAAACGCATTTTGGCTTATTCGACCATCAGCCAGATAGGGTATATGTTTCTCGGCCTGGGTGTAGGGGCCTGGTCGGCATCGATATTTCACTTGATGACCCATGCCTTTTTCAAGGCGTTATTGTTCCTGGCTGCTGGAACGGTGATTTTAAGCCTGCACCATGAGCACAATATTTTTAAGATGGGCGGCATGCGTAAACATCTCCCGTTTGCTTTCTGGTCATTTATTATTGGCAGCGCAGCACTCACCGCTCTACCTTTTACTTCAGGTTATTTTAGTAAAGATGAAATTTTACTAGCCGCATTAGAGAGTGGTGGCAGTGGAACTATTCTATGGTTAGGGGGCGTAATAGGGGCTTTCTTTACTGCGGTTTATAGTTTCCGTCTGGTTTTTGTCGTGTTTTTCGGTGAATGTCACCATCCGGCCAAGGAAAAGACAGGTTTTTCCATGGCGGCACCATTGGTAATTCTAGCTATTCTGGCATTGGTTGGAGGGTTCATACACATTCCGGTGGATGCGGTGTTTGCCCATGGAGAAGCTGTCCATGAAGAACACCATGTCAGTATTCTGGTCCACGGTTTAATGATAGCGGTTCCAATTATCGGTGTAATAGTTTCTTACTTGTTCTTTTATTCCAAAACATTCTCGGCAGATAAACTTGCTGGTAGTGGAATCGGAGCCTCTTTACACAAATTCTGGTTTAACCATTGGGGTATGGATCGTCTGTACGATACCTTATTTGTTATTCCATATATGTTTCTGGCCAGAATTAATCGTAAGGACCTTATTGACCAGTTCTTTGGATTGATTGTCTGGGCTTCCAGAGTATCAAGCTCACTGGCGGTTAAAACTCAAACGGGACAGATTCGCTGGTATGCAGCAAGCGTGGTTGCTGGAGTCATAGTATTGTTGGCCATTGGAGCGCTACTATGATTCTGGTTCTGCTCATATTGATATTGTTCGTCGGCGGCGTGCTGGCCTGGTTATCTGAGTTTTTAAATGCATCCGCTCCGCGCTGGGTTGCTCTTGGAAGCCTGCTGTTAGCAGGGATACTGACATTGACTTTAGTCGGTGTTGAGCCATTGAGTTTAAGTGGGTTGAGTGGCGAATGGCTGGTCCACTTCAAAGCTGATTGGATTCCCCGGTTCGGTATTTCATTTCAGGTTGGTGTTGACGGGCTCAGTCTGTTGATGCTGTTGTTGACGATTTTTCTTGGCATCATGGCTTGTGGTTCCGCTTGGACTGAAATAGTTGATCGTTGTGGTTTTTTCTACTTTAACCTGCTTTGGACCCTCGCTGGTGTCGTCGGTGTTTTCATTGCGCTGGACCTGTTTTTATTCTTCTTTTTCTGGGAAGTCATGCTGATTCCCATGTATCTGATTATTGCTATTTGGGGACATGAGAATAAAAACTACGCGGCAATGAAGTTTTTTATCTTCACCCAAGTATCCGGGCTGTTGATGTTGATAGGGATCCTGATTCTGGCCTATTTCCATTTTCTGCAGTTTACCCGTTTCAGTTTCGACTATTTTGAGCTCAAGAACGTAGTATTAGATCCCTCTATTGCGATGCTGGTCATGTTGGGGTTCTTTATTGGTTTTGGCACCAAGCTCCCCACGGTACCATTTCATTCCTGGTTGCCAGACGCCCATAGTCAGGCACCTACAGCGGGAAGCGTTATCCTAGCGGGTATATTATTAAAAACCGGTGCCTACGGCCTCATCAGATTCACGATACCGCTGTTTCCTCAAGCCAGCGCAGACTTCGCACCTGTGGCTATGTTTCTGGCTGCAGTCAGTATTTTATATTGTGCCAAAGTCGCATTCAGTCAGACCGACCTTAAACGCTTGATAGCATATACCAGTGTAAGTCACATGGGATTTGTTACGCTGGGTGTTTTTGCCTTTAATATGCAAGCACTTCAAGGAGCGGTAATGACCATGCTTGCCCATGGATTGAGCGCTGCAGCACTGTTTATGCTTGCAGGTGGATTGCAACATCGTATCCACACACGAGATATGAGTGAGATGGGTGGGTATTGGGCGAAAGTACCTCGCATGGCAATAGTTGCGTTGTTCTTCTCCATTGCGGCTTTAGGAATGCCAGGGCTGGGTAATTTTATCGGCGAGTTTCTTGCCTTGATCGGTGCATTTCGTGCCAACCAATTGATGACCGTGTTGTCGGCGTTTGGCTTGATACTGGCTTCCGTATACTCACTTTGGGTGCTACAGAAAGTGTTTCAGGGGAGTTACGAATCAGGAAAAACTGATACTTCGAAATTGTTAGACCTGGATCGACGCGAAATGGTGTTTTACCTGGCAATGATGGCTGGTCTCGTTTGGATGGGAATGTATCCTCAGACCTTCCTGGATCTTTCATCTGCCACATTAGAAAATTTGCTACAAGGAGCACGCCTGGCTATAGCCGGGTTGTAAAATATGCCCATAACTTTGCAGGAATTAATAGCAACAATGCCATTGTTGCTGCTAACCGCGACGGTGATTGTCGTGATGCTAGCCATTGCGATTAAACGTAGTCACAGTTTGACTTGCGTGCTTTCGATTACGGGTATTTCGATTTCTTTTCTGGCAGTTTTTTCAGTTCTGCCCTATGCCGGGACCCAAGTTACCCCGCTTTTGATAGTAGATTCTTTGAGTTTGTTATTTTCAGCCATAATCTTACTGATCGCTGCTTTCATCGCAATATTCAGTTTCCCTTATTTGGCTAATTTAGGCGACCAGAAGGAAGAGTATTATCTGCTGCTATTGCTTGCCGCCCTGGGAGCTCTGATTCTGGTAACTAGTAACCATTTCATAAGCGCGTTTCTAGGTTTGGAGACTCTTAGTATTTCGCTGTACGGAATGATTGCTTATCCGGTACACAGTAAGGGTGCGGCCAAGTTTCCACTGGAGGCATCGTTTAAATATCTCATACTGTCCGCAGTTTCTTCTACTTTCATATTATTTGGCATTGCCTTATTGTATTCCCAGACTGGAAGTTTGGGTTTCGCGTCGCTGACTGAAAGCCTGAATAATTCGTTGTCAAATACGCCAATGATTGCTACAGGCATGATTATGCTGACGTCCGGCATTGCTTTTAAACTTTCCCTGGCACCTTTCCATATGTGGACTCCGGATGTTTATGAAGGAGCACCATTGCCTGCCACAGCCTTTTTAGCCACCATTGGCAAGGTAGGGATGTTCGTTTTAATGCTTCGGTTTATTTTTGCAACTGATGCGCTGCAATTTGAAGCAGTAGTAGGTGCACTTACATTTCTTGCCGTAGTTTCAATACTGCTCGGTAACATATTGGCTTTACTGCAGCAGAATATTAAACGCATACTGGCATATTCTTCGATAGCACATATGGGCTATATCTTAATTGCGCTGGTGGCCTATGCTGCTAATAATGGTGTCATTGCCGTCGAGGCAATCAGTTTTTATCTGATCGCTTATCTCATCATGTCACTTGGTGCGTTCGGAGTTGCCGCCGTAGTTTCTTCTAGCGAAAAAGAATATGACTTTGTAAATGACTATCAAGGATTATTCTGGCGCGATCCCTGGCTGGCGACTTTGTTTACCGCAATGTTGTTATCCCTGGCTGGGATTCCACTTACCGCTGGATTTATCGGTAAATTTTACATCATGTTTGCAGGCGTGCAGGGCTCTCAGTGGTTGCTATTAATTGCATTGGTCATTGGGAGTGGATTGGGAATCTACTACTACCTGCGAATAGTTTACAGGATGTTATTGCCCTCTGATGGTACCGTGAAGTTTGCTGAAACAGGGGGGAGTAGTATTGGGTCTTATGCTGTTTTGACTATTCTATTGGTTGCCCTGATTGTTTTAGGTGTGTATCCAACATTTCTCATGTCAATACTGGAGTCAGTCGCCACCTCCATATAGGCTCGCCCAAGGGTATATCGGCATATCCAAGCTGACTGCAGTAGGCCTTTATTTTTAAGCTTTTCAATTAGATCCTGGTCGTCGTAACAAACTCACTTGTGACTCGACCTTTCGATTCAGCTGAAACAATCCAATGACCACAGTTGTCAGCTTTTGCGATTCCTAATTTCACTTAAGGCCTGTTTTTTTGTGCTTGCTGAAGACTATGGGCAGCTTTGCCCACTTATTTCCGGCGCAATTATTTCGCTAATCTATGGGAATTTGCGGGGTAACGATTTCGGTCAGATTAAGCGCATCTCATTCTACAGAGAGTCAATGCAATATTGATTATGGTGGAGACCCCACTCTTAGGTTTTAGTCTGTAGACTTGATATCGGCCTCCCAGACGCTCCTCTGGTATCGAGGTGAGGCTATTTAGTCGTTGCGTCCGAGAGACTATTAAATCTGCTGGTAGAATAGTAAGTTGCATTCAATGCGCGTATTGAGAAAGTGCAGCACTTGTTGAAGTGATACTTGTTAAAACAGATACCTTAGGCGGCTCTTGGCTTTCAGAGCAACGAATGGTTGAATCAGGGTGTTGATATGTCAGCATCAACTTTCCTGAACCGTGGTGTCGGAATTGCTCATGAGGCATGATGGATATTTTCCAATACCTAAATTACAAAAAACCTGAGGCGGTTATCCACGGTATTTTGCCGTGAATTATGCAGATCACCTGGTTGACTATATACCAGTAATTATGGCTACCTGGGGTCAGGAAAAGTGACTCATTGTATTCTGGCCATTGCTGGTACGAGTGGCTTATAAACAGGGATAATGAGCAGGTAAAGATTAGTTTCCAAACACCGGTTGTTATCGACGATAGACAAAAGAATTAGTTAGAGGGCTGCTTGTGAATGTAAACAAAGTTGCGGTGTTAGGCGGTGGAAGCTTCGGAACAGTTATAGCCAACATTATTGCGGAAAATGGATATAGCGTATATTTCTGGATGCGAAATCCAGATATGGTCAGAGAAATCAATGAGTTGCATGAGAACAATCAATATCTGCCTGGTTATAAGCTTGATACGAGATTATCGGCAACCAACGATATGGAAACAGCCGTCAGAGGCGCCGATATTATATTCGTTGCTGTGCCCAGTCAGTCGTTCCGGGCGGTAGTCCGGCTCATGCGCCACTTTTTCTCACCCCAGGCGATGCTGATCAGTACCACCAAGGGCATAGAAAGGGGTACATTCATGCTGATGAGCCAGATACTGCGACAGGAAGCGCCCGATGCTAAAGTCGGGGTTTTGAGTGGCCCCAACCTGGCTAAAGAAATAGCTAAAAGGGACCTGACCGGCACGGTAATCGCAAGTGAACATGCCAGTGTTCGGGAATCAGTAAAAAACGTACTTGCTTCCGATTATTTTCGAGTCTATTCCAATGATGACTTTTTTGGCATAGAACTCGGTGGGTCATTGAAGAATATATATGCCATTATAGCGGGGCTGGCAGCCGCTCTTGGTATGGGATATAACACTAACAGCATGTTGATCACTAGAAGCTTAACGGAGATGGCAAGGTTTGGTCGTGAGCTTGGAGCCGACCCTATGACATTTTTGGGCCTGGCAGGGGTTGGCGATTTAATTGTTACATGTTCTACACCGTTAAGCAGGAACTACCGCGTTGGTTTCATCCTTGGACAAGGTAAATCGCTTGACGACGCGGTAAAGGAGGTCGGCCAGGTGGCCGAGGGAATAAACACCTTGAAGTTAGTCAAGGAAAAGGCAGATGAGTTGGGTGTATACATGCCGCTGGCCGGTGCCTTATATCAGGTAATATACGAAGGCAAGTCGATCCAGAATATTATTCCTTCTCTTATGCAAAGTGAGCAGGCTCTGGATGTTGAGTATGCAGCTAATGCTGAAAAGCAGCTTCACCATAAGGAGTAGCCAATGTCTGAAGAAATAAACGATGTAGTTGATAACGTAAAGCAGGGTAGTACATGGTTGCGAATCCTGCTGATGTTAGGTTTTTATGTAGTTTTATATGTTGTTGGGGTAGTCGTGGTTTTCGTTACTCTAGCCCAGGCATTATTTTCTCTATTTACGGGTTCTGATAATCAAAATCTCAGACAGTTAGGAGCTTCGCTGAGCGATTACGTTGCACAAATACTTCGCTATGTTACTTATAATGCTGATCAGCGGCCTTTTCCCTTTAATCCTTTTCCTGCTGTTGGTGCTGTTGTAGAGGATGAACCGATAGAAAAACCCGTGCCATCATCCAGACAAAAGACCAAAGCCGCTACTGATGATAAAAAACCAGCAAGGAAGCGCAAGACTACTGCTGCTAAAAAGACTTCAGGCTCAGAGAATAAAAAGACTTCAGGCTCAGAGAATAAAAAGCCTTCGGATAGCTAAGGTGACGCCTCCATTGGAGAACAATTAACAGGACTGATTTTTGTAGTGCTGAGCTCTTGATAAACCTTAATTGCGATGGAGATAAATTGAATTACAGCTATTGGTCCATAATGCATGGGATATAAAACGATTTATGATGTTCAGATTTAGTTATCGCTACAAGCGAGTTGCTCTCCTACTGCTCACGGCACTGACCGCTGGCTCGGTGTTTTCTCAACAAGACGTTAACAGATCCCAAGATCATCCCTTACTGCAGCGGTTCCAAAACTCATTCATTATTGATTACCAGGTTACTAACCCTCTGAATTATCAATTGGTACTTGGCAATATGCGCCGGGTTGCTGGTCGGGCTGAACCCGAACAGGTGCTGCGGTTGAACGGCATATTGACACGAATCACTTATGAAATATCCCAAAACTTCAGTGGTGGGGAAGTTTTTGATTTCTTCCTGCAGCAAGTGCGAGACAACAATTATGGAGTTCTTTATGAGTGTCAGGGCAGGGAGTGTGGCAACAGTGCTTATTGGGCGAACACAGTGTTTGGTAACAGAATTTTGTATGGACCTGAGGCTAACCAGCATTTTGCCGCAGTTGAAGTAATAGGACTCCAAGGTAAAAAAACTTATTTGGCAATTTATGTCACAACCCGCACAAATAGACGCCTCTATGCGCATATCGAGGTTTTGGAAGAGTCAGGCTTGCAAATAGAGGATACTTTATTTAGTCAATTGCAAGAAAACCAAAGCATCCGATTGACAGGTCTTACATTTGATGCGGAAGATCAATTAATTTCTCAGGGTAACTTGTCTTCGATAGTTGAACTGCTTGAAAGCCAAAGTGAACTAAATATCTATGTGGTTGCGCATCTTCGAGATGAAGGACAGATCGAGGCTCTGTTGTCACGATCTTTAGCTCGGGCTACTGCCGTGCGCGGGGCTCTAATTGCAGAGGGGGTCCCAGGAGATCGGATTGATGCCCATGGAGTTGGCCCCTTGGCGCCATTTTGTGGTGAAGGAAACTGCCAGGAACGAGTTGATATTGTAATTAAGTGAGCGCTTATCGGTCCTTGAGTAAAGAAAGGAATTCATTGCGAGTAGACTGTCGATTCCTGAACGCGCCTAACATGCAGGACGTGGTCATTACTGAATTCTGTTTTTCGACCCCACGCATCATCATGCACATATGCTGGGCTTCGATAATGACTGCTGCGCCTGACCCTGCAGTCTGAGTTAAAACCGCATGTGCTATTTCATTGGTCAGGTTTTCCTGAATTTGCAGACGTCGGGCATACATGTCTACCAATCTGGCAATTTTAGACAGGCCGATTACCTTGCCTTTCGGTAAATAGGCAACGTGACACTTACCGATGAATGGCAATAAATGGTGTTCACACATGGAATACAACTCTATGTCCTTCACGATTACCATTTCGTCCGAATCTGAAGGAAATAATGCGCCGTTGATAACCTGGTCAATATCAAGGTCATAGCCTTGCATGAGGAATTCCATGGCTTTGGCTGCGCGTTTAGGCGTATCCAGTAAACCAGCACGCTCGGGATCTTCACCGAGAGCTTCAATGAGTTGTCTGAAAATTGATTCCATATTCATCTTTTGACCTGCGATATTAACTGACGTGCTACCCTACGATATGCTCAGGCAATGGTAAAGTTTTTTGAAATGCTAATTTGAATACACCTGGTTAATGATACTACATGCTAATTACAGACTTTCTAGACTATGCTGCGGGTCAGCTGGGAGCAGCAGACCTTTGCTTCGGCCATGGTACAAATAATCCTATCGATGAAGCTTATTTTCTAGTACTTGGGGCGCTACAGATAGAGTTCGAAGTTGATTCCACTCAATTGCAGCGTAATTTGAGTGCCTCAGAACAAAATTTACTTGAAGATCTGCTGACAAAAAGGCTGAAACAGCGAATCCCTGTCGCTTATATATTGGGTTTTACCATGTTTGCCGGCTATCGATTCATCGTTGACTCAAGGGCACTGATACCACGCTCCCCAATTGCTGAACTAATACTGCGTGGATATGAACCGTTTGTGCGTGAACCAGTATTGAAGATCCTGGATTTGTGTACCGGAGGCGGGTGTATTGGTATTGCTTCGGCGCTGGAGATTCCAGAAGCTAAAGTGGATTTAGTTGATATCTCGACAGATGCCCTTGAGCTGGCCGGCAAAAATGTTGAAGCGCACAAACTTGAGCGGCGAGTGAGTCTGCTTCAGTCTGATCTGTTCGATAAAATTACAGGTCATTACCAGTTGATTGTGTGCAACCCACCTTATGTATCTAGTCAGGAGTTGCGTACCCTTCCTCGGGAATACAAATTTGAGCCAGAGCTCGGCTTGTATTCAGGTGATAAGGGCCTGAGCATACCTTTACGGATTCTCAAGTCGGCAGCGGATTATCTCACAGAAAGCGGTGTCTTGATTCTTGAAGTCGGCTATTCAAAACAGGATCTGATTGATCGCTACCCTCACGTTCCTTTTCTGTGGCTTGAATTTGAGCATGGCGGAGATGGTGTCCTGGTAATGAACAAGGCGCAATTGCTGGAGTACAGGGACTGCTTTATTTAGGGTACAATGCCGTGCTTTGGGCTAGTCGACCACGGGGCTGACCCACGAGAAATATTTAATCAGGTGCGGTCATGTCCGGTAACACCATCGGTAAACTATTCTCAGTAACTACGTTTGGCGAAAGTCACGGCCCGGCAATTGGTTGTGTTATAGACGGGTGCCCGGCCGGGCTGGATTTAAGTGTGTCTGATATGCAGGGAGATTTGGATAGACGTAAACCTGGCCAGTCTCGGTATACAACTCAACGCCGGGAAGCGGATGAAGTAAAGATTTTGTCTGGAGTGTTTGAAGGAAAAACAACAGGCACACCGATCGGGTTGATAATTGAGAATACCGATCAACGCTCAAAAGATTATAGTGAAATCAAAGATCGTTTCCGGCCATCCCATGCAGATTATACTTACTGGAAAAAGTATGGCCTCAGGGATTATCGTGGTGGTGGCAGGTCGTCTGCCAGGGAGACTGCAATGCGGGTTGCCGCTGGCGCAATTGCAAAGAAGTATCTGTCCCAGCACGCGGGCATATCAATACATGGGTATTTAAGTCAATTGGGTCCGATCAAAGTTGAAAACATTGATCTGGCGATTGTTAACAGTAATCCATTCTTCTGCCCCGATGAGAGTAAACTTGAGGCTATGCAAGAGTATATGGCAGCGCTTACTAAAGAAGGCAATTCAATTGGCGCTAAAATTACAGTGATTGCTCAAGACATCCCGGCGGGATTAGGCGAGCCTGTGTTCGATAAGCTTGATGCCGATCTTGCGGCTGCACTGATGAGTATTAATGCTGTTAAAGGTGTAGAAATTGGCGCTGGATTTCGCAGTATAGAGCAAAAGGGAACTGAGCATCGTGACGAAATAACTCCGGAAGGATTTCTATCGAATCATGCCGGCGGCATTCTGGGAGGAATATCCAGCGGCCAGGATATCATCGCATCCATAGCGCTCAAACCAACCTCCAGCATAAGAATACCTGGCCGTTCGATTGATCTTGAGGGTAATCCAGTTGAAGTCGTGACCAAGGGTAGACATGACCCGTGTGTAGGCATAAGGGCAACTCCTATTGCTGAGGCAATGCTGGCGATTATCCTTATGGATCATTTTCTCAGGCAGCGAGCCAGCCACCCCGACAATCCTGGCTGAAATTACCAGGGCTGTCCGGCTACTATTAAAATATTCAGTGTGATTTATTTGCTTAGTTTAATTTTATTAATTGGATTCAGTGGGTTAAAGTTTGATCCCGCAAATTGGCTCCTTTAGTAAGACAGGATGGAAGGATTACAAATGGCCGGCAAGACTCTATATGACAAAATCTGGGACGCCCACTTAGTGAAGCAGCGCGACGACGGCACAGCGCTTATTTACATAGATCGGCAATTAATTCACGAAGTGACCTCTCCCCAGGCTTTTGAAGGCCTGCGCCTGGCCGGACGCAGGCCATGGCGATCCGATTCCAACCTGGCAACACCGGATCATAATATTCCCACTACCTCTGAGGAACGCAGGCAGGGTCTCGAAGGAATTAAGGACCCGGTTTCCAAGATTCAAGTTCGTACTCTGCAAGACAATTGTCGGGAGTTTGGAATCACTGAGCTCGGAATGGACGATATCAGGCAGGGCATCGTTCACGTTGTAGGGCCTGAGCAGGGGGCTACATTGCCGGGTATGACAATTGTGTGTGGAGATTCCCATACCTCAACCCATGGGGCATTGGGCGCACTAGCCCATGGCATCGGCACTTCCGAGGTTGAACACGTTCTGGCAACCCAGTGCCTGTTACAGAAGAAAATGAAAAACATGCTGATAAGTGTAAACGGCCAGTTGGCCGCGGGTGTCACCGCAAAGGATATCGTGCTGGCCATAATTGGCAAGATCGGAACTGCAGGTGGTACCGGTTATACCATTGAGTTTGGTGGTGAAGCGATCAGAGCATTGTCGGTGGAAGGGCGCATGACTGTATGTAATATGACAATTGAGGCCGGCGCCCGTGCAGGGCTCATTGGGGTAGATGATACGACACTGGAGTATCTAAAAGGGCGACCGTTTGCACCCCAAGGAGAGCTTTGGGATCGAGCAGAAAAAGAGTGGCGAAAGTTGGTCAGCGATGATGATGCTGAGTTTGACCAGATTGTTGAATTGGATGCCGGCAGCATTGAGCCGCAGGTTACCTGGGGAACATCTCCTGAAATGGTAGCGCCTGTCAGCGGGCGAATTCCAGATCCTGCGGAAGAAACTAATAGTGCTCGTCGTGGAAATATGGAACAAGCGTTGAAATACATGGGGTTAGCTCCAGGTACGGCAATTCAGGAAATTAAGTTGGACTGTATATTTATAGGTTCCTGCACGAACTCCCGTATTGAAGATTTACGCGACGCTGCGGCCGTCGTGGACGGGAAAAAAGTAGCAGATTCCATCGAAATGGCAATTGTGGTGCCCGGGTCAGGACTGGTGAAGCAGCAGGCTGAAAAAGAGGGGCTGGACAGAATATTTACAGCAGCCGGAATGCAATGGCGTGAGCCGGGATGTTCAATGTGCCTGGCAATGAATGCCGATCAACTGGGTGAAGGTAAGCATTGTGCCTCAACATCTAATCGAAATTTTGAAGGGCGTCAAGGATTTGGCGGGCGCACACATCTGGTCAGCCCAGCCATGGCAGCAGCGGCTGCCATTGCAGGAAAATTTGTTGATGTAAGAAATGTCACTGGATAACTAAGATTCAAGCGAGTACTTGGTAGCAACTATGAGAAAGTTTTCGGCACTTAAAGGTATTGTAATTCCCCTCGACAGGGCAAATGTGGATACTGATTTTATAATTCCCAAGCAGTTTCTAAAATCTATTAAGCGGACTGGTTTCGGTGTGAATCTTTTTGATGAGCACAGATACCTGGATAAAGGGTTTCCAGATGCTGATAACAGCAATCGACCACTGAATCCTGATTTTGTCCTTAATATGCCGAGATATAGCGGTGCCAGCATTTTACTGGCACGAGAGAATTTCGGTTGTGGGTCCAGTCGCGAGCATGCGCCTTGGGCGCTTGAAGACTTTGGGATTCAGGTGCTCATCGCGCCAAGCTATGCTGACATATTTTTTAATAATTGCTTTAAGAATGGCCTATTACCTATTGTTATTGAAAATAAAATTGTTGATAAATTGTTTTCTGCAGTGGATGCCCAGGAGGGTTTTGAACTGACGATAGATCTGCCTGAACAGACTATCACCACGCCCCAGGGAGAAATCATTGATTTTGAGATTGATGAATACA
>Ga0070727_10003743_pt1 | contig 13498 bp, 11 predicted proteins | sample tdAd472_FD_66722 | JGI IMG/M metagenome (GOLD analysis project Ga0070727, IMG submission 66722) | Marine sediment microbial communities from the Atlantic coast under amendment with organic carbon and nitrate - tdAd47.2 | ecosystem: Environmental > Aquatic > Marine > Coastal > Sediment | place... | reverse complement strand
TTGAGTAAACATCCATTGTTCTCCTTAAGTGGGGAGTCCATGTAGGAAGCTATCATTATACTGTAAATGGAGTCATAAAATGAGGCTCTGAGGTCACATTTCTGGTAGTCAGTTATCGATATACTCGCGTAAAGCACTCCAGATTAAGTGGAGATCCAAGTTGGTTTCGTCGGCTATTTTGAGAAAACGTTCACGCTCCACCAGTTGTTTATGGAGCTGCCAGGTCTTCCAGACCAGATGATCGGTTTCCTCGCTACACAATGGGGGTCTGCCACTGCCTGCCCCTCGAATGTTAAGGATATTGCGGCGACGAGAAAACTCAGACGCATGCATGCCAAATAATCGGCGCATTAGAACCAATGGTGCGCCATGGAAAAGGTATGTATCTTCTAACTCGTGCTCTTCTCGCTTGTCTTCCAATTCTTTAAGCTGCCTCTTCAGTGCTTTCTCATCTAGGCCAATGCTGAGGAAGTAGCGAGCACGATTAACAAGTGATTTTTGTTCGGTAAGGTTCAGCCGGGACATAGTTGTTAGTAATTCATCAGAGAGCTTGTGCGTTTCAAAATGAATAGATTGAAGGGATTCAAGGGATGACATCAATGTCTTGGCCGCAGAGCGACACATTTTATCTTCAAAGTGGGTCATAAATCGTAACTCCATCGTTCCCTGACGGTAGGTCAGTCCAAGTCGTTCGGTAGTAATTCCATACTATTGAGAACGAAGAAAAAGAACGTTGAGAAACTTTTCAAAAATGGAAGAAAGTTTATATTAAACAATGTGTTAACACCTAGGTTTAAAGACATAGGTTCTTATGAATAGCAGGCGGTTTTACTATGAAAGCAGGAGTATGAAAGCTTTTTCTAATTAGATACTAAGTTGATTCTCAAAAAGTTTTTTCTTTCGAGGAAAGGAAGAATATGGATTAGAACAAGTGCGAACAAGATTATGGCGGCATTGTCCAACGCATGAAATAGGGCCTTTAGATGCGCCTAATTCAGATTGTTAAATACACCTTTTGCCTTGTTAGCATGATTCTAACGAGCTTGTTTGCTCTTTCCTTGTCGGGCGTGTCACCCAGTGATGTCATGATCGGTAACGGGCTAAGTAGAAGTCTACTGGCAGCGGGTTTGTTTATCCTAGTCGGGTGTTGTATCGATTTCGGAAAATATTTGTTTTGGTCAGAAAAGCAGCGTAGTCATTATTATGGTGTTATGGCTTTGGTCCTCACTGGATTCTCATTGCTGGCCAGTTGCGCATTTTTCCTTTCTGCAGAGTTTGCAGCCATTAATAACTCTCGATTGGTGTCTGTGGAATATAGGGCGTTGCAGGAGAGAATGAGTGCGGTTAGGCAGGAGATAGATCACCATGAGCGTTTGCTGGAAAAACGCCTAAATAGTGAGTATCACCGGCAATGGGTTGAAGGGGAAAAAAACGCTGAGAGAATACGTGAGCTAAAAAGTTCGCTGATAGGTTTGATAGAGCTATCTTCGACTGCTGGCAAGGATACGGCGATGAATGAGGTGCCAATAACACGCTTCTTTTCAGTCCTGGGGCGGCTTTTTGGTGTAAGTACAGAAATGATTAGAAATTTGGGCTATGGATTACTGGCATTGTTATTAGAAGTTATTACGTTAGGGGCGATTAGCCTTGCAAATTCGATGCGGCATGATGTTTTGTGGGCTGATAAAGAAACGGATGATGCTATCAAACCAGAAGCACCCATCGATGATTCTGAGCAGCGACGAAAAATAGTCAATCTTTCTAACGATATTATTCGAGGTCAGATGCAGCCAGTCATTCGGAGGATCAAAGCAGCACAATATGAACTCGATATTGATGAAATCAGACAAGTGCTGATTAACTTGCATATGGCAGGGCTGATAGAGAAAGATGCGCGTAACAGTTACAAGTTATGTAACACCGACTAGCATGAAAGGAATAGGGACGATTACTAATATGAACGGCCATGCTTTGATATATATACAATAAAAACAGTTGGTTAAGGTTGTTTTGAGGTTTGTATGTCTTGTGATTAGACGCAGCGAGCCCTTGCAGAGTTGAAAGAATTGAACTAATCTGCCTGCGTTGTGCTCTATGTACTCGAGACTTAAATTGACCGGCTTCTTTCAGTAAATCGAATTATGCGGACAGCAAAATACAGACATTTAATCGTAGCGCTACTGATGATGACTTTCATCGGTCAGGTAGTCGCGTCTACGAGTGTATCTTGTCAAAGTCTCTCCGCCCCATTGCAGACTCATGAACAGATGATGGATTCCGGTGTGATGGATCATTCTCAACATATGGGCTCAAATACAGTCTCGTTTGATGGAATGGCTGCCGCTGACTGCTGTCCTGATTGTGATTGCAGCGTGGGTGGGTGTTCCTCAGTGGCATTGCCTGCATACCAGTCTACTTTTTCTTCTAGCCTGAAGTCGCAATTCGGCCACTATGACGAGTCGGCTGATCTTCAGTTAGCTGTTTCTCTCTTTCGTCCCCCCATTTCCCGCTGAAGTAGGGTTGGTACGCCTGTAATTCAGGCGCCAACGTTCGCTGGCGGGAGTCTGACACTCCCATACCCAATGTTTAACACGCGCCATTGCTATTGCGCGCGTTTACTCAAACGTTTGACTGGGAGTCATTATGAGTTCGTTACCTATTTACCTGCGCCATCCGCTGCTAGCGCTTTGCTTTTTATTCCTTATCGCATGTACAGACAGCGACAATCCGGCTGTTAATCAGCGGTCGATCGCTACATTGGATGTATACAAAAGCCGCACCTGTCATTGCTGCGAGAAGTGGGTCGAGCATATCGAACAAGCAGGGTTCGAGATAAAAACTCACCATCCTACGGATTTGAATAAGGTCAAAAATGACGTTGGTATAGCCCCACAATTTCAATCCTGCCATACAGCGGTTACCACTGAAGGGTACGTGTTTGAAGGGCATATCCCCGCGCGCTTTATCCAGCAGTTCCTCGAAAACCCACCCATCGATGCTATAGGTCTGAGTGTTCCTGGAATGCCCGCTGGAAGCCCCGGTATGGAAATGGGTGATAGGTTCTCTCCCTACAAAATTTGGCTGATTAAAAAGGATGGATCGACGGCTGTATTCGCCTCTGTCGATACCTCAAATCAGCAGTAAGTGAGAAATGTAATGATGAGTATTCGATGGTCTTTTTTATTGTTGTTAGTTCTGGGGAGAGTGGTGTTTGCCGAGCCACAGTCTTCTAGTAGCTCGCTAAATACCTTGTCTCTGGATGATGCCGTTAGTCTGGCGATTGCCACTGACCCCTGGTTGAGTGGCAGTCGCTATCGAGAAGATGCGCTTGCCAGGGAGTCAATTTCTGCCGCTACTTTGCCTGATCCGAAAGTCAGTCTGATGGCGGCTAACTTCCCAACGGATAGTTTCGATATCAACCAAGAGCCGATGACGCAGCTCACCATGGGGGTTAGTCAAATGTTTCCTAGGGGAGACAGTCGGGCGCTAAGCAGCCGCCAGAAACAGGAGTTAGCGTCCCAGGAGCCGTTGCTTAGGCAAAACCGCCAGGACAAGGTGGCAGCCACGGTTACGCAGTTGTGGCTGGAAGCCTTCCGGGCGCAGGAAAGTATCCGCCTGATTGAACAGGATCGCACACTGTTTGAGCACTTGGTGGATGCCACTAAAGCCAGTTATTCCTCGGCACTGGGGCGCGCGCGCCAGCAAGATATTATCCGCGCTCAGTTAGAACTGACCCGTCTGGACGATCGGCTGACAATGTTGCAACAACAGATGGAGTCTGCCCAGCAGCGACTGTCTGAATGGATTGGTGCCAAAGCCCGTCAGCCATTGACACAGGCTTTATCCGACAAGTTGGACGTTGAGTCAGGCTTGACCATAATCCAGCCGAACAAAGAGCGCTGGCTCTATGAACAGATTCAGCAGCATCCCCTGTTATTGGCCTTTGAACAGCGAATCGAAGCCATGCAGACAGGGGTGGAGTTGGCACAGCAAAAGTACAAGCCCGAGTGGGGACTCACGGCGCAATACGGCTATCGGGACGATGATCCTATGGGCCGGGACAGGGCTGATTTGTTTTCGATTGGCGTCACGTTTGATTTGCCGCTATTTACTGGCAATCGACAGGACAAGGAGGTAGGTGCTGCCACTTCTCGTACCGAGGCGTTGAGAACAGACAAATTATTACTGGCACGCAAACTAATGGCGGAACTGGACACATCGATCGTCCGGCTGATGCGCCTGAATGAGCGTCGCACGCTCTACGATCAACAGTTATTGCCGCAAATGGCTGAGCAGGCTGAAGCGGCCCTGGCAGCTTATAACAATGACGATGGTGATTTCGCAGAAGCCGTACGTGCCCGCATCGCAGAGTTAAACGCCAAGATTGATTTCCTAGCAATCAAGATTGAACGGCTGAAGACCATTGCCGAGCTGAACTACCTTTTGCCTTCAATCCCATCAAGGCTGAACAGCGATAATACCGAAGGACTTAACCCATGAAATTTCCATTGAATAAATCATTTTTTGTAACTGTCGCCTTGTTAATTGTCACTGCAAGCCTCGCGCACTATTCGGCCTTATGGCGTATGCAAAATACGGGAGAAAGCGGTGGCGCGACCAGCAATAGGGAGCCACTCTACTGGGTCGCGCCCATGGACCCTAATTACAAACGTGATAAACCGGGTAAGTCACCCATGGGTATGGATTTGATTCCGGTGTATGACGAACCAGGTGCTGATCAAGAGGTGGGCACAGTCGCGATATCTCCAGGTGTTGTTAACAACCTTGGTGTGAGGATGGCGTCAGTGACTCGTGGCCAGATGGCTTTTGCCGTTAATACCGTGGGTTATGTGCAATACGATGAAGATCGCCTGGTACACATTCATCCTCGGGTTGAAGGATGGATTGAAAAACTCTATGCCAAGGCGGCGGGTGATCCGGTGGAGCAGGGCGCTCCACTGTATTCGCTTTATTCCCCGACACTAGTGAATGCCCAGGAAGAATTACTGCTGGCTTTAAAGCGCAATAACACAGCCTTGATCGATGCGGCAATGGAGCGGTTGGCGTCTTTACAAGTACCACAACCAGAAATTAATCGGTTGAAAAAGACGGGCAAAGTTAGTCAGACCATCACTATCACCGCTCCACAATCCGGCGTACTCGATAACCTCATGGCGCGTGAAGGTATGTTCGTAAAACCGGGCATGGAAATTATGTCGATCGGTCAGCTGGAACACATCTGGGTGATTGGTGAGATTTTTGAGCGGCAGGCTTCTCTGGTGCAGGTCGGTGATTTAGTACAGATGGCGCTGGATTATTTACCGGGGCGTGAATGGCAGGGGCAGATTGATTATATCTATCCAAGCCTCAATGCCACTACCCGCACTGCCCAAATTCGGGTGCATTTTAATAATCCTGATGGCTACTTAAAACCGGGGATGTTTGCACAGATGCGGATCGATGCCATGCCAATGCACGACGTCTTATTGATTCCTCGTGAGGCATTGATTCGAACCGGTAATCAATCCCGCGTAGTGCTCGCCAAGGGCGAAGGACGTTTTAAATCCATTGCTGTAGAAGTAGGGCACATTACTGATGAGCAAGTGGAAATTACGGCTGGCCTCAAAGAAGGTGAGCGCGTTGTGACGTCAGCGCAATTCCTGATTGATTCGGAGTCCAGTAAAACCTCTGATTTTCGACGTATGGACAGTCAACAGGACAACCCCACCTCAGTTTGGGTGGCAGCCGTTATCGATACGGTTATGGCAGAGCACCGAATGGTCACAGCGAGTCACGAGGCAATCGAGGGCTGGGGCTGGTCTGCCATGAGCATGGACTTCTCTGTAGCGCAGCAGGTTGATATAGCGCAACTCCGCGCTGGTACCAAATTACATATGGAAATTACCCGCCTTGAAAATGATCAGTACCAAATCTCCGCAATACATATTATGTCGGAGTCGGGCGTTGATAACAGCGCTACGGTCAATGGTGTCATCAATCGTATTGATCACCAACAGCGCCGTCTGAATATTTCCCGTGAAGCCATAAAAAAATGGAGTCGTCCCGAGGCAACTATGGATTTTTCCATTGACCCCAAAATTGCTATTGAGCAACTCGCTGTTGGCGATCAAATACGCTTCACGTTTCAGGTCGATGATGGTGAATTTACTGTGATGGACATTAAATCTGTCGACAAAGGCGTGGTGATGCCTTCGGTAGATCAGGAGCATAGCCATGATTGAGTCGTTGATTCGTTGGTCTGTTCATAATCGTTTTTTTGTGCTGCTGGCTACCTTGATATTGCTGGGTGTCGGTGGCTGGTCATTAAAAAATACACCTGTCGATGCCATCCCTGATCTGTCTGATGTACAGGTAATTATTAAAACTAGTTACCCTGGCCAAGCGCCGCAGGTTGTTGAAGATCAAGTTACCTATCCCTTAACGACGGCCATGCTATCGGTGCCCGGTGCAGTGACTGTGCGAGGTTATTCTTTTTTTGGCGATTCCTATGTTTATGTCATTTTTGATGAGGGTACCGACGCCTATTGGGCACGCTCGCGAGTGTTGGAATATCTATCGCAGGTGGCGCCAACCTTGCCAGCCAGTGCTCGCCCGCAACTGGGGCCAGATGCGACTGGAGTTGGCTGGGTTTATCTCTATGCCTTGGTCGATCGCACAGGGCAGCACGACATCAGCCAACTGCGTAGTCTGCAAGACTGGTTCTTGAAATATGAATTGCAAACCGTACCGGGTGTCTCGGAAGTGGCCTCAGTGGGGGGAATGGTCAAGCAGTATCAGGTGAAGGTGAACCCTGACAAGCTGCGTGCGTTCAATATGCCCCTGTCCCATATTCAAATGGCCATCCAGCGTGGTAATCAGGAGGTGGGAGCATCGGTGGTAGAGATGGCCGAAGCCGAATATATGGTGAGAGCCAGCGGCTACATTCGCAGTATCGACGATTTGCAGACGATCCCACTCGGGCTTGATAAACAGGGCACGCCGCTGTTGTTAAAAGACGTTGCCGACATAGAGCTTGGCCCGCAGATGCGCCGGGGTATAGCAGAGCTAAATGGTGAGGGCGAGGTCGCTGGCGGTATTGTGGTGATGCGTTTTGGCGAAAACGCCCAGAAAACTATCGATGGTGTCAAAGCCAAGCTGGAGACATTAAAAGCCGGTTTACCTGAAGGTGTAGAGATCGTCACGGTATACGACCGCTCCGGGTTGATTGGCCGGGCAATAGACAATCTTTGGCAAAAACTGTTGGAAGAATTTTTGGTCGTGGCACTGGTGTGTATCGTGTTTTTATTTCACGTACGTTCCAGCCTGGTGGCAATTATCAGTTTGCCGATGGGCATACTTACTGCGTTTATCGTAATGCATTTTCAAGGCCTGAACGCCAATATTATGTCGCTGGGCGGTATCGCGATTGCTATCGGTGCAATGATCGATGGCGCCATTGTGATGATCGAAAATATGCACAAGCATATGGAGAGAACGCCCGTCACCGATCAGAATCGTTGGCAGGTGGTCGCGGAATCCGCTTCAGAAGTGGGGCCTGCGCTTTTTTTCAGTTTGCTGATCATTACTGTAAGTTTTGTGCCCGTATTCACCCTTGAGGCGCAAGAGGGCCGCATGTTTTCACCCCTGGCCTTCACCAAAACCTATGCCATGGCAGCCAGTGCCGCATTAGCGGTGACGTTGGTACCGGTACTCATGGGTTATTTCATTCGCGGTAAGGTATTGCCTGAGCACAAAAACCCGCTTAATCGATGGTTAATGGCTATCTACAAGCCTGCTTTAGAAACTGTTCTTAATTATCCCAAGTCCACGGTAATGGCTGCATTAGTTCTTACTGTTGCCAGCATCTGGCCGCTTAGCCAAATCGGTAGTGAATTTATCCCGCCTTTGGATGAAGGTGATCTTATGTATATGCCTACGACGTATCCGGGGTTGTCGATCGGTAAGGCGCGAGAGCTACTGCAGCAGACCGATAAGTTGATCGCGACCGTACCGGAAGTTGCCAATGTCTTTGGCAAGATTGGCCGCGCGGAAACAGCCACTGATCCTGCACCACTGACTATGATCGAGACATTCATTCAACTTAAACCTCGCGATCAGTGGCGTGAAGGTGTTACCACAGAGGCACTCAAGAAAGAGCTGGACGCGCTAGTAAAAATTCCCGGCCTGACTAACGCCTGGGTTATGCCGATCAAAACCCGCATCGACATGCTGGCCACTGGCATTAAAACACCGGTGGGTATCAAAGTTGCGGGGCCGGATCTTAAGCAAATCGAAAAAATCGGGAGGCGCCTGGAACAGGTGCTTAAGGATGTACCGGGAACAGCGTCTGTTTATTCGGAGCGGGTTGCCGGTGGCCGTTACATCAAAGTGGATATCCAGCGAGATAAAGCAGCCCGTTATGGTCTGAATATCGCCGACATTCAGCAGGTGGTGGCCACGGCTATCGGTGGTATGAACGTGGCCCAAACTGTTGAAGGCCTGGAACGCTATCCGATTAATTTGCGTTACCCACAGGATTACCGAAACTCACCAGAGCAGTTGGCACTGTTGCCGATTATTACTGCCAAAGGTCAGCGAATAGCGCTGGCTGATGTCGCCCATGTTTATGTCGAAGATGGTCCTCCCGCGATTAAAAGTGAAAATGCCCGTCTCAATGGCTGGACATTCATTGATATCGATGGCGTGGACGTTGGTAGTTACGTAGATAGCGCTATGGCTGTAGTGGCCGCTGAAGTGGAATTGCCCTCGGGCTATTCACTCAATTGGTCGGGGCAGTATGAATATATGCAGCGTGCCAAGGCGAAGCTGACTTACGTTGTGCCCTTAACCCTGGCGATTATCGTCATTCTGCTCTACATGAATTTCCGCAGTTTGGTCGAGGTCGCCATCATTATGGGCACCTTGCCTCTGGCCTTAGTGGGGGCGTTTTGGTTGATGTATGTCCTTAGCTATAACTTCTCGATTGCTGTCGGGGTTGGCTTGATTGCCCTGGCGGGGGTTGCCGTTGAAGTGGGGGTCATCATGCTGGTGTATCTGAATCAATCCTATCAGCAACACCTCAGGCTAAGTTCAGACCAGAGCGTTGCGGCTGTTGAATTAAAGCAGGCTGTTTTAGAAGGCGCAGTCTTAAGAGTTCGCCCCGTACTGATGACGACCGGTGCCACCATTGTTGGGTTATTGCCAATAATGGTCGGAGAGGGAACAGGTTCTGAAGTGATGAAGCGGCTGGCAGCCCCGATGGTGGGCGGTATGGTTAGCGCCTTGGTGTTGACCTTGTTGGTTTTGCCCGCAGTGTACTTTTTGTGGAGACGATCGAGCAGTAAACCGAACGGCCTTGGTGACTAAAAGCTAGGAGTAGGAGATGTTTCTGAGTCTTAAATTGTAAAGTAGGAAAAACTATTGATGTAGATCAAACAGATGACCCGAAGATGACGCACCTGTCATGTTGGGGTCATCTGGATGTCAGTCTACGGTCCTTAAGATATCAGTCTAAGAAATTGACCTATAGAGTGGCCGCGCTATTGATTGATGAACTAGCAAAGAGATGCTGCTGGCTTTTTCACGACAACGCTGGGGTTTGTCATTTACCCATAAAAGATGCTTGACCTATGTGCAGCACATAGGTGTAGCGTGTATAGCAAGCTGTAGGAAATGTTGGGATTTAATCCTGATTGTGTCTCAAAGGCGTTGCGTAGGGGTTGGTATATCACACTGCTAGCAATGTGGAACTGGAGAACGGTTATGAAAGTGTTGGAATTGGCCAAGCGCTTAGGTGTTACGGCAGAGACAGTCCGCTTTTATACGAGGATTGAAGTCTTAAGTCCTGTCAAGAACCAGACCAACGGTTACCGTGAATACAGCGATAAAGATTATCGCCGCCTACGTTTCGTATTGAATGCCAGGCAGTTGGGTTTTTCTGTGGAGGATATCAAAGAGATTTTGTCGCATTCAGATAAAAAACAATCCGCTTGTCCCACGGTACGGCGGTTGATCGACCAACGTCTGCATGAGATCGATCAGCGGTTTAAAGAAACCCTGCAACTGCGAGAACGCATGCAGCGGGCTGTGTCAGAGTGGAACCAAAAACCGGATAAAGCGCCTACCGGCCATATGATTTGCCATTTAATTGAAGAGTTCACTGCGGAGTAAACATGATGAATACACAAAATCTAGTAGACCAGGTGAATGGTGGTGGAGGATGTTGTTGTTCTGGAAAAGTCGCCACTCCCAGAGCTGAGTGTAATGAGGACGTTAGCGCCAGTGAAACGCTGCCGTCACAGCAACTACGCATACAGGGAATTAGCTGTGGTGGTTGCGTTAAGACGATAGAAAAAGCGATTTTTACCGTGACGGGTGTGGAAGAGGTGTCTGTGGATTTGGGCACGGGGGTCGCTACCGTTTTGGGTGATGTGGATAGCGGCAGTGTTATCGAAGCAATAAAACAAAAGGGCTATGAAGCTGAAGTGATCGCCGAGTAAGTGATTCAGGGAGGCTGGCTGTAAGCCAATGCTAGGTTAATCAACAAAGGTCAACACCTATGAACGATAAGGTTCTTTCATTGAATAAAAAAGATGCGCCATTTACCGGCAGTTCCGAAGAAAAAGCCCAGCTTATCGTGCCGGGGATGGGCAGCAATCACTGCGCGGGTCTGGTGAGAACATCGATAGAAAGGTTGCCGGGCATAACGGCCATTCAAACCAATATTGCCAGCCATCAGGTGGATGTATCCTTTGAAGCATCCCAATCAAGCCTGGAAAAAATACGGCTTGCGGTTGAAAACGCGGGTTACGACGTTGCCTCAGCACAATTGTTCTCAGCTAATGCGATCAAAAACGTAACGCTCACCGTTCCGGGGATGGGGAGTAACCACTGTGCCGGTCTTGTACGCACATCGCTTGAGCGTTTGTCAGGTATAACAGCAATTGAAACCAATATTGCCAATCACCAGGTCAATGTGAGTTTTGATCCACAACAACTTGATAACGAGACTTTAAAAGAAACCGTGGAAAAGGCCGGTTATGACGTGGCGAGCGTGGAAAGTGCGGCAAGCGATTCACACAAAGTGGCTGAAGAGGCAGAAGAGCAGTATTTGGATCAAGCCTGGAAAAACCTCTGGTTCGCGGCGATACCGACAACATTGATCATGTTGCTGATGATTCCGGAAATGTTCTGGCAGCCCATTCCCGGTTATCTGGCGATTGTGGCGGTATTGGCCTTTCCTGTTGTGTTTTTCAAAGGTGGTCGTTCCACGCACCGATCGGCATGGCGTTCATTAAAAAATCGCACCGCCAATATGGATGTGCTGATTTCTCTGGGCAGCATGCCGCCATATCTGATCGGTTTGATTGGGTTTGTCTATCCCATGACATCCTTTATTGAAATGGCCTCCACCATCATGACCTTCCATATGCTTGGCCGTTATCTCGAAACACGGGCTAAAGGTAAAGCGTCACAGGCGATTAAAAAGTTAATCAAGCTCGGGGCGAAAACGGCGATCGTTCTGCGCAATAACAACGAAGTTGAAGTGCCGATTGAAGACTTACAAATCGGTGATGTTATGGTGATTAAGCCTGGCGGAAAAGTCCCTACCGACGGAGAGATTGTAGACGGTTACAGTCACTTGGATGAATCGATCGCCACGGGTGAATCAGTTCCCGTAGAGAAAGGCCCTGGTGATTCAGTACTCGGCGCGACGATGAATAAGGAAGGACTGCTGAAAGTAAAGGCGACCAAAATCGGTGCCGACACGTTCTTGTCCCAAGTGATTAAATTAGTCGAGCAAGCTCAGGGTTCCAAAGTCCCTATTCAGGAATTCGCCGATAGAGTGACAGCCACCTTTGTCCCAGCGGTCATTGTGATCGCAGTCCTGAGCTTTTTGTCCTGGCTGATTTTTGCTGACACCTTGCGTCCGGTACTGGAATGGGGTGGCAGCTTTTTGCCCTGGGTTGATCCGAGTTTGACACCACTTATTGCTGCGATACTGGCGTCTGTTGCGGTTTTGGTTATCGCCTGTCCTTGCGCGCTTGGACTGGCAACGCCCACAGCGATTATGGTGGGTTCTGGTATGGGCGCCGAACGCGGCGTACTGATTCGTTCAGGTGAAGCGATACAAACCTTAAAAGATATCAAGGTAGTTGTACTCGATAAAACCGGCACCATCACCGCAGGTAAACCTTCTCTAACAGACGTGATTCCAGCATCTGGATTTACAGCGGAAGAACTTTTAATAGCCACTGCCACCGTTGAAGGCGGATCAGAGCACCCACTGGCGCAAGCCATTGTGCAAGGAGCTAAAGAACGAAACCTGACTATTCCAACGCTAGAAAACTTCCAGTCGATAACCGCTCGTGGGGTAGAAGGCGTAGTCAATGGGCGGTTAGTGCATGTTGGCAGTCGCCGATTGCTCAATGAACAGGGCGTCGAACTGGGCGATTTAGATGCAACCCTGAAGTCGCTGGAAGTCCAGGGAAAAACGGCGATGTTGGTGGCTATTGATAAACGAGCGGCTGGCGTTGTCGCCGTTGCTGACACGATTAAGGAAGATTCTAAATCCGCGATAAAAGCCATGCACGATCTGAATATTCACGTGGTCATGGTGACCGGTGATAACGAACGGACGGCAAAATTTGTCGCTGAGCAAGTGGGTATCGATGAGGTTCTGGCTAATGTGTTGCCAGAAGGAAAAGTTGATTCAGTTAAACAGCTGCAAGCCAAATACGGTAATAGCGTGGCGATGGTAGGTGACGGTATTAATGATGCACCTGCGTTAAAACAAGCCAACGTAGGGATAGCCATTGGTGCTGGTGCTGATGTAGCGATCGAAGCGGCTGATGTGACGCTGGTACAGGGGCAGTTGACCAAGCTGGTGGAGGCCATTCTTCTCTCCAAAGCCACCTTTAGAAAAATCGTCGAAAACCTTTTTTGGGCTTGGTTTTACAACCTGGCCGCGATCCCGGTGGCAGCACTGGGCTTATTGCATCCGATGATCGGTGTTATCGCGATGACCATTAGTTCTTTGTCGGTCATCGGCAATTCCATTCTTCTGAAGCGAGCCAACATCACGGTTGAATAACGGGAGGTAAAAATGAGTCAACAATCGCAATCATTCTGGTTTACCCCAAAAGGCTTAGCCGCCTTAGGGCTTATCGGTGCGGCCAGCTATTTCCTGTTGGTGGAACATAGGGAGCACTTATTCCAATTTTTACCCTACCTGATTTTATTGCTATGCCCACTTATGCATATTTTTATGCACGGCGGTCATGGAGGGCACGGCGGACACGGTGGCCATGGTCATGACGGGGATGACGCCGATCAGGATGCCTATCAGCGTGGATTGGAAGATGGGCGCAAGGAAAGTGAAAACCGACACCACCACTAAAACCACTTTAAACAGGAGAATACCCATGCACGGTGATTCCGCTTACGGCCTTTGGACGCTGGTAATACTGAATTCAGCCATATTCATATTCTTTGCGTT
>Ga0070727_10003740_pt1 | contig 13502 bp, 11 predicted proteins | sample tdAd472_FD_66722 | JGI IMG/M metagenome (GOLD analysis project Ga0070727, IMG submission 66722) | Marine sediment microbial communities from the Atlantic coast under amendment with organic carbon and nitrate - tdAd47.2 | ecosystem: Environmental > Aquatic > Marine > Coastal > Sediment | place... | reverse complement strand
GCCGCCAGCGAACTCGCACAACAGTCGGATTTTCTGCGGCGCGAGGTCGAGAAGTTCATAGCCGAAGTCCGGGCCAGTTGATGGGCAAAGGGGCGGCCCATTCCGGGCCGCCTCGGGCCGCCTCGGGCCGCCTCGGGCCGCCTCGGGCCAGTGACAAACACCGACGATGCAGCCGGGGTTGTCACCGGTTTTCCCTCCCCGCGCCCTTCAACTTCCCTCTATCCTGAACCTCACCTTTCGGGGGCTCTAGATCCGGGATCTCGCCGTCCGGGTCGTGTGAATAATCAAGGCCGGGGCCGCCTAAATCGTGGCCTCGATGCGGTGACCAACGCGCTTGCACAACTTTTCTGACTTTTCGGACAACTCGGTCGCCGCGCCGGCATTTCCGACCCGCACGGCCTTTCCGCTCTCGGACGCCGTGCGGGGTTTGCAATAAATATTGTTGGCCAGCTAACAAATTTTTGATACTTTCGACGCTGAAAACAGATGACCGTATCGACAAACGGCAGGGAGCTAAGCCATGAACATGAAATCGACGGGGACAGCGACGGGTCCCGATCTGGGAATAGGGCGTCGCGCCTTCATGAAACAGGCAACCGCATTGGGCATCGCCGGCGCGGCGGGATTGTCCCTGCCCCGGCAATCCCGGGCGGCGGTTCCGAAAGGCGGCCATATGCGCTTCGGGATCGGCCACGGCGGAACGACCGACGTTCTCGACCCCGGCAAGGTCCTGAACGGATTCCTGTCCGCCACCCATTACGCGATCACCAATACGCTGACGGAAGTGGACGGGTCCGGCGACCTCGTGCCCAAGCTCGCGGAAAGCTGGGAAGCCTCCGCCGACGCCAAGCAATGGGTCTTCAAGATCCGCAAGGGCGTGGAATTCCACAACGGCAAGACGCTGACGCCGGAAGACGTCATCGCCTCGATCAACCATCACCGGGGCGAGAAATCGGAATCCTCGGCGAAAACCATGGTCGCGCCGATCACGGCCATCACGGCGGACGGCGACAATGTCGTGGTCACCCTGTCGGGCGGCGACGCGGACTTCCCCTTCAAGCTGAGCAGCTTCAACTTCCCGATCTATCAAGCCAAGAGCGACGGTTCGCTGGATTGGCAAAGCGGGATCGGCGCGGGCGCCTATATCCTGAAAAGCTTCGAGCCCGGCGTGCGCGCGACCTATGAGAAGAACCCGAACCATTGGCAGGACGACCGCGGCCATTTCGCCAGCGCCGAGATGATATCCATCACCGACACCACGGCGCGCCAGAACGCCTTGATCAGCGGCGAGGTCGACGGCATCGACAGGCTGGATTTCAAGACCGCGGACCGGATGGGCCAAAGGCCGGGCATCGCGGTCAAGGAAGTCGCCGGCAAGACGCACTATACTTTCCCGATGCGGACCGATACCGCCCCCTTCAACGACAACAACGTCCGCCTGGCGGTGAAACACGCCGTCGACAGGGAGCAATTGCTGCGCACCATCCTGCATGGCCACGGATCCATCGGGAACGATCAGCCGATCAGCTCCGCCTATCCCTTCTTCAACGCCGATCTGCCGCAGCACGCTTACGATCCGGACAAGGCGAAATTCCATCTGAAGAAATCCGGCCTTTCCGAATTGAGCATCGACCTCAGCGCGTCCGACGCGGCATTCTCCGGCGCCGTAGACTCCGCGGTGCTGATCGCGGAACAGGCCAGGAAGGCCGGCATCACGGTCAATGTCGTCCGCGAACCGAAAGACGGATACTGGTCGAACGTTTGGATGAAGAAGGCATTCTGCGCCTGCTATTGGCCCGGCTATCCGACGCCGGACAGCATCCTGACGCAGGCCTATGCGAAGGGTGCGTCCTGGAACGACACCTATTGGGACAACGACCGGTTCAACACCTTGCTGGTAGCCGCCCGCTCGGAACTGGACGGCGCCCTTCGGACTGAAATGTACGGGGAAATGCAGCAGATCCTTTGGGAACAGGGCGGCCTGCTGCTGCCCTTCTTCGCCAACGACGTCTTCGCCGTGACGGACAAGATCGGCCACGGCACGCTGTCGGCGAACTACGATGTCGACGGCCGGATGTTCTTCGAACGCTGGTGGTTCAAGGACGCCTGACGGGCGGGGCGCGCCGGCGGCTCCGCACCCTTCCCCCTGGCGGGGAAAGCGGAACCGCCGGCCAGCCTTTTCGACACCCCGCGACGCGGCCCGGGAAAGCGCCAAAAACGGTCGCTCTATTGACCGAACGGGTCGAATCCGACCATCCGGCCTTCATACGGCAGTTGCAACTTTGGGGGCCGCCCGCGAAACCGATGACAGATTCTTCACGCCGCGCCGCCGCCAAACGGCCGCGAACCCATGCGGAAATAAACGAGTTCCGGCGCATCGGCCTGATGGAAGGAACCATTTCCTCCATGGCCGAATTCGGCGTCGCCGGAACGACGCTGAAGACCATCTGCGACGCCGCCGGCGTATCCCGAGGCCTGACGGGCCATTACTTCGCCAGCAAGGAATCCCTCGTCGCCGAAGCGTTCAAGCATCTGTTCAACAGCCTGACGGAACAGGTCCAGAAGGAAGCCGCCAAAATGGGCCCGATGTCCAAGGCGGACAGGCTGCGCGCCATGCCGGCCATCCTGTTTTCCGACAAGGTCTTCACCAGCCGGCACCGCGGCGCATTCCTGAGCTTCTGGCACGAAGTCCGCTTCAACCCGCTGGTCAAGAAGGCGAACCGGGAACTCTATTCGGATTATGTGAAACGCGTTGAAAGCTATTTCGAGGACGCCGCCCGCGAGACCGGCGCGAAGATCGACGCGCGCAACGCCGCCTTGGGGCTGATCGCCCTGATGGACGGGTTATGGCTCGGCCTGTCGATCCACGATCAGGTGCTGTCGCGGAAACAGGCGACAAGCCTGTGCCAATTGTTCATCGACGACATCCTGCCCCGATAGGCTTGACCGCCGACCAGGCGGACGCCCTACTCGGCGCCGTTATGCCGCCGGCACGGTGGCGCGCCCATAGACCGTTTCGTTCACTTCCGGATCGCCGATCACGCCCGGTTCCTTTTCATAGACGAAAACGCCCATGATCCGCATCCGGTCCCCTTCGACCGGGGAGACGCGGTGCAGCGAATTGCAGCCGCGGAAAATGCACAGGGCGCCCTCCTCCCGCGCGACCTCGACCAGGCCGGTATGATCGCCGCGCACGGCACGGCCCACACGGTCGATGCATTCGTCATCGTCGGTCCGCGTATTGGGGATGATCTCGAACCGCCCGCCGGATTCCGGGGCCTGAAGCATCAGGGTCATGGTGAAGGCGTTGACCGAGTCGAAATGCCAGGCCGATTGATCGCCGTTCTTGTAGCACAGCGCGTTCACCGGCTGCATAGGGTCCTCGTTGGCATAGAGTTTCTCGGTGCCGACGATCCTGCCGACGAAGTCCATCATGTTTTCCCAGTAGTACAGGGTCTTCAGCGGGTTGTCGGCGGGCAGCCTGTCGGCGGCCAGCATCCAGGTGCTGGCGTCGAACAGCACGTTGCGGGGGTGATCCTCCGGCAAGGACGGATCCTTGCGGCGCTGCAGATAGCAGTTCCGGGTGGAAGCGTTGTGGTTGGCGTTCGGCAGCACCGCCTCGATCTGCGCGATCGCAGCACGGCGCGCCGCCGGGCGGATGAAATCGGGCAGGACGACATATTGCCTGGCGTCCAGTTCCGCGCGGGCGCGATCGGTCAGGTCGCGGAAGGCCGCGCCGGCCGGGTCTTCCAGGGGATAGATGTCGAGATTGATCACCTCTTCCGGCTTCATGTGGTCGTCCTCCCTTTCAAGGTTCCGCGCGGCGGCCTCCAGCTTGGCTATTCTTATCATCAAATTTGTTTGTCGTTCAACAAATTTTATTCTGGGCAAGGCAAATGCACGCTTCCGGAATTTCGGGATGAGTTCGGGCCGAAAACCGTTCGGACCTAAGGGACAAGCGCCCAGAAATCCGAACGGCCTTTGCGACTCAAGGACCCGGGAGCAGTCAGGACTGCAGCCCCGCTTCGGCTGCCGGCGCCGTGCCAGCCGCCGACACAGCACTCATTTTCGCCATCGCGGACAGGGCCGCCTTCCGCCATGGGCGCAGCATGCCGAAACCGGCGAGCCCGGCCAGCATCAGCGCGATGGTTGGCGGCAGCGGAACGACCGCCGTCTGTGTGACCTGATTCAGCAGCGGTATCCCGTCCTCCGGCACCAGGCTGAACCCCTCCGGCACCACCACGGTCATGGTTCCGGTATTCATGGCGTTCATACTGGCGATGTGCCCCGGCGCGGAATTCGCCAGCGCGGTCATGTCCGCGGACAGCCGCATGCGGTCCCCGACCTGGGCCGTGAAGACGATTTCGATCAAGCCTTCGACGATGAAATCGCTGACCCGGGATATGGAGATCGAAATGTCGTTGTCGCTTTGCACGGCATTCAGACTCGGCGAGTTCCGGAAGACGCTGCCCGACCGTATGCCGGACAAGGACTGAACCGTTGCAATGGTGCTGGGGGAAGACGCGGTGAAAAATTGTTCGGACACGTATTGCAGGCTCCCGCGCGCCGTCGTGAACCCGGTGATCGGAGCCTGCCCCGCCCGGAAAATATTGAAGAAGGTTCCCACATCCGCGCTGACATTCAGCAGGGCGGAGGAAAAGCCGCCGACGGCCGCACCGGTTTGACCGGTCAGGGTATCGGCGATGGCATCGAAACCGAATTGCACCGTGAATTGTGCCGGGCCCGTGCTTGGTCCCGCAACGGTTACGACCTTCGAGAAACTGGCCGATGCCGAGGCTTGCGATTGGAAAAGCGCATCGACATCACCGCCGTGATCCGCGAAGACCCTCAACAGGCCGCCATCATCCGCTTCCGCCGAGACGGTGGCGCCATAGAGATCGCTCGTGCTTGTGAAAACATTGGTAAAGCTCTGGGACACGGTCCCGGGCGCGCTGATCACGGTCGGGGCGCTGCCGGCCCCGATCGGGGCAAGCTGAATGGTCGCGGCATCCGCCGAACCCGCCGCGGCGCTCAGAACCAGCGCCGAGGTTAGGCCAAGAAAGCGATTACGCATTCGTATCTCCTACGATTTGGATTTCACGGTGCCCCTGCGCCATTCCCGACGGCATGGGGTAGTTTCGTATGGAGAGACGAAACGGGGATATGACGTTCCGAGTATTCCCTATCCGTTTATTACAGCTAATTTCGGATCGACCAGGCATCCCCGGGAGGGGACGGAACGCACCAAGACTCCGTGGAAGAGCAGAGGCTTTCGGTGGCGGGGGGATCGCGGTGTTTTCAGCGCTGCAGGATGCCGGCTACCGTCCGCGCTTCGCCAGAGTCTTGGACGGGGTTTCCCCGAAAGCCTTGGCATAGGCGGCCGAAAACCGCCCCATATGGGTAAAGCCGTATTTCAGGGCGCAGTCGGTCACGGAATCCGCATCGCCGTCCATCAGGGCCTGACGCACGGCAATCAGCCGGGCCTGCCTGAGATAGGCCATCGGCGTGGCCCCGGTGAACGCCCGGAAATTCTTGTTCAATGCGCTTTGCGAGACGCCGCCGATCCGGACCAGATCCTCAAGCCGGACCGGTTCCTCGAGTTGGCTTTCGACAAACTCGATCACCGCCCGAACATCCCTGCTGGCGGGGCTGTTCCGCTGATGCCGCAATTGATCCTGATGGCTGTGGGGATGATAGAGCAGAAGCGAGGAAAGCACGGTTTCCTCAAAATGTGACAAGCGCCAAGGATCGGACAGGCTGACACTCCCCGCGTCAATCTCCTCGACGATCAGTTTGACCGCCTGCAGCACTATGCTGCCCGCCCCGCTTCGAAGATCCAACGGCTGATCGAAAATGACCTCTTCCATTGCCGGCGCGCCGGTCAGGGTGGAGAACCGCTTCCGAACGGCGGAGACCGAAAAGGAGAGGAAAAGCAAGGTGCCCCTGCTCTCCGACCACATCTTGTGCGGCGTTCCCGGTGAAACGATTGTCGTCTGCTCCCGCGTGCAGGGATGGGACACATCCGGGAATTCGACGCACATGCGCCCCTTCAGCGGCACGATCATCCGATAGCGGTAACAGTCTTCGGAAAAATCGACATGAAGCTCCGTTCCGGTTTGCACATAGGCGATCCGGAAATCCTCGGTCTCGAATAGATTGATCTCGGCGTGAAAAGGCGCGTCCTGCTCATCCGCATTTCTGGACAGGGCAAGCGCCATGTCCCTTGCGGCAAGAAACTTCTTCATTTCGTCCGCATCGGCGCTGAGCAGCGCCCGGTAATCGTCTAGCATCGGGTTCCCATGACCGTGGTTGAACCTTTCTGCCCCTTAAATTCACTTTAGCAAATACGATACCAAAGCTGGCCATAACGGTATAATTATACCATCACAATCACGGGTTTGTGATATCCGCATGATGCGCGGCCGGAAAGCCCCTCCGCCCCGGCGAGAAGAAACGCGCCGAAAACGGCGCGATTCTCAACGTCTTCGACTTCCATTCGCCCGAAAGGGGACGTCGTCGCCCCGGTTCTTGGAATAGACGGGGCGGGAGCCGCCTAAACGATGACCTCGACACGGTGCAGAAAGTCGTCGACGACCTTGCGCAGCTTTTCGGACTGTTCCGACAGTTCGGACGCGGCCTCGTTCACTTCCATCGCAGCCTCGCCCGTCTGTTTGGCGGCCTCGCTCACCGTTCCGATGCTGGACGACATTTCCGACATCCCCTGCGACACCTGCGCGATATTGCGGGCGATTTCCCTGGTCGCGGCGGCCTGTTCCTCCACCGCCGCGGATACGCCGGCATTGCCTTGGGTGACGAGTTCGACCTGGCCGCCAATTTCCCGTATCCGGGTCACCGTATCCCCGGTCGCTTTCTGGATACCGTCGATGTAACCGGAAATCTGACTCGTCGCCGACGCCGTTTGCGTGGCCAGGGCTTTCACCTCGTTGGCCACGACCGCGAAACCCTTGCCGGCCTCCCCCGCCCGGGCCGCCTCGATGGTGGCGTTCAAAGCCAGCAGATTTGTCTGGTTGGCAATGTCGGTGATCAATTCCAGGGCCGTTGCGATATCCTGGGTGGCGCGCTCCAATGTGTCGACGGTCGTCGCGGCCTCGACCGCCAGATCGGCCGCTTTCCCGGCCGCTTGAGTGGCGATTGAGACCTGGTCGCTGATTTCGGTAATGGAGGACGACAATTCCTCCGAAGCGGCAGCCACGGTTTCAACATTGGAGGAGGACTCTTCGGCCGCGGCCGAGACGATGCCCGCCTTCTGGTTCGTCGTGGCGGAGATCTGCTGCATGGAATTGGAGGAAGCCGACAGTTCGGTCGAAGCGGAAGCGACGGTATCGACGACCGACGCGATGCTGCCGCGAAAATCCTGAATCACCCCGGAAAACTGCTCGACCCGGCCTTCCATGGACGACAGGGCGGCATTGACCTTCCTGGACGCCGTCAGGAAATCACCCTGCATGCTTGTCTCGATGATCTTGCGCCAATACTTGCTGTCGCTGACATGTTCCATGCAGGCCGAGGATTCCCGCACATAGGCGTCGCAGCGATCGATAAGGTCATTGACCAGATGCAGCAACTCGGCTGTTTCCCCCGATCCTGCAATATCCGTAAGGCGCAGATCGAAATTTCCGCTGGCTATTTCGCGCATGACCGGCAGCGCATTGGATATGTCGTGGCTGGATGTTTTCGTGAATCCGATCATTGCTCAAACTCCCAGGGAAAACATGAACTGGTTGAAACCCATTGATCGTTCCCGCAGCAGGGACTCGACTATCTTCGCGCCGTCCTCCAGGGCCGCCTTCGGCGATGAAGCGGACCGCTCGGCCTGAAGCAGGCGTTGGTACAAGGGAATGATATGCGCGTCGAGAACCCCGCGATTGGGAGCGCGCCGGTTGCTGTGATAGCCGATGATATTGCCGGCGGTGTCGCGGCTTGGCGTGACATGGGCGAGGACCCAGTAGTTGTCGCCGTTCTTGGACCGGTTGTTGACATAGGCGAATATCTCATTGCCCGCCGCGATGGTGTCCCACAACAGTTTGAACACGGTCCGCGGCATCTCCGGGTGGCGGATCACGTTGTGCTGTTTGCCAATGCATTCGTCATGCGAATAGTCGGAAAATTCGAAGAAGGTTCGATTGCCGTACCGGATTTTGCCCGACAAGTCGGTCTTGGTGACGATGATCTGATCCGGCCGCATATGCCGTTCATGACCCGTCAAGGACTTGGATCTGTCTTGGGACATGTTTCCCCCTGGAAAATATTAAATGATGTCACAAGGCGACTGGCACTTTGTTGCGGTCTATGAAATGTCATCAAAGTCATCGTCAAGGAAAGAATCCTACGAACTGCGCCTTGGACGGGTCGTCGAAATCACATTCGTCAACTTATAATATTCTTATATCGGAGTCTTCTAATTCTATTTTTCTGTATCACACCCGCCCGGGCTATCGCTGACAGTGGCGCATGCTGGCGGAAAACGGATGCAAGTGCATTGCGCCGAATGGCCGCAAGAATCGGCGCCCGGACTGTCGAGACCCAGCCGACCGGCACAATGCCGGGATGCGCCGGTCCCTGCCCTGGGTGCGGCGGCCCAAAAAAAACGAGGGGATCAGGCCCCCTCGTCTTATCGTTGAAAAACTAGAGACGTCAGAACGGAATTTCGTCGTCCAGGTCCTGCGAATAGTCGGGTCCGGACCCGCCGCCCTGGCTGCCGCCGGAGCTTCCGCCGCCGCCATAGCCCCCGTCGTCATAGCCGCCGCCCTGGCCGCCGCCGTAACCGCCGCCGCCGCCTTCGTTGCGGCCGTCCAGCATGGTCAACTCGCCGCGGAAGCGCTGCAGGACCACTTCGGTCGAATACTTCTCCTGCCCCGACTGGTCGGTCCATTTGCGGGTCTGCAGGCTGCCTTCGACGTAAACCTTGGACCCCTTCTTCAGGTAGCGTTCCGCCACCTCGCCCAGCTTGTCGTTGAAGATCACGACCCGGTGCCATTCGGTCTTTTCCTGGCGATTGCCGTCGCGGTCCTTCCAGGTTTCCGACGTGGCGAGGGAAAGGTTCACCACCTTGCCGCCGTTCTGCATGGTGCGTACTTCCGGATCGCGTCCGAGATTTCCAATCAAGATGACTTTGTTGACGCTGCCGGCCATGGTCGTGCCCCCGTTTGTTTTGTGTGGCTCATGCTGGGCAATTTAGATGCCCGCATCCCTTTAATCGAGTCGCCAAACGGCAAAAACTAAATTTGATTGGCGACGGGAACGGATTTCCAGAGGATCAGGTCGAACGGGACAGTTCGTCATACAGGAAATAGACGAACTCGACCTGGCTGTCCTCGCTGAGCTGGTAGGCAAGGTTGCGGACGCCCGCTTCCGAAACGCCGGTCGCCAATGCAACTTCCTTCAGAAACTCGCCCTTCACCGCCGTCAGTTCCGCCGCGTCCTTCGTATCGCCCGCCGCCTCGGCATCCTTGATGCGCCTTTCAAGTTCACGGATTCGCCGCCGGACCTGCGCCATTTCGATCGCCCCGCGGATTCCGGTCGGTTTCAACTTCTTGTATGCTTCATAGCTGACATAGATCCGCAGGATCGCCTGATCCGTCCAGTCGATGACGGTCTTCAGCGGATAGGCCGTGGAAAAATGGACCTGGACCGGGTTCGAATAGGCAAGCTGCTGGATATTCTTGATATTCTCCTCGTTCAGCCGCTCGATCTCGTCGAACCCTATCCCGTCCAATTCGGCAAGGTCGTCCTGCCCGATCCCCTCCATCGCGGCTGCTCCGCCGCTGCCGCCGCCGATGCGCGACTGCGCCTGCAGGCGGATCCACCTGACGATCTGCGAATAGGGCAGAAAGCCGACCGCGAAAGCGATGAAGATGACAAAGTCCTGGTTGAAAATGACGGAGCCGAAAATCGCGACCGCGATCGCGATCACGGGCTGATAACTCAGCCGCAGCAGGAATTCCGGCGATTGATCGGCGGTGGAGACGCGCGCGATGACCGAATAGAGCGCGAAAGCCCAGGCGCCGATCAGCGCGGCCAGCGCACTCATCGGCAGCGCCTCCAGCGTCGCCTGAAGCCCGCCCCAATCGGCGATCGGGCGCACCTTGACCGACGCGATGAAGAAGCAGAACGCATATACCCCGGCCATGAACGCGAAACTGCCGACGAAACGCCCGTCGCTATAGCTTTCGACAAGTTCGGTTTTCAATTGCTCCAGATTGTCGCGGTTTCGCTCCCAGGTTTCGATCGACTCCTGGTCCGGGTTCGGCGCGCCGCGCTCGACGGTGAGCTTTTCGTCGAGGGAGACAATGAACTTGTCGATCTGCGTTTTGACGCTGCGCAAGCGCGTCTGCAGCGTGCCTTTCAGGTTGATCAGCACCAGCGCGATCAAGGACATGGGGAAGGCCAGGACGATCAGCGACCAGCCGACGCCTGCCCCCGGCGTCGCCGTCAGAAGACCCGCCCCCAGATAGATCGCGACGATCGCGAGAACCACCAGAAAAACCACACCCCATCCCCCCAGATCTTCGGGTCGTCCGACGGGTCCGAGCCTTCAGCCAAGGCGACTCCCGGAGAAGAAGTCATCCGTCATGAGTGTCTCGCGGTAGTATAGTAACCAATGGTTGGAATTTGAAGCGGCTTCTCCCGGTCCGGAAACAGAAAACGCGGGGCCGAAGCCCCGCGTTCCCTGAACTGGTACCAACTTAGCTGGAACCAACTTGGCCGGACGCCTAGTTGATCAGCGTGGCGACCCACTTGCCGCCGACGACCGTGCTCTTGGAGAACGATCCTTCGACATCGCCATTGGCGTCGAAGTCCTGCGGACCCGCACCGCCGACATAGTTCACGTCCTTGCCCTCGGCGATCAGCTTCTTGGCCTTCGCCCATTCGCCCGGGAGGATGATTTCGCCCGGTGCGTTGGCCACTTCACGCAGCGCCGCCGCGATCTTGCCGCGATCGGCGGAACCCACCTTCTCGATCGCCATCGCCATCATGAAGGTCGCGTCGTAGGAGTTCGGCACGAACGGATCGGCCGCCGGAATGCTCGCCGCATCGGCCAGGGCCTTCCACGCCTTGTACGCATCCGTCGTATCGTCGGAGGCGGACGTCGTGAAGGTCGCCTTGGTCAGGTTCTCCGCACCGATCTGGTCGATGACTTCCTGGGCCAGCATGCCGTCGGCGCCGATGAAGGTGTCGAAGGCACCGGTTTCCAGCGCGTTGCGCAGGATGGTGATGCCGCTGGAACCGTAATAGGCGAACAGCGCCAGTGCGTTGGTGCCCTTCGCCAGGGTCGCCACTTCCGAACGGTAGGACGCCTTGTTCGGCTCATGCGCTTCCATGGCGACGATCTTGCCGCCCTTTTCTTCATAGACCTTGGCGAAAACCGCCGCGATCGCCGCGTTGTAATCGTCGTTCGCGTAGGAGACGGCGATTTCCTTGATGCCGTCGGCCAATGTCAGATCGGCAAGCGCAACGCCCTGATAGGCGTCGGAGGCGGCCGCCCGGAAGACGAGATCCGTGCCGCTTTCCATCGTGGAGATGGCCGGCGAGGAGGCCGAGACCGACAGGGTGACGACACCCGCCGGGATCGAGACCGACTCGGCCTGGGCGATCGTCGCGCCGGAGCAGACCGGGCCGATCAGGCCGACGACCTGATCGACGTTGATCAGCTTGGTCACGGCATCGACCGCCGCCGACGGATCGCAGGCGCTGTCGGCGCGGACGATTTCCAGCTTCTGGCCCAGGACACCGCCCTGGTCGTTGATGTGCTTCGTGGCGAGGTCGACGGCCGCAACCATCGGCGCCACCAGATCGGGGATCGGACCGGTAACGGCCATTGCGTTGCCGATCTTCACCTGCGCCTGGGCACTACCCGCCACCAGCATTGCGGCGGCGAGGCTTCCAAACAGTACACGTTTCATGTCTCTTGTTCCCTATTCCCCGCTAGCTTGCGTTCCTGCCCGATACGGCGGGTCGTTTCTCAGGCAGGATCCCACCTGGGTACTTCTGCAATACTAGTTGCAATAGCAGCCCAATTAAAAGCATCCGTAAGAACCCGGCCCGCGTTTGCAGGATCGCAGGGTCCCAATCGGAAAAAATACCGGCGATGATGTCGATGCCGCCCTTGATCATCAGTTCCGAGCCGGACCACAGCACCCAGACCAGGAATCCGCCCAGGATCGCGCCCCGGTTGTTGCCGGAACCGCCCGCGATCAGCATCACCCAGACCAGGAAGGTCATCTTGGCCGGGTCGAACGTATTGGTCGGTTCGATCAGCCGCAGATGCTGGGCCAGCAGCGCGCCGCCCATCCCCATGATGACGGCGCCCAGGATGAAGGCCTCGATCCGCCGGCCGGTCACGTCCTTGCCCGCCGCGCGGGCGGAAATCTCGTTGTCGCGGATGGCGGCCATCATCCGGCCCCAGGGCGACAGGCGCGCGCGTTCCAGCAGGAAATAGAAGACCAGCATGATCACCAGGACGGTTGCGGCGAAGAACGGCTGCCACCACCAGGCGGGCAGGCTGTCGAAGAAGGCCGTCCATCCTTCCGGCGTGTCGAACATCGACATCGGCCAGGAGGAATAGAACCGTTCCTCCGTCAGGTGTTCCCAGGTCCGCGGGATCTTGTTGATGCCGCGCGGTCCGTTGGTTATCTCGGTCTCGTTCTTCAGGACCAGCTTGATGATCTCGGCGATCCCGATCGTCGCGATCGCCAGGTAATCCGCCCGCAACCGGATACAGATCGCCCCGATCACGGCCGCGATGACCCCCGCCAGCACCATGGCGAAGAACTCGCCCACCACCAGCGGCAGGCCCAGCCCGCCATAGTGGAACGGACTGTCCGCGGTGGTGAGGATCGCATAGGTATAGGCGCCGACGGCCGCGAAGCCCGAAATGCCCGCGTTGAACAGGCCGGCGAAGCCCCATTGCGCGTTCAGCCCGAGCGCCAGGATGGCGTAGATCCCGCCCATGGTCAGCAAGGACATGAGGTAGAGGAAGTATCCGAGCATCTGATCCATATCCCGACCTCCTCCTAAAACACTTTGCCGCGGAACAGGCCGCTGGGCCTGACGATAAGCATCACCACCATGATGAAGAAGGCGATGCCGCTCTTGTAGCCGGGACTGATGAGCGGCGCGTCCCCGATCCAGGGATAGGCGACGAGTTCTTCCGCCAAGCCGATGATCAAGCCGCCGGCGACCGCCCCGAAGGGCCGGCCGATCCCGCCCAGGATCGCCGCCGCGAAGATCGGCAGCAGGATCCGGAAGCCCATGGTGGATTCGATGAACTGGGTATCCATGGCCAGGAAGACCCCCGCCGCCACGGCGCAGAAGCCGCCGATCACCCAGATATTGCGGATCACCTGTTCGACGTTGATGCCGGATGTGCGGGCCAGGTCGGCATTGTCCGACACCGCCCGCATCGCCTTGCCCATCCGCGTGCTGGTCAGCACGTAGTTGAAGCCCAGCATGATCACGATCGTCCCGAGCATGATCAGGAG
>Ga0070727_10003739_pt1 | contig 13508 bp, 9 predicted proteins | sample tdAd472_FD_66722 | JGI IMG/M metagenome (GOLD analysis project Ga0070727, IMG submission 66722) | Marine sediment microbial communities from the Atlantic coast under amendment with organic carbon and nitrate - tdAd47.2 | ecosystem: Environmental > Aquatic > Marine > Coastal > Sediment | place... | reverse complement strand
CCTGCTCGCCCGCGGACTTCAGCGCCTGGGTCGCGAATTTCAATGCGGGCTGCTAATCAATCTACCCAAGCCGTTCACTCTCATTTCGTTCTTGTGATGGCCCAAAGCAACCCGTAATCTATTGAGAGAAAGAGGACTCGTACGATGCGCACTTCTAGGACACATTGGCTTGGCGCCCTCTTGATTTGTTGTGCTTCTTCGACGGGTGCCCAGTGGTCGAACGCCGGAGGCAACTCGGGACGTAACGGCCAGTCCAGCGAGATCGGGCCCGCAGCAGCAGAGATCCTCTGGTCAACCTCCGCAACCTCCATCATCGCATGGCAACCCGTCATCGAAGACCGGCGGGTCTACGTCGTGCGCCAAAGCGGCTTCCCGCCCGAACCCAACTCAGACGAATCGCCAATCCTCTGCCTCGATCTCGACACCGGGGCCGAGCACTGGCGCATCAACATCCCGTTCAATACCGGCAACTGGACAACCTGGATCGCCGGCGTCAAGGACGGCAAACTCTTTGCCGCCCGCTCGGGCAACGGCGACACCTCGATCGCCCCGCTGCGCTGCTACGACGCGACGACCGGCGCCTTCCTCTGGAGCTCACAGGACACCATCGGAGCCGGGCCATACGACGGCGTTGTCTTCGCAGACAACGGCGACCCCATCGTCGCAGACTTTCGCACCATCACCCGGTTCGATGCTGCCACCGGCAACACCGTGTGGCGGACCAACCGCACCTGCTCGGCCACCGGAAGCTGCGGCGGCGCTATCGGCAACGGCGCCGTCTACATCGCAGACTCCGCACCCGGCGGGCAGGCTGTCAAGAAAATCAACCTCACCACCGGGACGCTCGAGTACACCTCGCCGGTCATGCCGGGCTTCACACTTCAGAACACCCCAATGGTCAGCACCGACGGCACCATCTATGTCCCGCGCTCACAGAACAACCCGGTCACCGACTTCCTCTATGCGTTCAATGACACCGGCTCGGCCCTCACCGAGCGCTGGGCGGTCCCGACCCAGTGGACCACCTCCACCGAACTCGCCGTCGGCCCGGACGCAAGTGTCTACTTCATCGCGCCCGGCAGAATCCTGACCAGGCTCGACGCCGCGACCGGTGCCGTCATCGACCAGGCCGCCGACCCGATCGATTACGACGGCTCGGGCATGTCACCACGAATGGCGACCGACACTCTCGGCCGTGTCTATCTCACAAACGGCTCTTTCGCCAACGGCAGACTCTACTCGTTTGATGCCGACCTTCAGCTCAGATGGTCCCAGGCGGTCACCAACATCAACATCGGCGGCCCAGCACTCGGACCCGACGGCACGCTCGTGGTCGCGGGCAACAGCACAATCATGCGCGCCTACAGAACCGACCGCTGCCTCGCCGACACCAACAACGACGGCATGCTCAGCCCCGCCGACTTCTCCGCCTGGGTCGCCGCCTTCAACGCCCAAGCCCCCGCCTGCGACCAGAATGGTGACGGCTCCTGCTCGCCCGCCGACTTCAGCGCCTGGGTCGCAAATTACAACGCCGGCTGCTGAGTTGGCACAAAATACGCCCCACCGGGAACCAAGCGAGGACCCGAGCGTCAAACAGGGTATCTGTTTGCACGGGTCTCGCCGTACAGGGGTTTACGCATGCACAGCAGCAGCTTGTCGCAATGGGCTCTCGTCTCGTCGCTCGCCGTCCTCGCGGTGCTCACCTCCCGAGTCGCGGCCGCCCAGATCGACGACGAGCTCTGCGTATTCTCTGATCGCATCAGTATCTTGGGCGAACCCACGCCCATCTCGATTGCCCAGCGCGATGGCCTGCTCTTCGCATCCAACCGCGAAGACGAGCTCGTCATCTACAACATCGACGACCCGCAGAACGTCACACGCGTCGGAATCGTGCCGTACACCCCGTATGCGCTCTTCCCGTACGCACCCATCTCGATCGTCCCCGATGGCGACGAACTCTACATCACCACCTACGGCGTGGGCCTCGAGGTCTTCGACATCTCCGACCCCGCCAATCCCGCCCAGCTCGCGCTCATAACTTTCGGCAGCTCGCCGTTCATCGAGACCCAAGGCGGCACGATCTCTGGCGACATGCTTTACCTCGCCGACGCGAGAGACCTCTACACTTTCGACATCACCAATCCCGCAAGCCCCATGTTCATGGCCGAGACCTCGCTGCCCCTCGTCATATCCTACCCCGAGCTCGCCGTCGTGGGCGACCACCTATACGCTGCGGGCTACCAGCTCGCCGTCTACGACATCTCGAGCCCGCACGCACCCACGCTCGTCAACACACTCACCACGCCCGCCAACGCCTGGGACTGCATCGCGCATCCAAACGGTCTCTACGTCGCCAACAGCACCGAGGGTCTCCTGCTCTACGACCTGACCGACCCCGCGAGCCCCGAGATCATCAACACACTCGCGCTCCCCGCGGGCGCAGGCTCGATAGCCGCGCAGGGATCAACGCTTGCCGTCGCATCGACGCAGAACACGCTCCACACCGTCGACGTCTCGGCTCCACTGGCCCCAGAGATTGTCCGCACCACCAAGACCGACCGCTGGCACAACCAGCTCGCGCTCCGCAGCGGCTACATCTTCGGCGGAGGATTCGTCTCCGCAACGGGCATGGTCACCTACAAGGCCGAGGGACCGCCGCCACCGCAGCCCATCATTTACGAATCCGGCGCACCCGGCGAGCTCTTCGCCATCGCGCAGCAGGGCAACCTCTTCTTCAGGGCCACCGACCAGCACGGCATCCAGATCTACGATATCTCCGACCCCGAGAACACCAACCTCCTCAGCGCCTACGGCGACACCTTCGACTACACCGCACTCGCCGTCGTCGGCAACTTCATGCTCACTACCGAGTACTCCTATGGCTTCCGCGTCGTCGACATCGCCGACCCCTCAAGTCCCGTTCGGCTCTCCGGAAACTTCGGCGAACAGTTCGACCAGATCCAGACCAGCGGTGGGCGCGCCTACGTCACCGACCGAGGCGACGGCCCCTACGAGCTCGACCTCACCAACCCCGCCAGCCCGATCGTCCTCAAGAACCCCGACTACCGGCTCCGCGTTGCTGACTTTGCGATGCAAGGAACCACCGCCTACATCATCCAGGACGACCGCGTCCCCGAGATCCTCGTCTACGACCTCGCCGACCCGCTCATGCCCTCGATCGTCGGACAGATAGTGGCGATCGACATCTACGACTTCAACAACGAAGACATCACCGACATCGCCGTGCGTGGCGACCGTGTCTACCTCGCCGACGAAGAGGGCCTGCTCTGGATCATCGACGTGAGCGACCTCTCGGCCACCGAGCAGTACGTCTGGCCCGTCTACATCGACGACTTCTTCCGCGAGATCACCATCGAGGGCGACACCATGGTCCTCTCGGGCGCGGGGATGGACACGCGCGTCTACAACTTCGACGAGCAGGGTAGGCCCTTCTGGCTCACCACCGTCGGCGCGACCAACGACACGATCCTGACACGCATCAAAGGCCAAAGCATCCTGGGCGCGTCCGACAATGCGATCAGCGTTATCGATCTCGGTGGCCCTTGCGCACCCGACTGCCCCGCCGATACCAACGGCGACGGCTCCGTCACCCCCGCCGACTTCTCCGCCTGGGTCGCCGCCTTCAATGCGCAAGCCCCCGCGTGCGACCAAAACAACGACGGCTCATGCTCGCCCGCCGACTTCAGCGCCTGGGTTGCCAACTACAACGCCGGCTGTTAACAGTTCTCGGACGACAGAATCTGCCCATTCTTCCGGTACACTGATGCGCCGCGCGGTCAGCCGACGCGTACTTGTCGGAGGTACCACATGCAACGATCTATCGCCGCTATTGCCGCCCTCTTGTACGCAGCGGGCACCGCCGCCCAGCCCGTCACCGAGGCTCACATCCTCGCCCCAGGCGATTCGACCGACTCGCTCCAGTTCGGCGATCACGTCGATATCCACGATGGCATAGCGATCGTCTCGGGCCTCGGGCTCTGGACCGTTCCAGTGCCGGGCGCGGCCTACCTCTTCGACACCTCAACTGGCACACAGCTGGCCAAGCTCAATACCCCAGCGATCGATGGCCCTGATCAACTGCTCTTCGGTGCCGCCATCGGACCAGGCCGAGCCATGGTCGCCACGCGCAACTGGGCATTCACCGGCACATACACGCCGCGCATCTGGCTCTTCGACACCACGGACCCGGCCAGCCCCGTATTCATCTCCCACATCCAGCCAAGCGACGCGGGCAATGGCGACGACTTCGGCGATTCGATCGCGATCGACGGCTCACTCGCCATCGTCGGCGCCCCATTCAACAACGGGGCCACCACGACCTCGGGCGCGGCCTACCTCTTCGACACAACCACCGGCACCGAACTGGGCAAGATCGTCGCCAGCGACGGCGAATCCGTCGACCAGTTCGGCTGGTCTGTCGACATCGAGGGTGATCTCGCGATTGTCGGCGCCCGTTGGGAGGACGAGTCCGCGCCCAATGGCGGGGCTGCGTACCTCTTCGACATCTCCGATCCGGCCAACCCCGTCCAGCGCGCCAAACTCTTCGCGCCCGTTGCCGACCAGAACGATTACTTTGGCTACTCCGTCGCAATCGCCGGCAACATCGTCGCCGTCGGCACGATGTTCGACGACGACCTCGGCCTCGATTCCGGAGCCGTCTACGTCTACGACATCACCGACCCGGCAAACCCCGCGCTTGCCAAGAAACTCCTCGCCAGCGACGGCAACCCCACCGACGACTTCGGCTGGTCCGTCGCGCTCGAAGACACAACACTCCTCGTCGGCTCGCGCACCGATGACGACATCCACCCAGGCGCCGGCTCGGCCTACCTCTTTGGCCTCACCGACCCGGCCAATCCCGTCGAACTGGCCAAGATCGTCCCGAGCGACACCTCCGCCAACGCCACCTTCGGCTGGTCCGTCGCGCTCGACAACAACTCCGCCATCATCGGCGCCAGCCAGTCCAGCGCGATCAACCCCAACCAGGGACAAGCGTACATCTTCGACATCGATCTCGCGCCACCCTGCCTGGCCGATACCAACGGCGACGGCTCAGTCACCCCCGCCGATTTCTCCGCCTGGGTCGCAGCCTTCAATGCCCAAGCCCCCGCCTGCGACCAGAATGGCGACGGCTCCTGCTCGCCCGCAGACTTCAGCGCCTGGGTCGCCAATTACAATGCCGGCTGCTGATCTCGCTGCACCACACCTGTGATTTGTCATTATGGGTGGTTTGTTGTCCGAAATTCATGTGCGCCGGGGTTGGAGAATACCGGCCGACACGTCATACTGGGCCCGTCTGCCATTCTGAAGGGGGCCCCTGTGCGCACAGCTCATCTCATCGCGATCATTCTGACATCCACCGGCATGGCTCAAGCCGACATTCTCCGCGTCGACATCGACGCCGCCCCTGGCGGTGACGGCTCGAGCTGGGGACGCGCATTCGATTCGCTGACCGATGCCTTGGCAGCTTCAATCGCCGGCGACCAGCTCTGGGTCGCCAAGGGGACTTACGTCCCCGAAATGCCCGCGGGCAGAAACGCCACCTTCCAGATTCCCAGCGGCGTGCAGGTTTTCGGCGGATTCCAAGGCAACGAATCGAGCCTCGCTCAGCGTAACTTCCAAAGCAATATCACCGAACTCAATGGTGCCGGCACAATCTACTCGATCGTCACCATCAACTCGGCCAACTCAAACACAATCCTTGACGGCTTCACGGTCACCAAAGGACTCGCCAACACGCCGGGTTCAGGCGGATCGTCTCGTGGCGCCGGGATCTATGCCACCGATTCCAGCCCCATTCTTCGGAATCTCGTATTAACACTGTGTCAATCAAACGAAGCTGGCGCCGCCATTTATCTCGGAGGAACCACAGCCTCAAGCGCCACGATCGACAGTTGCACCATCGAGAATAACTTCGGCATTTACGCCGTGCGTACCTCCGTATCGGCCACTGTTCTTGATACTGATTTTACCGCGAACGAACTTGGCGCCTTATGGCTCGATAGCGCTTCTCCCAATACTTACCAACTCATACTTCGTTGCAATTTTCGGGACCACCAGAGCACGGCCACCCTTTCGCCAATCTACATTTCACACACCCTGCCCAATGCGATCACACACATTGATAGCGCTCTCATCGATAACAACCGTGGGCAGCGATCTGGTGCGATTTATTACCTCAGTGACGGCAACCACGAGATCCGCAACTCCATCTTCCGGAACAATCGCGCGTCCCAGCCAGCGGTCGGCGGCGGAGCGGTATATATCTCTATGAACTCCGCCAACGACTCTGTTCTGATTGAGAACACCCTTATGCTCGGCAACTCGAACGCGGGACAGGGCGGCGCTATCAGCAAAGACGGCCCGGAAACACTCCGCATCATCGGATCCACGCTCGCCGGCAACCACACCGACGCCGCGTATGGCGGCGGAATCGAACTCACCGCTGGACTTCTCGACATGGACAACTCCATCATTTTTGACAGCACCGGAATCGGAATGCTCGACCAGCGCCGATCCATCTTCATCACCGGCGGCACCGCTACAGCCGACCGATGCATCATCCAGTACAAAGGCCAAGGCCCGATGGTCCCCAACATTTCAGGCTTCGGCACGACAAGTCTGGACCCGCTCTTCGTTGACGCCGACGGGCCGGACAACACCTACGGCACAAGCGACGATAACGTCCGTCTCTCTGAAGGTTCTCCCGCTATCGATGCCGGAAACAACCTGCTCGTCGGCTCGTTTGTCTTCACTGATGCTTACGGCCAGCCCCGGTTCCACGATGACACCGGCACACCAGACACCGGCGTCGACGGAGGCACACCTCCCGTCGTCGATATCGGGGCCGCAGAGTTCCAAGGCACCACTCCAAACAATTGTCTTGCCGATGTCAACGGCGACGGCTCAGTCACCCCCGCCGACTTCTCAGCCTGGGTCTCAGCATTCAACGCCCAATCGTCCGCCTGCGACCAGAACGGCGACGGCTCGTGCTCGCCCGCAGACTTCAGCGCCTGGGTCGCAAACTACAACGCCGGCTGCTGAACCAACCCAACGCAAGCTCATCAACCCGAGCGCTCCTCAGCCGCGCAGCCCCCCTGTGCACCTACCCTCCCCGCATGGAAACCATCACCAAGTACCTCTTCCAGTACTATGGCACGGACTGGCTCGCCGTCGTCTTTATGTGCATCTACCTCTGGCGCGTCGGCGACAAACACCGCGACGCATTCATCTGGGGTGCGCTCAGCAGCGTCTTCTTCGTCGCGCTCAATATCCTGATCGATTCGCCTCCCGGCATCGTCTTTAACGCACTCTTCTGCGTTCTCCACGCACGCGCACTGATCCAGTGGTCAAAGGCCGCAAAGACCGAGCAAAAAGAAAGCCGCCCGAGCTGAACCCGGGCGGCCGCACAAATCATTCATCAAAGCAGCTTACACCACCTGAAGCACACGCATCGCGGCCTGCTTGATGTCCTCGGCCGTCAGGCCGCACTGCTCAAGCAGTTCCTCCGCCGAACGCGCACTCTTGGGAATGTGCCTGACGTGCAACTGCTCGAGCTGGAACGCGTCGCCCGCGCGGACCATCGCGTCGGCGATCGCCGAGCCCATCGCACCGCCGAAGTTGTCCTCGACACTCACGACGTACCCGCCGTTCTGGCTGATGACATCCAGCAGCTTGTCCTCGTCAAACGGCAACGAGTACATGTCAACCAGCGTCGCGCTCACGCCCGCCTCGTCGAGCAGCTCGATCGCGCGGTTCGCCTCGTGCACCATGTACCCCGAAGCACAAATCGCAACATCCCGCCCCTGCGTCAGGACTTCCATCCCACCAAGGTTGAACACAGTGTCGTCGGAATAGAGGAACTCGGCCTCGGGCCGCGCCGTCCGCATGTAGCACACGCCGTCGTACTCGGCCATCGCCTGCACGAGCGAGTACGCCGCGTAAGCGTCCGCCGGCTGGAGCACGTAGCACGCCGGGTTGCCCTGGTGGTTCTTGGCCGTCGCAAACGAGCGGAACCAAGCCACGTCCGGCAGCGACATCTGGCTCGGCCCGTCGGCCGCCAATGTCACCCCCGAGTGCGAACCAACGAACTTCACGTTCGCGCCCGAGTAGATCGCCATCTCGATCTGGTCGTACGCCCGCGTAAAGAACTTGCTGAACGTCGACACAAACGGGATCTTCCCGCCAGCCGACATGCCCGCCGCCATCGAAACCATGTTCTGCTCGGCGATCTTGCACTCAATAAAGCGGTCAGAAAGATCGCTGTCCTTGGCAAACATCTCCGCGAACGTCGAGTTCTTCACATCCGCATCGAGTACGACGATCTGCCGCCCCGCGTGCCCCAGCGCCCGCAGCGCCACGCCGTAGGCCTTGCGCGTCGCGAGCTTGCCTGTGTGCAGCAGGCTCTCCATGTCGTACTGACGCATCGACTCTGTAAAGCCCGGAAGCTCCGCGAGCTCACCCGGTGCCTCCGGCGCCTGCGCTGGCGGCTGGATCTCAAACGTGTCCGACGAGCTCAGCGTCGTCGTCAGCGCCAGTCGCTTCTCGTCCAGCTCCGCAAGAGCCTTGTTCAGCGCCTCACTGGTCGGCGGCTTGCCGTGCCACCCGCCGCCCTGTATCGAGGGCGTTCCCCAACCCTTGACGGTGTTGGCGATCAGAGCGATCGGCTTGTCCTGTGTGCCCGAGCGCTCGGCGAACGCATCAAGAGCAGCAATAATCTGGTCAGGGTTGTGCCCATCGATCGTCTTGACCTCAAAGCCGTACGCCTCGAGCTTCTTCTTGAGTGTCTCAGCCGACTGCTGGCCGCTGACAGGCCCTGCCTGCCCGTACTCATTACAGTTGAAGATCGGAAGCACGCTGTTCAGCCCGCGCTCGACGATGATGTCCAACGCCTCTGCGATCTGGCCCTCGCGCGATTCGCCGTCGCCGATGATGCAGTACACCCGCTTGTCGATCCCGTCGAGCCTTGCAGCCTCGGCGATACCCGCCGCGACCGAGAGACCCTGACCGAGCGAGCCCGTCGCCGCGTCAAAGAACGGGAAGCCCTCCTCCGGGTTCGGGTGGCCGTCGAGTGTCGAGTTCTGGGCACGCAGCGTCTTGGCATCTTCCTCGGTCAGCTTGCGACGCTGCCCGTTCTCCTCGACCACAACACCCAGCTTGCACGCCGCCGCGTACACGATCGGCACCGCGTGACCCTCGCTGAGCACCAACCGGTCGCTCGTCGGGTAATCCGGGTAGTCCGGGCTCCAGCGCATCGAGTGGTACATCAGCACCGTCACGATGTGCCCCAGACTCAGGGCCGTCGTCGGGTGACCGCTCCCAGATGCTGCACACATCTCCAGAGACATCCGATCCAGTTCGATCGCCTGTGCATGAACCGCGGCTTCTAGTGACATCGGCGCGTCCTTCCTTCCTATATCCAGCCCGCTTGTCACGGGTCGGCTCAAATCCATTCATCCGCCCACGCAGATCGCCTCCCAGCCGGCCCCGCCAGGGGCCCTCTCCGGGAGGTGCCACAGCCAAAGCCGTTTCAGTGCTGAAAATCGACCACTCACCGACCTGCCCCGGTCCTCGTCCGGACCGCCCGCAAGCCGTGCCCTTGAGTATCTCGACCTCACCCGACCCGGGCAAGCTCAGACACCTTGCCCACACGAATTCCCCACCAACTTCTGGCACGTTCCGGCCCATACCCGGCCATACCATCCGGCGTACACTTCCCACCGGCAGGCCGCACATCTGGTGCAAAGCCCGCCCCTACCTCTATTTGGGGATCGCCATGAAGGTTGTCTGTGATCGCAACGCTCTCTTTGACGCCGTCAGCGTGGTTTCTGGCGTCGTCAACACCCGGTCGCCCAAGCCGCAGCTCGCCTGCATCAAACTCACAGCCACAGGCTCCGAAAAGACCGGAACCCTCCTCCTCGAGGCCACCGACGGCGAGGTCGCCATCCGAATCTCCACCATGTCCGTCCAGGTCCAGGACCCCGGCTCGGCCCTCGTCCCAGCCGACAAGCTTCGCCAGATCATCGGAGCCGAGGACAACGACGCCACACTCACACTCGAAACCGATGCCGACGCCTGCACCATCACCGGCACAGACGCCCAGTTCACGGTCTACGGCTACCCCGCCTCCGAATTCCCCGAACTCCCCTCCTTCGCCGACATCGCCGGCGGCAAAACCGGACCCAAACCCAAAGACGTCTTCCACGCCCAAGCCGGCATCATCAACAGCCTCATCAACAAAACACTCTTCGCCGCCGCTCGCGAGAACACCCGCTACGCGATCAACGGCGTCCTCATGAAGCGTGACGGCAAGAAGCTCGAAATGGTCGCCACCGACGGCCGCCGACTCGCCCTCTGCCGTGGCACCGTCCCCGCCACCAAGTCCGAAGGCCCGCCCGCAAGCTGCATCGTCCCTTCCAAGGCCCTCACCCTCCTCCAGAAACTCGCCGACGACGCCAACGAAACCATCACGATTGCCGTCACCGAATCCCAGGCCGTCTTCGCCATCGGCGGCTCAGAGACCACCGGCGAAGGCGCCCGCGCCACGCTCGCCACCAGTCTCGTCGAGGGCACCTTCCCCCCCTTCGAAGACGTCATCCCGAGTGACCAGGACAAGAAGGCCACCTTCGACAAGGCTGTCCTCAGTTCCGCCGTCAAGCGAGCCGCCCTGCTCACCAATGAGGAGTCCCGCGGCGTGCGCCTGAGCTTCAAGGGCCAGGCCAAGCAGCTCGAACTCGCCAGCCGCGCGCCAGAAGTTGGCGAAGCCACCATCACCGTCGAACTCCCCAGCTACGAGGGCGAGGACGTCGACATCGGCTTCAACCCCCAGTTCATCGCCGAGGCCCTCCGCGTCGTCCCCGAGAGCGAGGTCATCCTCGAACTTAAAAGCACCAACAAGCCCGGCCTCCTCAAAGCCGGCAACGACTTCCTCTATGTCGTGATGCCCGTCAATCTGCAGTAAACGGACATTCAACAACGAACGAGCCGCCCGCGTAAGCGGGCGGTTTCTTTCTTTCACCAACGCACTCTCATCCAAACACTGTACCCTACCCATTATGCCCCGAAAGCTCGGCCACCCCGCTGCCTGCGTGGCGCTGACCGCACTCGTTGTCGCGTGGCCCGTCGCGCACACGAAATGGGTCGACCCCATTTACACCAAACCCGCGAAACGATTCACAGAACCATTCGCGGCTCACTCCGTTTACACACAGCACAGACCTCTTCACCAACGTCTCGCCCACACACTGAACCTAGACGAACTCCGCGGACCCTTCCACACTTCTCGAGGCTCCGATCTCGGCGAAGACGTCCTCATCACCCCGCTCGGCCCAGTCCGCCATTGGTACGGCCTCACCGAAACCTACAAACAAAGCCACGAAGTCATCGCCTCTACAACCGTCACCGCCGACGCCAATGTCGACGAGTTCGGCCTGCTCGCCCCCGTCATCACACGACGACGCGTCACGCTCAACCAACACCCACACCCAAACAGCCCGCCCGTCTCGCTCGACCTGATCTCATCGCTCTACACAGACGACCTTCCGAAAGGCAAGACCCCGTTCAAGAACGGCATGCACACACAGTGGGCCGTCTCACTCCCCGGCCTCGCAAACGACGGGCTTTATCTCGCCACACTGCTCGCATGGATCCTGTCACTCATCGCGTTCCCAATGTGGCTCCGCCGACGCCGGCACGCTGTGTGCAAACAATGCCAATACCCCACCGCCGGCCTCACCACACCCACCTGCCCCGAGTGCGGCAACCCCATCTCCAACGCCCCACACGCCTAAGCCCTACCCTCCCCCCGTGCACCCCGAAACGATGACCATCTCATCCATCGCCCGCGCCCTCGCCGAAGGCGAGACCTCCGCCGAGACCCTCACGCGCGAAGCCTTGGGCCGCATCCGCGCCAGCGATGACTCCATCCGCGCCTTCCTCTCCCTCCACGAAGACCGCGCCCTTACGCGTGCCCGCGAGATCGACGCGAGACTCGCCTCGGGCGAATCCCCCGAAGCCGTCGGCCCCCTCGCGGGCGTGCCCGTCGCGCTCAAGGACAACATCTGCCTCGCGCACGGCTCAACCTCCTGCGCCTCCAAATACCTCGCCGAGTTCGAGTCGCCCTACTCCGCCACCGCCGCCCAGCGCCTCGAAGACGCCGGCGCGATCGTCATCGGCAAGGCCAACCTCGACGAGTTCGCCATGGGCAACACGGGCGAGAACTCCGCCTTCCCCGCCGCACGCAACCCGTGGGACACCTCGCGCGTCCCGGGCGGGAGCTCGAGCGGCTCGGCCGCCGCCGTCAGCGCCGGGTTCGTCCCCGTCGCGCTCGGCTCCGACACCGGCGGCTCCGTGCGCATGCCCGCGGCGCTCTGCGGCGTCGTCGGCTTCAAGCCCACCTACGGCCGCATCTCACGCCACGGCCTCGTTGCCTACGCCTCAAGCCTCGACCAGATCGGCCCCATCACGCGCACCGTCGAAGACGCCGCCCGCGTCTACGCCGCCATCGCCGGCCCCGATCAGCACGACGCCACCTGCATCGACCGCCCCATCGACGACAACTTCGACCTCGATGCGCCGCTGACTGGCCTCAAGATCGCCGTCCCCGAGCAGGCGCGCACCAACTCCATCGACCCGATGATCCGGCTCATCTTCGGCATGACGTGCAAGGTCTTCGCCGACATGGGCGCCGAGCTCATCGACGTCAACCTCGCCCACGCCGAGCAGGCCGTCGCCGCGTACTACACCATCGCCACCGCAGAAGCCTCATCCAACCTCGCCCGCTACGACGGCGTCCGCTACGGCAAGCGCGCATCCCTCGACGCAAACGCCTCGCTCGAAGACCTCTACACACACACACGCACCGAGATGCTCGGCCCCGAGGTCAAACGCCGCATCATGCTCGGCACACACCTGCTCCGCGCGGGCTACGCCGATCGCTACTACATCAATGCCCAGCGCGTCCGACGACTCGTGCACTCCGACTACGACGCCATCTTCCGCGTCATCGGCGCCCACGCTGTCCTCACCCCGACCTCGCTCAAGCCCGCCTGGCCCCTCGGCGAGATCGACCAGGACCCCGTCGCCGGCTACCAGCAGGACCTCATGACCGTCGGCGCCAGCCTCGCAGGTTTGCCAGCGATCTCCGTCCCCGCCGGGTTCGTCCCGTCGGGCCAGAACTCCCTGCCCATCGGCGTCCAGCTCGTCGGCCCCGCGCTCGGCGAGGAAAACCTCCTCCGCATCGCCCACCAATTCGAACAACGCGCCGGCTTCGCGGGCCGACTCGCACCGCTCTAGCGATTCTTGTGAAACTTGGGTTTGGGCTCAGGCTCCGGCTCAACCGACTTGGGCTCGGGCCTTGAACCCCTCGGCTGCCGACCGCCCGCGTGCTCCACAAGAAGAGGCGCCTGACGACGCCCCACCACCCGACCCGCCGTCTTCTTGCGCACACTCCGGTCCCACGCCCACGCCCAGACCGTCATCGCCGGGAA
>Ga0070727_10003736_pt1 | contig 13513 bp, 8 predicted proteins | sample tdAd472_FD_66722 | JGI IMG/M metagenome (GOLD analysis project Ga0070727, IMG submission 66722) | Marine sediment microbial communities from the Atlantic coast under amendment with organic carbon and nitrate - tdAd47.2 | ecosystem: Environmental > Aquatic > Marine > Coastal > Sediment | place... | reverse complement strand
TTGGTGATAGACAAGGCATTTTTTGAAGGGATAGCAGCGCTATCGCTGAAAAAAATAACGCAGTATAGCGCCAAAAGATCATATGCAAAATCGGGAAGTTATTTTTTGATCATTACTAAATAAAGAAAATTTTTACTCCCTTAAATTTAGTATCTTAACTTTACAACAATAATTTTCCTCTTGCGTATAGTATTTGTAACACAGTAGTCAGCACTATGACTCTATCCCTTTATGAACACTAAATATCTATTTTTTCTATGCGCATTATTATCCTTATCGCTGTATTTCTGCCTTTCATTGGATGTGCTCCAAAGGCTGCTAAAACCTCGGAAAAACTGTCTGAAATCTTAGTTCAAAACAGATGGAAATACGATGGCGATAGCATGCAGGAAGTCTTAGCTCTTGATAACAAAGACGGCAAGATTGAACAACGGATGAAGAGAAATATTTCTCAAATGGAAGGAGGACATTTTATTTTTAACCCAGATGGTCGCCTACAAATCTTATTACCTAAAATCAATATTCGCGGTGACTGGTCAGTCGATGCAGATGGTTCCCATCTCAATCTCAAGATAGATGGAAGTGTAAATGTTAAGCATCCCATCATGGAGTACGACCAGAAAATGATCAAGCTGAATATTGACGCCAAGCGGACCAGTTTCCCACGGGTTTTCATTCCCGCTGAGCTATAAAATAAGTCGATTTTCCCCAGCCCCCCTACCGCTCGATGCCCCGCTTTGCGCTAACGCAAGTATCGTGTCTTAGATCCTTTTCTAGGTTGAATACGCCTTGCATTTCTCTATGTACTGGCGCCGGCATCGAATTAATTAACTTATAATCCGTACTTAACCTATACTTCACATGCAGAGGCGATTTTTGCTATCAGGTTTTTGCCCCGTTTGGAGCATGCCTTAACCAGCAAAATGCCAATTATAGCATGAAAAGAGAACTCGATATCGTTGTCATCTCTGATGTACACTTGGGTACTTATGGTTGTCACGCCAGAGAACTCTGTAATTACCTCAAGAGTATTAAGGTTGATACGCTCATTTTGAATGGAGATTTCATCGATATCTGGCAATTTCGGAAAAGATATTTCCCGAAAGAACACATGATGGTACTACAACAGGTGCTCAAAATGGCGACCAAAGGCACCAAAGTGTATTATATCACAGGGAATCACGACGATGTATTGCGTCGCTATACCGACTTCTCTTCTGGCAATATTCACCTGCGAGATAAATTGGTGCTGCAATTGGGCGGCAAGAAGTATTGGCTATTTCACGGCGACATTTTTGATGCCTCGGTCAAACTGTCACCCTATATCGCAAAACTGGGTGGCAAAGGATATGATCTTTTGATTGTACTAAATCGATTGATCAATAAACTTCGATCCATCATGGGTAAACCCCATATGTCTTTTGCCAAAAAAGTAAAATACAAGGTAAAGGAAGCGGTCAAATTCATTGGCAACTTCGAGGAAACGGCCATTAAACTAGCCGCCGAACAGGGGTACGATTACGTGATTTGTGGCCACATTCATCGGCCTACTATGCGTGTTGATGAACAATTCGGCAAAAAGATCATCTATCTCAATTCTGGTGATTGGGTCGAAAACCTCACGGCTTTGGAGTACCAATGGGGACGATGGTCTATTTATGAATATGACCAGACCGACTATGATCAATTGAGTTCACTACTTCGCGTCAAAGAAGATGAAAAAGAAGCCATGAATGAACTGATCGCCATCACTTTCAATAAAGAAAGCGTGCTAAAAGGTATTGCGAAAAAGATCATCCACTCTAATAGATAAAACGGTTTATCCGTTTAGAGTTGAAGGTTTAATGCCCTGATATAAACCTTCAACCCTAAACTTTTAAACCCGCTGGTGTAAAAACCCGTCGGCGTAACATGTCCAGCAGTATGAAGAAAACATCAACTTGATTCTTACCCTTACAGCTTCATTTCTAAGAGATTACCCATCTTATAAAAAGCTTCTTCCCAGTCTTGATGAGCAAAGGCCCATTTATCTTTACGCAAGCCTTTAAGGGCAGACCAGTATAAATTCTGACTCTTCCAATAATTGGGTTTGAGATCAAGGTCATTGACTACTTCCATGATCTTAATCGTCCTCGAAAGTCGCTCCAGTGAGTCATCAGAAGTGTCCAAGGCTTCTACTTCCTTATAAATTCGTTCACTGACCGCCAAGAGCAAAGACGACTTATCTGTTAGTTTTACCTTCCATTTCTTAAATTCTGATACCAATTGCTGTAAGTCACGAATATCAAAAGAACCATTCCTAAAAAATTGATGGAAATCGCGATTGATCACAAACTGAACCGCATTGCGGAAGGCATCTGGAATAGGAATATCACTGTTGATCATACTGGTCATCAGCTGGTAATTATCTTTGTAGATATCCCGGAAGGACTGTTCAACAGCTTGAAGAGATTGATCGGTGATCTGCTTGAGAATTTTACGCTTTTCATCACGGAACAGGTGCCAAATGGAGTACTTTTCCTCTCCAAAGTAGCGTTGCATACTACCAATTACCGCTCCTAGATTGGGGGTCAGAAAAGAAGTCATAATTTCCGCCGACATCTTATCAAAGACCTCACGACTCATGTCCATTGAGATATTGCCGATAATGTTTTGTTGCCCCAAATGGAGTACGGCAAAATTGAATTTCTTCTCTGAAAAAGTAATCCGCGACTTAATGGTAGTGCGGCCCAGGGCTAACACGAAGTTACCCGCCTCTTTTTTCACCAAAACCTCACTGTCTGCGGTATAATTGAAAAAGTCCAATTCATCGGGGTAGCTCTCAAATAGATAAGAAGCCGCAAAATGCATACACACTCGTGCCAGGTCCACCCGAGCAGGCATCACACTTTCGCGATAACTCACGGCCCCATTTTCATATACATTACTTGGAATAGCGCTCAATCGTTCTAAGAATTCATCATGCAAATCCAAATCCGTCGTTTGCTTCGCATAATAAATCGCACGGTTGGCATATTGCAGAATTTGATTGGTTTCAATACCTGATACTTCATCAAAGAACCAGCCACAACTCGTATACATCAGCATCGCATTCCGCTGCATTTCCATCAGTCGAAATAACTGAGGTTTGTCCTCTCCCAATTGAGCCCCCTCTTTCGTATGTTTTTCCAGGAATTCAGCTACGCGTTCCGGCGTTCGATTGAGCAGTACTTCGATATAATCATTCCTCGCTGCCCAAGTATCTTTGTAAAGTGCTGCGGCCTTCTTTTCGAAGGCGGGTAAAATGGTATCGCGCAACCAATCGAGTGTATCGCGCAAAGGACCACGCCAAGCTTGTGTCCAGTCGGGGCGACCACCTGTACTACATCCGCAATTGGATCGCCAACGTTCAACCCCATGTACACAACTCCATGAACTATTCTCATGAATTTCTACTTCGTACGTAGGTGGGAATAACTCCAAATACTGGCCATAATTGACCAGCGAAAAACCTTCTTTGGTATGAATCGTATCTAGGCAATCGGCTAAGGCCATTTCTCCTTTCTTGTGATGGTGGCCATAACTTTCTCCGTCGGTGGCAATATGCACAATTTGATTGGAGTCATCTCGGTCGAAAGCATCCAATAAGCGGTCGGCAAAATGCTTTCCATTATTGAGCAAGCCTTCAAAAGCGACTCCTTGGGCTACTCCTCCGTGGTAAAAGAACAAAGCGATGCTTTTCCCTGAAGGTAATTTGCACAAGTAGGGCCTTCGGGTATCGATACCGGCATGACTCAATGGTGTCCAATTTTCATCCCCTTCTTTTCGGAAAGCTTTGGCTTGTCGGGGTGCTAGCACGGTGAATTTAATCCCCTGCTCAGCCAATACCTCCAATGTGGCGGTATCCGTAGCTGTTTCAGCTAGCCACATCCCTTCTGGTTTCCGGCCAAAGCGGTATTCAAAGTCCTTGATCCCCCAGATCACCTGTGTCTCCTTATCCTTTTCATTGGCCAAAGGAAGAATCAGGTGGCCATGAGCCTGTGCCAAGGCAGAGCCGTGTCCACCAAAAAGCTTCATACTCAGCTTATCGGCTTTGAGAATAGATTTATAGGTTTGAGGATCCGCTTTTTCCATCCAGGACAACAAGGTTGGCCCGAAGTTGAAACTCATTCGACTGTAATTACTCACAATCTTAACGATATCATTTTTATGATCTAGAATCCTCGCAGCCGTATTAGGAGCATAGCATTCAAAGTTAATCCGCTCATTCCAATCGTGAAAAGGAGCGGCAGAATCTTGTAATTCTACTACTTCCAACCAAGCATTCTCCCTTGGAGGCTGATAATAGTGTCCATGAATACAAACGTACTTTTGTATTTTACTCATTGTGATTACAACTTAGCGCTCTGAGAGCTAGTTCGGGGTGTAACCGATAGAAAGGATTGCTTTACCGCTTTCAGGTTAGTATACACCACAAATAAAAATTCGCTGACCATGATAGCCTATCGCATCATTGGTATTAGAGCATGTTTGGGCAGGCATGATTAGCCGAATCTGTCTACTCGGCCTAAGCCAGGTAGAAGTGAGCAAATTTTGTTTTGAACCAGGCAGATGTTGCTGCCGATAGCTATCGGCAAATGCGGGCACAGACGAAAAATCTAAGGCAGCATAAAACAAAATTGGCCGCTTGGAGGCAATTGAGGTCTGCCCAAACATGCTCTTAGTACCGATCATACATAAAAATCCACTTATTTTTATGCAATTCTTTCATCTACAATGATGCCGACAAAATGGCCGAATTGGGTCGCAAATTGGGCGTAAAATACTTCATATTTCCCATATTCAGTGAGAATATACTTAGATTTTACCAAATAAGTGTATTTTTTACACAAAGCCTTGGGGATTAAATCTTTCTCTAGGGCAAACATCATATAAACCCAATGGATTCATACTGCGTTATATACTTGTATTGAATTTGAATAATCACAATGGAATGCCTAGACTTTAAGAGAAGCGTATATCTTTGTTCTAATAGATGATGATCAATAAATTTTTGGATATTTCAAGTTGAAAGGGATAATAATGAAGGCCTTAGGCCAAGATTGAGTCTGACCGTTTTTATTCTTATCAACGGTAAATAGTATAATAACAACTTTACAACATGCGATTTATTTCCAGCTTAGCACTTTGTATCTTGATTCTTTCCTCGGCTACCGGCTACGCTCAAGCGCCGAAGAAATGGAAATCTGCAGATATTCACGAAGCCATAAAGAAACTAAATTTCCTGGGTTCTGCACTCTATGTAGCGGCTCACCCAGATGATGAAAACACACGATTAATTGCCTATCTGGCTAATGAGGTAAAGGCAACCACCGCTTATCTTTCCCTTACTCGTGGGGATGGGGGTCAAAACCTGATTGGGCCAGAAATTCGAGAACTATTGGGGCTCATTCGCACGCAGGAGCTTTTGGCCGCACGACGAATCGATGGAGGCTCTCAATTTTTCTCTCGTGCCAATGATTTCGGCTACTCCAAGCACCCTGATGAAACCTTTAATATATGGGACAAAGATAAGGTATTGGCTGATGTAATTTGGGCGATTCGAAAATGGCAACCCGATATTATCGTCAATCGTTTTGATCATCGCAGGGCGGGTAGAACACACGGTCATCACACGGCATCGGCCATGTTATCCTGTGAAGCCTTTGATATGACGGCGGATGCCAAGGTTTATCCCGAACAATTACAACATGTGGATACCTGGCAACCCAAGCGCTTGTTTTTCAATACATCCTGGTTTTTCTATGGAAGTCGAGAGAAATTTGAAGCTGCTGACAAGAGTAATATGTTTAGTGTAGATGTGGGGGTCTACTACCCTATCCTAGGAAAATCCAATACGGAAATTGCAGCAGAAAGTCGCAGTATGCACCGTTGCCAAGGTTTTGGTTCTTCTGGTTCGAGAGGGTCATCCATGGAGTACCTAGAATCGGTAAAGGGAGATACACCTAAGGAGGATTTATTCGAAGGAATCAATACCACCTGGACCAGAGTGAAGGGAGGTGCGCCGATTGGCGAATTATTAGCGCAAGTGGAACGCGATTTTGATTACAATCAACCTTATAAAAGCATTCCTACCCTGGCCAAAGCCTATAAGCTGATCAAGGCATTGCCAGCAGGACACTGGAAAAGCGTAAAAAAAGCCGAAATAGAAAAAGTCATTGAAGCTTGTTTGGGCATGTATGCGGAGGCCAGTGCAAATGCTTATTCCGCCACCCCTGGAGAGGAAATAGAATTGCGATTGGAGATCATTAATCGTTCAGCTGCTAAAGTAAAACTTAAGTCTATCCAGTTTTCGCCCTTGAATAAAGATACGGTACTTAACGTTGGTTTGGCCAATAATATAGGGTATAGTTTGCAACAAGCATTGACGTTGCCCACAGACATTCCTTTCACCAATCCTTATTGGCTAAATGAGGAAGCTAGCTTGGGTATGTATACGGTAAAAAATCAGTTGTTGCGAGGCCTGCCCGAAACGCCTAGAAACCTAAAAGTGATCTACGAGCTGGATGTAAATGGTGTACCCTTAAAGGTCAGTCGACCCATTGTATTCAAGCGAACTGATCCGGTGATGGGAGAAGTTTTCCGCCCATTTGAGGTAACACCTCCGGTTTACGCCAATTTTGCAGATAAGGTGCTTATTTTTGGTAATACTGAAGCTCCTAAAACCGTCTCTCTCTTGGTCAAGGCGGGTAAGGATAGCTTGGCCGGAAATTTGAGTATAGCCCACCAGCCAGGCTGGCGTGTAGAGCCTGAAAGCATTGATTTCGAATTGGCTCAAAAAGGCCAAGAGCAATTATTCAATTTCAAATTATTCCCGCCTAAGGGACAAAGTGAAGCTACTATCTCCCCGAAAATTGAGATGGACGGACGGGTCTATAACCAGGAGGCAATCTTCATTGAATACGAGCACATTCCGGTTCAAACTGTTTTCCGGAAATCCGAAGCCAAGGTGGTGAAAATAGACTTGGCAATTGCGGGCAGACGGGTAGGTTACATCATGGGGGCTGGCGATGAAATCCCTACTAATCTAACCCAGATTGGTTATGATGTTAGCCTTTTACAAGATGGTGACTTCCAAGCCGAAAATCTACAAAAATTTGATGCCATTATTCTTGGCATTAGAGCCTATAATACGGTAGATCGATTGAAATTCTACCAATCCAACTTATTGGATTATGTGGAAGCTGGCGGCACCATGATTGTTCAGTACAATACCAATCGCCGCTTGACAGTGCCCAATAATCAGATTGCCCCTTATCCTTTGAAGTTGTCCAGAGACCGAGTAACGGTAGAGGAAGCGGAGGTTCGCCTCTTGCAACCGGAGCATCCTGTTCTAAATTTCCCCAATAAAATTACCCCCAAAGATTTTGACGGTTGGGTGCAGGAGCGTGGGTTATACTTCCCTAATGAGTGGGATGAAAAATTCACTGCTATCCTTTCTTCCAATGATCCGGGAGAGCCCGCCAGAGATGGTGGTCTTTTAGTGGCTAAATATGGCGAAGGCCACTATATCTATACGGGCTATTCTTGGTTTAGGGAATTACCCGCCGGTGTTCCTGGCGCCTATCGACTTTTTGCCAATTTGATTTCTATTGGCAAAGAGGTGAAGCCTTAGCTGGGTAGGCTTCTGAAGTCTAACTAAAAAACGAAGTATATGTCCGCCGTACAAGAGTTTAATGACTATCGCAGTAAGATGAACGAAAAAATCCTAGCTGCTGATAATAAGGTACTCAAGCGATTTTTCAATTTGGATACGAATGCCTATCAGGATGGCGCTTTAGATAAAAAAACAAAAGAATTATTGGGGTTGATCGCCTCGATGGTGCTACGCTGTGACGACTGTATCCGCTATCACTTGGGTACTTGCTATGAATTGGGTGTGAGCAAGGAGGAAGCATTTGAGGTTTTTGCCATCGCTAACTTGGTGGGCGGATCCATTTGCATCCCTCATACCCGCCGAGCAGTTGAATACTGGGAAGAATTAGAAGCGAAGTAGTGCTTTAGCCCCTTTTTGATTACATTTGTAGGTAATTAGCCCGGTAATGCTCAAATACACTAAAACAACTGTAATCCTTTTATTGGGTTTACCTTTTATCCTATTAGGGGAGCCCATAACCTTGACACCAGCCGAAAGAACTTATGATCTCTCTGCTTACTTTGAAATATTGGAAGCAGAGCATCTCGGCATTGACGAAGTGAAACAAGCCGCTTCATCGGGCCAATTCAAACCCTTTTCCACCGAATACGAGCTAGTTCCTTTTAAAGATTATTGGATAAAAATTGATCTCGATAACCGCTATACCTATACCGAGGGCTATATCGAGTGGGTGATCCATTTTTCTCCCCTTTTGAGTAATGTAGAACTTCATTTCACCGATATTGATCAGCAAGCTAAAGTGCGCAAAAGTGGCTTATTTACGCCTGTTTCCGAGCGCATCTTCACTGCCGCCTTGCGAGAGAATATTATTAAGTTCCCCTTACAGCAAGGGCAAAGCACCACCCTCTATATCCTGATTGAGAGCGACCGTAAGGCAACTCCACCTTTACTCTCAGCTCGATTGATGCCCCTTGAGACCTACATGAATACATTGAAAAAGGAACGGGCAGGCAATGCCTTTTTTGTCGGCTTCCTTTGGATGATGATTATCCTAAGTTTGGCTTTCTTTTTTCAGACTTGGGGTAAGGTTTATATCTTTTATTCTTTGTACCTCATCGGAGTTAGTACTTATACCTCTTATGTAGAGGGGGATGTCGCAGATTGGCTCATTCCCTGGCTTTTTCCTGAAAATCCACAGTATATCTTTTTCGTCAAGCTAGTCGTTTACATGGCCATTGTGAGTTATATGTCTTTTTTACGTTCCTTTTTGGATTTAAAGCAAATGCTACCCAAATGGGATAAGATTTTCACTATCGCTTCCTGGTCGGCTCTTCCTTTATGCCTGATGGATGCTTTTTTGATTGTAAACTCCAACTTTAGCTCTATTGTACCCGACCGAATTACCTTAAGTTATGGCATTGTATTTACGATCCTAAACTTATTGTTTTTGTGGCCACTTTACAAAGCAAGAGATAAGAAAGTCTATTTTATATTTGTGGGGATTACAGCCATGAGTACAGGCATTATTCTTTTTGTGATTGAACGCTTACGCAACCCAGAATTTTCGGTAGCTTTCATCGAAATAGGGACTATCATCGAAATTCTGGCATTCACCTTAGCCTTGGCTTACCGGCAACGCGTAAATGAACGGGCCCGACTAAAGGCGCATTTTGAATTGGAGAAAAGTAAATTTGTCCAACAGCAAGAGCAGGCTGAAGCGGATCGTTTGCGAGAATTAGATGAGTTAAAGAATAGACTTTACACCAATATAACCCATGAATTCCGAACGCCCTTGACCGTCATTATGGGTATGGCAGAGGAAATCGAAGACCTCAAGGTTAAGCGCTTGATTCATCGGAATAGCAACAATCTACTTCGGCTGATCAATCAGATCTTGGACCTCTCCAAACTCGAATCGGGTAAGACCCATCTGAATTTAACCCAAGCTGATATTATTACCTATTTGCAATACCTGACTGAATCGTTCCTTTCCGCAGCAGAAACCAAGCATATCCGGCTTTCATTTTACCCTGAAGTGCCACAATTGTTCATGGATTTTGATGAGGAAAAAATTCAGCAGATTGTTTATAACCTCCTATCCAATGCCATCAAGTTCACACCTGAAAATGGAACAATCATTTTCCATGCAAAGCTGTTGGAGGAACAGGAACAAGCGATGCTCCAGCTAAAGATACAAGACAGTGGCTCCGGTATTTCTTCCGAGCATCTAGCTTATATTTTCGATCGCTTCTACCAAGTGGAAAACGCCAATACACCCAACCAGGGTGGGACGGGTATCGGATTGGCACTAACGAAGGAATTGGTAGAATACATGGGGGGTACGATTACGGTGAGTAGTCAGGAAAAGCAGGGTAGTTTATTTACCGTCCTGCTTCCGATACATAAAGTCAATGCCTTGAAAACAGGAGAATGGAAGACTGATCCTGTGCTGGATGCTGCCACCGCAGTAGATGAGCGTCCCAAGTCACCCCATTACTCAAGTGATAAGCCACTATTGCTGATCATTGAAGACAATGCAGATGTCATCGAATATATTGAAACCATACTTAAAAAAAGTTATGAGATCAAAAGTGTTCGCAATGGCCAAGCAGGTATTGATGCAGCCCTAGAACTCATCCCGGATATTATTATTAGTGACATCATGATGCCGATCAAAAACGGCTTTGAAGTTTGCAAATTCCTCAAAACAGATCAACGTACCAGCCATATTCCGATTATCTTATTAACCGCTAAAACCGCTAAGGAAGAACAGTTGCGTGGCTTGCAATATGGTGCGGATGCCTTCCTCACCAAGCCCTTCCACAAAGAAGAGTTACTGATTCGGCTCGAAAAGCTAGTAGAGTTGCGGAAAAAGCTACAAAGTCGGTATTTGAATGACGCTCAGCCAACGCCTTTATCCAAAGAAGATGAGTTCTTACAGCGCTTACGTCAAGTGACCACAGACAAAATAGATGATTCGGATCTTTCTGTTAATGACCTTTGTCGGGCTGTCAAGTTAAGCCACGCTCACCTTTACCGTAAACTAAAGGCACTTACAAATCAAACGCCTGTTCAATTTATTCGTTATATCCGACTACAAAAAGCAAAAGATCTCTTGGAGAATTCGGAGAAGAATATTTCAGAAATTGCCTATACCGTTGGTTTTGCTGACCCCAACTATTTCAGTCGGATCTATCACAAGGAAATGGGAGTTACGCCTAGCGAAACACGAAAGTAAAGGGCTACAGTCCCCACTCATCGACCGCTCGATAAAATTTAATCAAAAAAAGATCACATCTTTTTATTTTAATCAAAAAAGTTATACTTTGAAGGCCATTCTAGTAACTGAGTCTTTAATTTATGCCTATAAATAAGCATGGAATTCTGACTTTGCTGAGCAAAAAGTTTGTAAAATTGCAGTCTCGACTGAGGTTGATTTCTTCATCGTAAATATTAATGGGATGGTATCAGGTGCGGGGACCTATCTAGATGGACTTAATGATGTACAAAGACAAGCAGTTGTCACCACCGATGGACCAGTACTTGTAGTGGCTGGGCCGGGTTCTGGCAAGACAAGAGTACTAACTTTCCGGATTGCTCATATCATTGAGAAAGGAACAGCTCCTTGGGAGATTTTGGCTTTGACTTTTACCAATAAGGCCGCCCGGGAAATGAAGGAGCGGATAGAAAAGGTAGTAGGTAGCCGAGCGAATAGTGTATGGGCCGGTACTTTTCACTCCATTTTTGCCCGCATACTACGTGTAGAAGCTGATAAGATCGGCTACCCCAGTAATTTTACAATCTATGATTCGGATGATACCAAAAGTTTGCTTTCCTCGATTGTAAAGGAGATGAACTTAGATCGTACGGTATACAATATCAATACGATTAGAGGGCGGATTTCTTCTGCTAAGAGCAATCTTATCACGCCCAAATTATATGCTGAGCACGAAGAATTGAGGCTGCAAGACCGTATGGCGAAGATGCCCCATGTGCATGCCATCTACGCCAAGTATACGGCAAGATGTAAGCGAGCGGGTGCGATGGATTTTGATGACTTACTCTATCGCCTTTACGAGTTATTTCAAACCAACCCAGACAATGTCATTGAAAAGTATCGCAATAAGTTCAAATACGTGATGGTAGATGAGTTTCAGGATACGAACCATTTGCAATATTCGATCATCCGGAAACTAGTCAACTACGACAAAAGTGAACGTAATATTTGCGTGGTGGGTGATGATGCACAAAGTATCTACGCTTTTCGTGGAGCTACTATTCAGAATATTCTCGATTTTGAGGCCGACTTTAAAAAACATAATATCCAGGTCTTCAAATTGGAGCAGAACTATCGTTCTACCGAACATATCGTGCAGGCCGCCAACGAGATCATTACGCATAATCGCAAGCAAATCCAGAAGAAAATCTGGTCGGACAAAGGACAAGGGAATAAGATCAAGGTGATCAAGGCGATGACCGATAATGAAGAGGGGAAACGAGTAGCGGATACCATTTCGGAGCAAAAAAGCCGTTTTCACCTGAGTAATAAAGATATTGCCATTCTTTACCGCACCAATGCACAATCTCGAATTTTTGAAGAATACCTGCGGCGGTATAATATCCGATATCGGGTATTTGGGGGACTGTCCTTTTACCAACGCAAGGAGGTCAAGGATTTGATTGCTTATTTGCGCTTGGTCGTTAATAGTAGTGATGAGGAAGCCCTACGGCGGGTAGTCAATTACCCCAAAAGAGGGATTGGTAAAACAACCATTGATAAGCTAGGTGAAATCGCCAATAGTACGAATCAGACGATGTGGGACTGTTTACCTAATGTACCTGCCAGTAAGCGGGCGCGTAACTCCATTGCAGAGTTCCAGACTTTGATTAAGGCTGGGAAGCAGAAATTAACGACCGATAACGCCTATGAGTTGGCCACCTATATCGCAAAGCGCTCCGGTTTAATTGACTTACTGAAAGCGGATACTTCCATTGAGGGAATGGGGCGTTTGGAAAACATCAATGCCTTACTGGACGGTATCAATACCTTTGTAGAAGATGATACCTTTTCAGATACCAATACCGTCCCTGATAAATCACTCGCCAGCTACCTACAAAACATCGCTCTATTAACGGATTTTGATGATAAAAACAAGGATGGTGACTTCGTTACTTTGATGTCGGTTCACTCGGCTAAAGGATTGGAGTTCAAATCCATCTTCGTGGTAGGTTTGGAAGAAAACCTCTTTCCTTCTTCTATGGCACTAGACAGCAAAGAAGGGCTAGATGAAGAAAGGAGACTCTTCTATGTGGCGGTCACCCGAGCAGAATTATTCTTAACCTTGAGTTTTGCTAATTCTCGTTACCGTTTCGGTAAAATGAAATTTAACCAAGCGAGTCGTTTCCTGGAGGAAATCCCGCCTATTCATCTCGAAAGTACGGGCTATGTTCGTTCGAAGTCAGGAACCGAAAACGTTTCAAGAGGTGCGCGTGTTATGGGCAATTTTAAAAAGCCTCAACGAGCCCAAGCTAATCGTTTAATGGTTGACCCTGCTACTTTTAAGCCCAACGCTCCAGCTGAGATTCAGGTGGGGATGAAAATATTGCATATGAAGTTTGGAGAAGGTAAAGTCTTAAGCATCGATGGTGGCAAGGACAATCGAGTGGCTACTATTTATTTTCAGGGGGTGGAAAACCCAGAGCGACGGATTATGTTGCGCTTTGCTAAACTTCAGATTTTGAGTTAAGTAGCCTTCGGAAGTGGGGTGGTCGATACTGTCAAAAATATTTCTTCTTGTGAATACCATTTTTGGATATAAAAATTCAATTCGGTGATCCATTTCGGCGATTAAGTTTCACCCATTTATGTAGTTTTTC
>Ga0070727_10003735_pt1 | contig 13513 bp, 5 predicted proteins | sample tdAd472_FD_66722 | JGI IMG/M metagenome (GOLD analysis project Ga0070727, IMG submission 66722) | Marine sediment microbial communities from the Atlantic coast under amendment with organic carbon and nitrate - tdAd47.2 | ecosystem: Environmental > Aquatic > Marine > Coastal > Sediment | place... | reverse complement strand
TCCGGGAAACCATTCAAAAGGCCAAAAGTCAGCAGTTTTTCAGTCGGCCCAATCCGATTTTATTTATTGATGAAATTCATCGTTTCAGCAAATCGCAGCAGGATTCTCTACTAGGAGCTGTCGAGCAGGGCATCATTACCTTGATTGGTGCCACTACCGAAAATCCATCCTTTGAGGTGATTGCGGCCTTACTCTCTCGTTGTCAGGTGTACATCTTAAAACCTTTAAGCAAAGAGGAATTGGTCTATTTAATTGATGATGCCTTGGCCAAAGATGAGGAATTAAAGAAAAAAGAAGTTACGATTAAAGAATACGATGCAATGTTGCGCTATTCGGGTGGTGATGCCCGGAAATTGTACAACATTTTGGAGTTGGTGACCAACTTTCAAGAAGGAGAAAAATTGGACATCACCAATGAATTGGTTACCGAAAAAGTCCAACAGAATGTAAGCATCTATGATAAGGCAGGAGAACAGCATTATGATATTGCTTCTGCTCTCATAAAATCAATTCGCGGCAGCGACCCCAATGGGGCCGTCTATTGGCTCGCTCGCATGATAGAGGGCGGAGAGGATGTCAAATTTATTGCGCGGAGGGTTATGATTGCTGCTGCCGAAGATATTGGATTGGCTAATCCTAATGGCTTACTCATGGCTACTACGGCTTTTCAGGCGGTACAAGCGGTGGGTTTTCCTGAAGCTCGGATTATTTTGTCCCAAGCGGTCATCTATCTAGCCACTTCTCCTAAAAGTAATTCTGCTTATATGGCAATCAACAAAGCCCAAGCTTTGGTGAAGCAGACCGGGAATTTACCGGTGCCGCTGCATCTTCGTAATGCGCCAACGCAATTGATGAAGCGACTGGACTATGGCAAGGACTACCTGTATTCGCATGATCACCCTGGGAACTTTGTGCAACAACAATACCTGCCGGATCAATTGGAAGGCAAAATCCTCTTTGCTCCCCAGGATAATAACCCATCAGAGAAAAAGATAAAGGATCGGCTGCAGCAGCAATGGAAGGGGAAGTATCGGTATTGAGTGGCAATTGAATTCGTACTTGGCTACTGCCTTATATAACATGAGTTTATCCCGGATTTTTTCACGAAAACGGGACCGATGCATACTACTGAAGGTTTTACTCCAATGGGGTTTAGAAGTTTAGGGTTGAAGGTTTATATCAGGGCATTAAACTTTCAACTGATAAACCGTATTTGTCCAGTGGTATCGAACCTGTGATCTAATTTCTAGTGGCAAGTTGATAATCATTTGTTGCGAGTTGCGGGTGGCTAACCCGCAACTCGCAACAAAAAAGCAGTGCTCTACTAGTGATAAGTAGCTGAACCTATATACTCGACACTTTATGGCGGGCTCTTTTTGCGTTATACTGCCTTAGATTTTCTTCAAGTAGCTGGGGCTATTATCATCAAATCTGCCTAGTCTAACACAAAAACAACCTCCTCCAAAATTGACGATTATATACATCCAGCTACTTGATCAGGCAAATAGGTGCCAGCTCGAAAATAAGGGGTGACTCATAATTGTCACTAGTAGTCCATTCAAAGCTGGGCCTCAAAAAGCTACTTTAATGCTGACTTCATTTACCAAAAGCCTTACCACTAGTCGTGGAGGGGACTAAAGGAATCGTCAATACATTGGAACCTTTGCTTAACGTAGCATACCATTGCTTTACGCCCGCTTTTTCCAATTCTGCTATCAATTCATAGCAAGAATCCATGTAAGCAATCATTTCTTTTTTGGACTTCCCACTAAGCAGTTCAAAGGAATTAATGACATCAATAAAGCTCGTTCTTTTGGCTTTAATATCATTGATTGCTTTTTCCATCACATCATCACTAGCAGGATGCCCCAGGTACACCCTATCTTGGATCGATTCCAATTTGTAATCTACATTAGGCAAAGCATAAGAAGTATTGACTAGGCCTGAGAAGTCAAAATCGTAAGCGACGGGTATGGCATGTTGTCCACCGGTTTGGATCACGTACTTCAGGTTACGTCCCATGGGCAAGTTCCAGTCTTCGTTGCCCACCAAGTATTGAAACATAGACATCTTGGCAATCATCTGATCATTTACCTTCGCTACATCGGGATACATGCAATCACACTCCGTCCCTCCCAATCGCTCAGCCATTTCGTCCGTATCTTCTATAATGAAGGCATATCGCTTCGTTTTGGGTAATTTCTTGGCCGTATCGACATAGGTGATTTTGATCAACTTCACTCGGAAGCTATTCGGTGTGAGTTCGTTGTACATTTTGTACGTCAAATACTCTTTGAGGACATTTTCATTGCCCGCTTTCTTTTCGTCTAGACAGTGGGTTACCAATTTTATGTCGTTGTGGTCGCTGAGTCCTCTTTTCCTGAGTTCTTTCTTTTTGAATTTTAGCTTGATGGGCGGGAATGCGCAAACTCTTCGTCTGAATTTGCCGCGTAGTTCTACATCAATTTCCAGTTCATGAGAAGAGCCAGTTTCATCTTCGAAAGTCAAGCTAGCGGGGGCAGCCATTTCTACCTTTCGATTTTCAATCAACTCGCTCCAATCGCTTTCCAGTGTAACTTCAAGTACTTCACCAGAAGCACTCATCCAGTCAAAAACAGTTTTAGTAGAAACATCGGGCGGTGCCGATGAATTGGCGAAGGCTCCAGTAGCCGCTATTAAGCAAGCACATAGCATTAGCAATTTACGGGTTGTCATTAGGTTGGTGATTTTAATTTGAACAGTCGGATTTTTAAACACTTTTCTTAGCTTTACATAGTTAAGGAGAAAAAAAAAGCAGCAGGGTTGCTCTGGCTTAATATTTTAACATCCTTTTAAGAAATACTCGATTGATTTATTTGGGATGCTTTTTTCTTTATCCAGTCTTGCATCTTATCATGCTACTAATGAATCAAAAATTTCATGGTGCAAAGCTAAATCTATTCCAAATAAGATTCCAGTATTTATTAAAAAATATCCATTTTCGGAATTTAATTTCGACAAAAGTTATTGGATAATCTATTAATCGCCGTGCTTTACAGAATACCTGCCGAAAATTTCATGAAAAAGCGACTTTGAAAATTAATCATGTCAAAACAGGTAAAAACACTACTTCTTGTAGGCTTTATAGGCCTTTTAGGAGCTTGCAAAACAACAGATCCAACGCCTATTCCAATTGTGCAAGCTCCAATCGCTGAAAAGCCAAAGAATATTATCCTACTCATCGGTGATGGAATGGGACTTGCGCAAGTTAGTACAGGGCTATTTTACAATAACAATCGATTCAGTCTGGAGAAATTTCCAGTCGTAGGTTTGCACAAATCTCATTCAGCCAACTACCTGGTAACGGACTCCGCAGCGGGGGCGACGGCTTTCTCATGCGGCCGCAAAGCTTTGAATGGGGCCATTGGTATGACGCCCGATTCGTTGGCTTGCAAGACCATTCTTGAAGAAATGGAAGAACGCTCCTACGCCACAGGCTTGGTCGTAACGTCTACGATTGTTCACGCTACGCCAGCCGCCTTCTTTGCCCATCAACCCTTACGCGTCTTTTATGAGAATATCGCACTGGATCTAGCGGAAAAAGAAGTGGATCTATTTATCGGTGGCGGGCTAGAGTATTTTAGCAATCGGAGTTTGGACAAGCGTAACCTCGTGCAAGAGTTAAAAACGAAAGGCTACAAGGTCGGTAGCTACAACAAACAATCCCTTAAGCGATTTCCTCCCGAACCTACCCAGAATTACGCCTACTTCACGGCACAAACGCAACCTGAAGAAATCCTGGAAGGACGAGACTATCTACCTTCTGCTAGCCTGATGGCCGCCGAATTTCTCAGTCAAAAAAATGACAAAGGCTTCTTTCTCGTCGTAGAGGGTTCGCAAATAGACTGGGCGGGACATGCTAATAATGAGCAAGCCTTGGTTAAAGAGCTAATGGACTTTGATCAAACGATAAACAATTTGCTCAATTTTGCCCGTAAAAGAGGAGATACACTTGTCCTGGTTACTGCCGATCATGAAACGGGTGGACTCTCTATCAATCCTGACTCCAAAATAGGACGACTGAATTTAGCGTTTAACTTAAACGACCATACGGCTACTATGATTCCGGTATTCGCTTACGGACCGCAAGCTAATTTGTTTTCGGGCATTTACGACAATACCGCCATATATTACAAAATGAGAGAGGCCATGGGATGGGAGGCGATTGAGGACGAAAATCCCACAAAGTCCGAATAATGCGCGCTTATTGAATGGACATTTAGAAGCTGGATAACATTCACCTTTGGGGCTTAGTTTGATAGCCTAGCCCCATTGCAAATGTTCATGATCGTTTCCTAGAAACGAAATTCCAAGACGCAGATCAGTCCTCCGTCCTGGTCAGGCAAGATATTTTTAGCGGGTCTGTAAACAATTTTCCAAGAAATTTATTTATTAGTGCGAGTATTTTAGAAACTGTAGTTGGACTCAAATCGTTATAACTATATACAAAACATAGAAGATTATGACTGTACAGGTGGAATCCACAGAAGACCTGCAAATGATCAAGGAAAGTGCGCGAGATTTTGCAGAAAGCTTTATCCGCCCCCATGTAATGGAGTGGGATGAAACGCAGCACTTCCCTATTGAGTTATTCAACAAGATGGGCGAGTATGGTTTTATGGGTGTATTGGTACCTGAAGTGTATGGAGGGACTGGCCTTGGCTATCAAGAATACATCACGGTTATCGAAGAGATATCAAAAGTATGTGGTAGTATCGGTCTATCTGTTGCCGCCCATAATTCGCTTTGTACCAACCATATTCTTTCTTTTGCAAATGAAGAGCAAAAACATAAATACCTGCCCAAATTAGCCAGCGGTGAATGGATTGGTGCTTGGGGTTTGACCGAGCCCAATACAGGAAGTGATGCGGGAAGAATGAAATGTGTCGCTAAGAAAGATGGAGATTATTATGTACTCAATGGTGCCAAAAACTTCATCACCCATGGTATCAGCGGTAATGTGGCCGTAGTCATTGCTCGAACCGGTGAGTTGCTCGATAGTCACGGCATGACGGCCTTTGTTGTAGAGCGAGGAACGCCAGGCTTTGAGGCAGGAAAGAAAGAAAATAAATTGGGCATGCGTGCCTCCGAAACGGCGGAAATGATTTTTGATAACTGCCGCCTGCACAAAAGCCAAGTTTTAGGAGAAGAAGGGGAAGGTTTTGTCCAATCCTTGAAAATTCTTGATGGTGGTCGTATATCAATTGCTGCACTTTCTTTAGGGATTGCCAAAGGGGCTTATGAAGCCGCGAAGAAATATTCAAAGGAAAGACATCAATTTGGAAAACCGATCTCCTCTTTCCAGGCCATTAGCTTTAAGCTGGCAGAGATGGCCACCAAGATAGAAGCCTCAGAGTTACTGACCAGAAAAGCAGGAAAGCTGAAAAACAATGGGGAAAAAACAACGACCATTTCGGCCATGGCCAAGTATTATGCCTCGGAGACGGCGGTAGAGGTAGCCAATGAAGCTGTACAAATACACGGCGGCTATGGATATATCAAGGATTTTCCAGCGGAAAAATTCTATCGCGATGCCAAACTCTGCACCATTGGAGAAGGCACCTCTGAAATTCAAAAGCTCGTAATTTCCCGACAGATACTGAAAGATTAAAAAATAAATAAAGGGCCTTGCTCAACACAAGGCCCTTCCCATTAGTATTTAGGTTTTTAAGGAAGAACTTGAGATGGATTTCTCAAGTTCTTTTGCTTTGAGCAGTTGTCAGCTTTATCTCGCTAACTTGATAAAGGGCTTCAATTGGCTTTCTCCACCTTCCTTACTGATCCATAAAGTGTAGTAGCCTTCAGGAAGCGCACTGACATCCAAGTGTATACTATTCTGGTTATTATCTCCGATTTCTTGTTGCTGTAGAATTAGCCCCGTGGCACTAATTATCCTCAGCACTTGTACTTTTTCTTTCATCCCGCCCCATTCAACTTTCAATTCATTAATGGTAGGATTGGGGTAAAGGATGAGCTCTACTTCAGCCGTTGATTGCACGACACCTTCAATGCCTCTTGCAGAAGTATTCCGCCCTTCAATTTCTTGCCCAATTCGAAGGCTATAATCTTCGACCTCGCCCCAGCCCGCTGTACCACAGGATTCAGCACTACTTCCCCAATTCATCGCTACTCGAATTCGCGTTAGTCCGGGACTAGCTGTCTCCGGAATAACAAACTGTCCGGTATACATGCCCAGATGGCTTTCTAGTGAAAGGATCGTTTCATTTTCATCTTCAAAATCGCCATCTTGGTTATAGTCAATCCAAATCGTCCAATATTCTGGGTATGGGGCTCCAGCAGAACCGGGCAGTAAACTATAAAGGACTGTTGATCCTCGATTTGCTATCACTTCCAAATGAGTGAAGTCGGCATACCCACCGTCATTACCACTATCGTTGTTAATATCACCTAGGCTGATGGATTCAATCCATTCATATTCGGCCGTGTTAGATGAAGCTTCGCAATAGATAGGGCCAGGCTGTGGTCCTGCAAACGCCAAGAATGATACCTGTTCTGCCGAATGGCTGCGCTCATCATCTGCCAATTGATCCTCGTCAATAGCGATAAGAATATCCTGACCGACAAATGGAGAATCACTAAACAATACTGGAAATCCACCATCCAAGCCTTTCATGGTTGCCATACTCATTACGGCACATTCCAGATTACTGAGGTGGGTTGAGTACGCATATCCCGTACTAGTATTATTCACGCCGCGAACAATATCGTCTCCAATAGCGGCATAAAAGTATGTCCCCTCGACGAAGTAGGCACCTTCTTCAATGACGACATATCCGATCACTTCATTGGCTCGGTCACTATTGCTATCTTCCCCCACATGCTTGCTGGCTGAAAATCCAGCTGCTGTTGGTGGTTCGGCTCTATTTCCATTGGCGGATGCCCAGAAAACAGACCAATTTTCATCATTATAAGTCATCACTTGGCCAATCACTACTGGCCGGGTATAAGCATTTTCATAGGCCCTTGCTTCATATAGCCAAACCGCACTTGAAGAAGTGGTAGTTGCCAGAACCTTCTTGGCTTCCAAGTTTACACCATGTTCTTCGAGGGTATAAGTTCCCTCCTCTACTACGGTATAAGTAACGCCATAGCCACCAAAGTTTTCGTTGTTCGGGTTTTGCAGCTTAATTTCAAAAGAATTACCTTCTGCCAATCGAACACGAGTAACCGCCGGCTTTTGATCGGGCGTGTCCATTATAATGTTGGCAATAACGATCATTGATTCGTAGGTATTTTGGAGATAGACCCGTTGCCAATCCGTACCCACCCGTTTTAGGTTTCCGTGTTCCATGACTAGTCGGCAACCTCCTTCATCCACTAATCCATTGCAGTCATTATCTACCCCATCACAAATTTCAGGTGCTGAAGGAAAGACATCGGGATCCAGGTCATCACAGTCGGTATCATTGGTCACGTAATTGGGCGGCAACCAGCAAGCCAAAACGGAAACAGCAGCATTGCCAAAACCATCTCCATCTAAATCCTCATAATAGAGCTGTCGGTCAAAGTCTTCATCAATTTCCCCATCACAATTATTGTCGATACCATCACAAAGGTCTTTCACGCCAGGATTTTGATGACTATTACTATCATCGCAATCTCCGGCCAATTTTACGTAGCCTTTCGGCGTATAGCATACGTGGAGTCTTTTTTGTTCATCTCCATAGCCATCGCCATCTTTATCGTAGTAAAAAGTCGTATTGGGATCGCTCAAGGTCACCGTACTGCTTAGTTCACAGCCTCGATAATCTGTAACCGTCAGGTAGTATGTTCCGCCCGCCACCTGGTCAAGTTCATCCACATCAGCGGTAAATCCAGCCGGGCCATTCCAACTGAATTGGTAAGGCCCAAGGCCTCCAGTTGTAGTCGCTGTGATCTGTCCACTGTATTCTTCATTACAGGAAATATGGGTTGTACTGAAGGTCACGGCTATATCTTTAAGCGTATCTATTCGCACTTGTTCTGTCATCCTTTGTCCTTCGCTATCTGTGACAGTCAGGCTATATAAACCTGGGCTATAGACAGCTAAATTAGCTTCTTCACTCCCGGTATTCCATTCGTAAGCATAAGGTGCTGTCCCGCCAAAAGTAGTGACCGTAAGCGCGGCCTCTCCTGCACAACTCATGGGCGTAGCCTCAATATCCAGGGACAAAGCCTGGGGTTCTTTGATGACCAAATTTTCATTAGAAATATCAAAAAATACATTCCCATGTCCTTTAACCATGATACGAACGCTATCACTGAGTGACATCGGTACTTCGATCAACTCTATCCCATCATTGGGTGTATTCTCGGCTAGTATAACTGGATAAGAATAGCCGCCATCAAGCGATAATAAGATATCCACGCTTGTTGTACTAATGGGTTCCTGATCAGTCGCCGCTACATTCCAGCTTATTGGTTGGGTTTCTTGAACGGTCCAAGTCAGGCTCTCATTAGGATAAGTCAGCTCAAAGGCTGCTCCCGTATTCACTACTGCCAACTGGATCGCGGTTTGATCAATACAGCCTCCCACCACAAAGTTATCTCGCACGGTCAGGCAGAAATTCAAACTCCTAGATACCGAAGACAATACTTCCCAACTAGGCGACTCATTTTGCACAATCGCCTTTAAGTTCGGAAAGTAGCGCTGAGGAGAGCTGGAAGGTCTTTTGGACCGAAAACTAGGACCGACCGTATTACCGGGTTGGGGGGGCATGGATACAATTTCTTTATCCATCTGTTCCCAACAATAGGTCAGTCCATCGCCATTGGAATCCGTAGCGTCGGCGCTTAAAACGAAAGGTGTACTAGCCGGGATGGTGTAGTTTAACATAGTATTGATGTAGGGCCGGCTATTTCCATTATCAATTTCTTGCGCACAGCTACTTCCCGTATTGGAATTTAGATAGGTAGTAATTTCCTGAATGCTGTAGGCATGGAAGTAGGCATCTGAATTGGATTGTATATTTGGTGCACAAATACCTGCATACCCCATGATCGTTGAAGCACTACCCGGCTCTACGGCTGCATCCGTATATCTATTACAATCGTTATTTTGCGTGTGATTGGCTCCTAGTTGATGGCCAATCTCATGGATGACATAATCCACGTCAAATGGATCGCCAAGGGGATGCGTTTGTCCACTTACACCGCCAGCCTTATAAGACTTGCAAAGAGAGGAGAGATAGGCCACACCGCCACCTCCGGTGCTAAAAACATGGCCTATATCATAGTTGGCGGACCCAATAATATCATCACAGGTGGTTTGATTTTGGTCCAACATAGCCGCGCCACTCCCATTGGTGTATGGATCTGTTTCGCGATCTGTAAAGATGAGCTGATCATTGTCAGCCACCAAAACCAAAGTAATATTGAGGTCTCTCTCCAATATCCCGTTTACACGGGTCATCGTGGTGTTCATAGCCGCCAGCACATCGGGAATATTTCCACCATGGAATTCCGCATATTCACTGGTACAAGCTAACGCCAATCTATAATTTCTATAAATACAATCGTTAGATTTTTGAAGCCCTCCAAGCTGAGTTGGAGGGGCTTCTTCTTTCATGGGGCTATATGAGCAATTAAAGGGCTCATACTCGGAAGTCGAAACCTCCGTTTTATAAAAACTCTGGTAGTATGACACATTATCTACCGTATAAGGATTAATCAATACTTGCGCATGCTGGCCTGACAATACCATCGCATGTAATCCGTTTTGGCTCATGTCAAAGCGCACGATGGCTGTCGGATCTTCTACCCCCTGTCCGATGTAGGACCTGATCGAAGGGTATCTTTCGGCTAAACCACTAGCTAAAATTGGGGCATAGCTAATCCAAAATTGTTTTTGTTGGCCATTCGGTAATGGCATTGTCAGTATTACATCTGTAGGAACTGAATGTATCAAGGGCGCTTTCGCCAACTTGGTTTTCATGGTTTCGATATCGAGCTTCCAATGGCTGCTCGTTTTCACTTGTTGGTATTGTTCTGTTTGTTTTAGCGCATTTGCGGAAGGGGTTATGGCCTCCCATATTCCTTTTGATTCAAGTTGAGCAAGGAGCGAAAAGGACGCAAATAGCAAGAGTACGATCACTAAGGAAATGTGTTTCATGTGTTCAAACTTAGTTTGGATTAGATAAAGCATTAGCTGTCATTGCCACCGCTATTTGGTGCAATGAATAGTCTGAGAGCTTATTTGGAGGTAGCTATTTGAGTTACAAATATTTACCTCTGAACTAGCCCTTAAATTCTGCCTTAGTGTGTTGCTAGTCTTGTAGTCTTATTGGTAGTTAGTGGGTATGAATTTCTGATAAAATAGTCTTACCTAAAACGTACCCCCAAGTTGTGTGCACAATATATCTTTCTGGCCCGTTCTTCTATAAAACTGACCCAAAGGAGTCCTAGAGAAAACAGGGCATGCTAAATGCATAAGTAACCTTAGTGAAGTATGTGTTGTAGTTGTATTAGTGAAGTTCATGCCGAATCTAGCTATGGGCGCTTGATGAAGTCGCCCAGACTTCCATGAAGGAAGTATTTTATTCAGCATAGTGCTTGATAGGAACTGTAATTTATACGGCGGTACTGCTCAAATAGTTACAGTCAAATGTATAGTGTTTGCCAAAAGGCTTGAAAATGGTAGGAATGGAATCTCTACTATCTTCCTACAACCAAAGATATAAAGAAATCTTATACTCGCAAATTTAATATATACATAATTTTTAATTACGTAAGTATTTATGAATAATCTGGGATTCAAAGTCGCTCTTTCATGAGAACGACCAGTGAAAAGCTTTAGGCTTTATCTATTGTTCCTGAAATAGTTAAGGGCTAGAACAAAGCGTTCTAACCCTCAACTGTTTGGCTTATATCGTTACGCAACAGAATTAGCGATCTCCTTCTGGTTCTGTCTCCATTTCCTTGTTGATATCATGAATAATCTCAGCCATCGCTATTTTCCATTGACCATTACGCTTTTCAAGGATTCTAGTTTCCAGCGTTCGGGTTCCTTTATTCATTTGGGTAAAAGATACCCAGGCACCATTTCCATAAATACGAAAACGGTAATCTTTTTTACTTACATCTCCATCATAAGGTAGCGGGTCTGGGTTTTCGGCAAAGAAGTTTTTCACATTGGTACTCCAGGCCTTCCAGCCATCATATTGACGGATTCCATCTCTTGAGGCAGCAATCCAAACCGCATAATCGGTGTGCACCCAAGTTTTTTTCCAACTCTGAAAATCTCTAGCCCAGAAATGACGAGACTCCATCTCGATCGTATTTTTAATGGCTATTTCTTCGGCTTTGTTCTTGTTACTATTGTTTTGAGCAAAGATTTGCGTCCCTAGACAAAGTAATAGGGATAAGGTTAGATAGCGAATCATAAAGCGACAGGTTTTGAACCTTCTGGTAAGGTTGGTTTCAAAATAAGACGTGCAGAATTTCGACGATTGCAGTTGAAACGTAGTGCGAAGGATACTGGTTTCCGTTACGGCATATCTAAACAGGGGGTACAGTAGTGTTTTTTAATTCCATATTTAAAATAATCATTAGTCTTAATATAGTAATTTTATTCCTTAAAGTCAACTATATTCCAAATAAAAAAGCGCCACCCTGTGATAGAATGACGCTGAACCAAGCCAGTAAATTATTAACCAATCTTTATTTCAAAACAATGCTATTTTATTTCATGATCTGCTCCGATTGAGTAGCAAAAAAAGTGTGATCCCCAGCCAAAAGAGAGAAAACCTTTCAGACCCGATACAGTATTTCCCATTTGTTTCTTTTCAAACTTTATTGGGATCACACTGGCTACACTATTAAATCTAAATCGTAAGCAAATTGTTATTTTTTAGTTTTTGTACCAATCATTTGCCTTATTCCAAGGCGTTTACGACCTTCAAGGCTGTACGAATTGTGACCTTAGACTTGGAAACTAGGATCGTCCTTTACCCCATCAGACCTACATCTGATGTTACGGAATGAAAGACTGTCTATTAGACCTTATGCTGTGGGATAAATTAAGTAACAAGGTGTCAGTGCTGACACGTTATTTCTTTATTGAGACCTAATTTCCAAGTGTTTATGAATTATATTTATCACTTAAGCAACCATCATGCCAAAATTTAAATGCTACCCCACTTTTTCTATTTTTTGCTTATTATTTTTTCTCTCCGCTTCCTCAATAAGTGCACAAAAAATACCTTATAGTAGCCAAAAGAGCGCTACGGGAACTTCGGCTATGGTGGTATCTCCGCATCCGCTAGCGACGACGGTCGGATTGAATATATTGAAGGCTGGTGGAAATGCTATAGACGCCACAGTTGCGGTACAATTTGCGCAAGCAGTGGTCTACCCAAGAGCCGGAAATATTGGGGGCGGTGGCTTCATGGTCATCCGGACCAAAGATGGCGAAGCCATTACCATCGATTACCGAGAAAAAGCTCCGGCAAAAGCAAGCCGGAATATGTATCTCGATGAAAATGGGGATATTATACCGGGCCTTAGCACTAAGGGGCATCTGGCAGCAGGCGTACCGGGTACGGTGGATGGTTTAATTCGTGCACATGAAAAATATGGTAAACTTCCATTTTCCCAATTGGTACAACCCGCCATTGAGTTGGCACAAAAGGGCTATCCCATTAGCCAGACCGAAGCAGATCGACTAAATCGTTTTCAGGATGATTTCAAGGCCGTCAATGATGAGCCCAACCCCTTCATCAAAGCCAAGTGGGAGGAAGGAGATGTATTGCAGCAAACGAAACTGGCAACGACATTAGCTCGAATCCAGAAGAAGGGGCGAGCCGGATTTTATAAAGGAAAAACAGCCAAAGCCATTGTCCGAGAAATGAAAGAAGGAGATGGCATCATTAGCCGTAGAGACCTTTCCAAATATAAAGCACAGTGGCGCAGTCCCGTAGAAGGGCAATACAAATCCTACAAAATTATTTCCATGCCTCCTCCCTCCAGTGGAGGCTTAGCCTTGATTCAACTCCTGAAAATGGTAGAACCCTACCCTATCGAGCAATGGGGCTTTCATGATCTGAGAACCATTCACCTGATGGCAGAAGCAGAACGACGGGCGTATGCTGATCGCTCTCAACATTTAGGTGATATGGATTTTTATCCCGTTCCGGTCGATTCCCTGCTCGCAGCCACCTATATAGCAAACCGTATGAAGGATTTCTCTCCTAGCAAAGCTTCTTTAAGTAGCGATATTCTAGCGGGAGAATTTCAGGGCGTAATGAAAGAGAGTTTTGAAACCACTCATAGTTCGGTCGTGGATGCCGAAGGAAACGCCGTTTCCCTCACTACGACCCTAAATTCCAACTTTGGTTGCAAAGTATGGGTAGATGAAGGAGGCTTCTTCCTAAACAATGAAATGGATGACTTTAGCTCCAAACCGGGTGTCCCTAATCAATTTGGCCTAGTCGGTGCGGAAGCCAACGCCATTGCGGCAGGCAAAAGAATGCTCAGT
>Ga0070727_10003734_pt1 | contig 13516 bp, 10 predicted proteins | sample tdAd472_FD_66722 | JGI IMG/M metagenome (GOLD analysis project Ga0070727, IMG submission 66722) | Marine sediment microbial communities from the Atlantic coast under amendment with organic carbon and nitrate - tdAd47.2 | ecosystem: Environmental > Aquatic > Marine > Coastal > Sediment | place... | reverse complement strand
CGGCTCATCCCTGACCTCTGGCCACGCTGATTCTGAAACACGATCCATCCACGCTCGAATCCTCTCGACTTCACCCCGGAAAAACCAGGTCAAACGAGGTATCCGGACAGACTCCTAGACCGCTCTGGAACAGCCGGCACGCGTCAGGAACGTCCCGGAATCATCTTTCGTCGTGGAATTCGCCGGAACTCCCGTTCGGCGACTGATGAAGGACTTCTGGCGAAGTCCACTACGGAGTACTCGACGTCCCGACTTCAGCAGTTCGACTCGCCCCGAAATTCATGTCGGGGTGCCATTGCCAATCAGCACAGGATTTCGACCGTCAGCCCGCCGGGAGCACAGGACCAAGGGCAATTACACTCTTTGGAACACTGCCCCGAACGCTTCTGGCGAGGGAGCTTCTGACGCGGCGAACTGTCGACCGGAGGTTGTGTACTCAGAGATGTCGACGATGCCGCCGCCCGATTCGGCGCTTTCATAGCTGGCCATCAGAACCGCCATCGTGTCCCAGGCCATCAGGGCTCCGGACTGCGGGTAACGGTCAGGGTCGAGGACGCAGCTCACGGCGTCGCTCATTTCGCTGACGTAGCCGTGCGCGTAGAACTGATTCGGTCGCGGAAAGCTCGTGCCCTGCGGTGTCGGCAGTTTCTCGCGCAGCAGCAGGTTGCCGGCGTTCGCGGCGCTCGGCAGAAACAATTCGTTCTCGTTGTTCGGATTGACGCGGAGGTCGTACTGCGCGAAGTCGGTGATCACCGAGAACTGGTTGCGGATGCCGCTGATGCTCAGATCGTGGCCCAGCACTTCGGCGACGGTCTGATCTTCAAACAGCACGGTGATGCGGCCGAAGTCGTCGACGTTCTGCATCACGCGGAAGAACTCGCCACTGCTTTCCGGCTGATGCTTGAGCACCTGCAGCGCGACAGCCGAAACACCGACCGGTCGGATCGGCTGGCCGTTCGCGAGAATGCCTTCGACCTGTTTGAGAAACAGCGCGGGCCCCAGCGGATGGCACGCCTTGTTGAAGAGGGCTCCGCCGCCGGACTTTGATGGCGTGTCATAAGCCGGCGCGTGCGATCCCTGATGCGCACAGACGCCATGCTGATACAGCACTTTACCCTTGCCATTCCGACGAGCTTCGATCAACAGTTCGACGATCCCCTTCATCCCGTCGAAGTAGACGAAGTCTTCAGCGTACAGCAGCTTCGAACCCGCGGTACGAACTTCGTCGAGAACCTCAGCCAGAAACCTCATCGATTCCTGCTTGCGGGTTTTCGCGTCGGCTTCGCGGCCTTCGGGATACCCCGGCCAGATGACCGGCGGCTTCTCAAGTACGACGACGGGGACTCCGGCCTGAGCAGCTTCCCGCGTGTACGGTCCGTGAGCGAAGTTCGCACAGCAGATGTTGTCGATGTCCGGCTTGACGGTTTCGAGCATCTCGGCGTGCGACGCGAAGGCCTGCGAAACGCCGTGCGATTCGGCGAACCTCTGAGCGTTTTCCAGCCGGCCAGACACAACACCGGCCAGTTCGACGGTGACACCGTTGCGGTGCGGCATCATCGCGTAGGACTTCGAGGTGTAATCGGCGGCGAAACCGGTTCCGTTGATGCCGACTCGGATGGTGCGTGCTGTCATTGTTCGGGATCTCGTTCGTTGCGATTGATGATGGATTCGGGATAAGACGGCGACGCTGCGTCAGACACCGGGCAGGCCGCCGAACTGGCGGACGGCTTCGTAGACGACCGTGTTGACGGTGCTCGCGAGATTCAGACTGCGGACCTCGGGGCGGGTCGGCAACCGGACATTGTTGTCCGGGAGTTCGGCTTTGATCGAATCCGGCAGGCCTTGGGATTCGCAGCCGAACAGCAGGATGTCGCCCGGCTGAAACTCGGCATCCCAGACCAGACGCTCGGCGAAGCGGGTCAGGTACCAGACGTTCGATTCGGGCAGCCGCTCGCGGATTTCCTCCCACGAGTCGACGACTTCCAGATCGAGAAACTGCCAGTAGTCGAGCCCCGCTCGCAGCAGGTACTTCTCGTCGAGGCTGAAACCGAGCGGTCGAATCATCCACAGCTTCGCTCCGACCGCGACGCACGTCCGCCCGATGTTGCCCGAGTTCTGTGGAATTTCCGGGTGATAGAGGACAACGTTCAGCAGCGGGTCGGACATGGGAATCGGATGTTCGAAGTTCTCAAGAAGCAGCGGCGGCGCGGTGAGCCGCGCATTCAGTCAGTTAGATCGGGCATCTTTGCGACCGCGACTGAGCTTCGCCAGGCATCCAAAGCAGACAGGATTTGCGGCGACGCCGTTGCTCGACAGGTCCTGCAGCCGTTGGTTTACTACGAAAAACGAGCAAACATGCCGGATGGTAGATCGGCAACTCGCTCTCTGCTTCTGAACAGCCTGCCGAGGACAAGTATGACTGGCAAGCGCGTCTTCAGCTCGAATCTCCGAACATGGCGTGTAGTAAAAATGCTGCTGCTGGTTGCGGTTCTGCTGGGTGGTGGACTTTCGCTGACAGCGCATTCGCAGCAGCAGTTGCCGACAGAGACCGCCGCTCCGAAGAGCGATGCAGCTCCCGAGTCCACTCCGTCGGATCCCGAGAAGCAGGCCGAGTTGCGACAGCAATCCGCCGTTGCGGGGCTGCTGGTTCTGGCGTTGCTGTGTGTGATTTTTCTGACGTTGATGATCGGCGTCGTGCTGTGGGCTCGGAGAATGCGGAAGCTCACGAATCGGCCATTGCCCGATCAGCATCCGGGCGACCCGCTGTGGTACCTCCGCAAGCCGGTCGCCAAAGCGGACGACGGCGGGAGCGACGACTGACGTCGCGGAACGACGCGAACCGTCCGGCTGGCGTGAGTTCAGCAGGCTGGGTCTCCGACTCGACCAGCAGGACGACAGAGTCGGGACGAAGTCCCAACTTACTCCTGGTCTTACACCAGCAGTTCGTCCACTGGCCCGAGGTCGTCGTGGGCGATCGGCAGCGGCTGCGTGCCGTTCATGAATTCGACTTTGTGCGAGTCGACTCCCAGCGCCTGATACCAAGTATGGAACATGTGGCCGATATCGTACGGTTCGGTGTCGACGTCGGTGCCGTCGGCGAGGGTCTTGCCGATGACCTGCCCTGGTTTGATTCCGCAGCCAGCCATTGCGAGTGACCAGGCATTCGGCCAGTGGTCGCGACCAACGGACCCGTTGATGCGCGGCGTGCGACCGAACTCGGCCATCATCACAACGAGCACGTTGTCGAGCATGCCGCGATCGTCAAGGTCGCTGACGAGTGCCGACAGAGCCTGATCGACTTTCGGAACGCGACTGGCGTGAGCGTTGAAGTTGTCGCCGTGACTGTCCCAGCCATAAGAAGTCACCTGGACAAACCGGACCCCGGCTTCGAGCAGGTTGCGGGCGAGCAGCGTGTGCCGACCGAAGTCGTGCCTGCCATAACGTTCGCGGTCCTTGTCGGGCAGCAGCGACTCATCGAACAGCCTCGAGTGCTCCATCAGCTTGTCGGCGACGTCGTAAACGTAGCTGTTGGCGTCGTTCCAATCCTTGCGACGATTCGCCGCGTAGCGTTCGTTGAAGAGCTTCTGCAGCTCACGCCGCTCAAGCGCGTTGCGTTCCGACAGCGACTCTGGTCGCAGCATGTTCTCCGGAGGCTGGCCGTCTCCGAGTGCCAGCGCTCCATACTTCGCTCCGAGAAAGCCCGCGTACTTTGAGATGAACCCGCCGCTGCCGGGCTTCACCCAGAGATAGGGCGGCAGGCCGCTCGACGTCGGCCCCATCAGCTTCGCGACTGCCGAGCCAAAATAGGGATAGACGACCCCGCGATTCTTCGGGTGTCCGCGCAGGATCTTCGGGACGCCGGACGAGTGATTCGGGTCCTCGGTTTTCATTGTGCGGACGACGGCCAGCTTGTCCATCAGTTGCGCCGTGTTCGGCATCAGCTCGCTGATCTGCACACCGGGCAGCGACGTCTGGATCGCCCGGAATGGCCCGCCGAACCGCGTGTTCGGTTTTGGATCCCAGCTTTCGAGCTGGCTCATGCCTCCGTCCAGCCAGAGCAGCACAACCTGCCGCTCCTTCTGCTTCAGCTCTTCGCCAATGGCTGGCTGCACCAGCCCGCCGAGTGCACCGAGCCCGAGCCCGGCTCCAGTCCCGGCGAGCGTGCCGAGGACTCGACGTCGCGAGATGCCATGTTGAGCGGGAGAGCAGACTGGTTGTCGCATGGTGATGTCCTTGCGGCTTGATGCCGGAACTGCTTTCTTGTTTAACGCCCAGCCGCAGGCGCCGGCCACCAGTGACATTCGAGTTGTCTGGTGGCCGGCGCCTGCGGCTGGGCGTTAAGCGATCTAATGATTCACGACGAACTCCGTCGACGTCAGCAATGCCCAGGTGAGGTTGGCGACGGCGTCGTCGCGGCGGTCGGAGTTCTGTTTCAGGTAGTCGGTCAGCGACGCGAGTTCGTCGTCGGTGGGGTTTCTCGAGAACACGCTCAGAAACAGTTCGCGGACGACGTCGGCGTCCCCCTGCGCGGCAGCTCGTTCGACGAGATTGCCCGTTTGCGGCTTCAGCCGTTCGAGAATCCGGTCTTCGTGCATCAGGAACAGAGCGCCTTTAACGGACGGTGCGAAGTCGACTTCCGGTTCCTTCGGTGGGTTGGCGAATGTGTCGACCATCGCTTTCTTCAAAGCGGTCAGCTCCGGCGTCTGGTTGACGATGTCGTCCCCGGTTGCAGCCGGCTTGCCGGCCTCCTTCAAACGCGTGCGATGTCGGTCGAGGTCTCCCGTTGCCGTGATCAGGCTCCAGAAAAGCTGCTCGGGTGAGAGTCGCTTTTCGAGACCGACCGCGTACGACTCGACAGGCTGTTCGGCGGCGGACGCGTATGGCAGTCGAGTCGTCCGCTGGTAGGTCTTCGACAACGCCATCTCACGCAGCAGCCAGCGAATGTTGAAGCCACTCGCGGCAAACTCGGACGCCAGCAGGTCGAGCAGCTTCGGGTGCGACGGAGGATTCTCGGAATGATGCAGGTCGAGAGGCTGCACGAGGCCGCGGCCCATCATCGCGAACCACAGTCGGTTGACGATGTTCCTCGTAAACAGGTCGTTCTGTGATGAGGCGAGGTGTTCTGACAGACTTTCGAGCGGGCTGAACTTCGGGACGCCGGGCGTGCGTTTTTTCCGGTCGGGTTCGACGAGGTACTCCTGCCCCTTCTCGAACTTCGGGATCGCGACTTCCGTCCCGCCAGGGATCAGCGGGCCGGTCGTCATCGCGACCTGCTCGAACACCGATTTGAATTCCTTCTTGTCGGCGAGCACGCCTTCGGAGACAGCCGGGAACTTCAGATCCGTCCGCGTTTTGACATTCTCAAAAATCATGTGCAGCCCCTGAAAATCCTGCTGAGAGTAGTCAGAGATCGTCAGGTGGTTGTGGCACTGGGCGCATTCGAGATCGACGCCAGCGAGCAGCCGTGCGACGTCGCGCGTCAGACCGGGGACGTCGACCGGAGCCATCGCGCCTTCCTTGACCAGCCGCTGCGTCATGAAGAACGCCGCCCCCCGGAGCCGCTCGTCATTCGAGTTCGGGTTCAGGATCGCGCGGGCGATCCGGTGCCACGGCAGATTCCGCTCGAACGCGTTCTGCAGAAACGCCGTCCATTCGTCATTCTCGCCGCGACGTTCGAGCAGCATCGCGTGGAACAGTTCCCGCATCCGACGCGGATAATCCGGCCCGGCCAACAACGCGTCGATCAGTCGTTCCCGTTTATCTGATGCCGAGTCGGCCAGGAACTCACGAGCTTCTGTCGCTGACGGAATCCGCCCGGCCAGATCCAGATAAGCGCGGCGGAGGAACTCAGCATCGTCAGATTGCGGAGCGGCGGTCGCGCCGTTGAGTCGCGCGGCAATCAACTCGTCAATGTGAGGATGCAGCGGTGGTCGCGGGGCGGGCTCCGGAAGCGGCGGTGCGACTGGGCGAGCAGACTCGACCGGGCCTGTCGCTTCCTCGGCTCGCGCGACGTTTCGCGGCGTGACGTCCCATTCAACGACGGCAAGCAATAGAAGGAGAGTAACCAACGCAGGCAGCGTCTTCCGGCGGGAATCGTTCATGAGATCGCGGCTCGCAGGGGAGGCAATTCGCAGGCAGGAGACCGACGACCATCCTTTGCAGTCCGATCGCCGGTTGTGGATGAGTATCCGGTTTTCCCGACGATCCGACAATCCGCGTCCGCGAAATTGCGCGACCCTGACGGCGACTGAGGAACATGCGAATCTGTGACAATACGTCCTGCTGCCGGAGATTCTCGTGACCGAGGGACGGTCAGCAGCGGGGCGTTTCGATCGCGGAACGATCAACGGCTTTGGAGGCCTCGGCAGAAAGTCGTTGATCGCTCCGCGATCGAAACGCACTTCCGGAATGCGATTCCCGTGTCGAGACAGGAAACTGACGCCACCTTCTGATCTCCGCCGCTTCAGCTTTCTGTCGTGAGTCCTCGCCTGGTTTCGCGTGCGGTTCAGAGACGAAGGGAAGTTTTTCCGGCATTCCCCGGAAACCCCCGAAACCGGGTGGAACGCTTGCGGTTCAATCTCTGGTAGCACGGACGCGGTCACCGGGAGTCACGCCGCCCGACCAGGTGGATTTGGCAATCGTCTGCCGGATCCCGACTGTGTTAGACTTCCGCCGTTTGGCCGGTCGCTCGTCACTGCACGCTGACTCTTCCGGCCGATTCTGAATCTGAAATCCAGGAAATCGCCATGTCTCGCATTGCCTGTTGCCTCGTCTCGGTGGCCGTCGTGGCTGTTCACGCTGGTACGTCGCCCGCCGTCGCAGGCGACTTTGATTCCGCTCGCGACGTCGCCGCTCAGGTTGATCAGTTGATCGCGAGGGAGCTATCTGCGAACGAAGTTCAACCCGCCCCGCTGGCGACGGATGAAGACTTTCTGCGGCGCGTGACGCTGGACATCAACGGCACGCCCCCGTCACCGCGCGATGTCACGCTGTTTGGCATCGACCCGACCGGCGACAAACGCGAGCAACTGATCGGTCGCCTGCTGAGTTCGACGGCCTACTCGGAAACCTGGGCGCGCTACTGGCGGGACGTCCTGTTCAGCCGCGCGACGAACGCTCGAAGCGGGCTTGTTAATCGGTCGTTTACCCAGTGGATGACCGCAGCGCTGGCAGAGAATCGAGGCTGGGACGAGATCACGACCGGCCTGCTGACGGCCACCGGCGACGTCCGCTTCAACGGCGACACGGCGCTGCTGTTTCTGCAGGAGGGCAGTGCGGAGGATATCGCGGGCGAAGTCTCCCGAGTGTTTCTGGGCATCCAGATGCAGTGTGCCAACTGCCACAACCATCCGTGGGACAGTTGGAAACGTGAGCAGTTTCACGAGCTGGCGGCGTTCTTTCCTCGAGTCGCCGTGCGGCCTGTTCGCGAAGACGGGATGCAGCGCAGCTTCGAGATCGCGTCGGTCAACCGCGACAACGATCCAGCCCAGCGGCAGCAGTTTCTGAAAAACAGCGCCGACCGGCTCGTTCGGTTCTCCGACCGCAACCGCGACGGAAAACTGACGAAGGACGAGATTCAACGAAACCAGCAGCTCGCCCGCATCTTCGACCGCCTGCTCGAAGTCGCCGACAAGAACAAAGACGGCGGGCTGTCCGCGATGGAGATCAAGGAAGCTCCGTCGCCGATGCCGAATCAGGCCGGTCGCGGCTCAACCGAGCACTTCATGGTCGACCTGAGCAACCCGGCATCGCGCGGCACGAAAGTGGAGCCGAAGTTCTTCGTGACAGGCCTGACGGCAAAGTCGGGCCTCGAAGACCTCGAACGTCGCGAGCTGATCGCTGACTACATCACTTCGTCGAATGACGAGTGGTTCAGCAAGGCCTTCGTCAATCGGATGTGGGGCGAGCTGACCGGCGAAGGGTTCTATATGCCGATCGACGACCTCGGCCCCGAACGAACGCCGTCGTTTCCGGCGGTGCTCGACCTGCTGGCCGCCGAGTTCGTCAGGCACGACTATGACATCAAATGGCTCGTCGCAACAATCGCGATGACGGAGACCTATCAGCGAGCGATCCGTTCGGATTCGGCAGACGCGACAGCCGTCCCGTTCGCGTCGGCGACGCCAACACGGCTGCGAGGCGACCAGCTCTACAGTTCGATCTTGACGACACTCGGCGGAAGCGATGACGAGCCTCGCGGGCGCGGCCGTGGGATGATGGCCGGCGGTCCTGGCCGCCGCGGCCAGGCACCGCGTGACCAGTTCGGCCAGTTGTTCGGCTTTGATCCGTCAACGCCGCAGGCCGACATCACCGGAACCGTGCCCCAGGCGCTGTTCATGATGAACGCTCCGCAGATCAACGCTCAGATCAGTGCGACCGGCCTGACCCGACTGGCGGCACTGCTGCGGAAGTTCCCTGACAATGACGACGCGGCCAGCGAGCTGTACCTGATGGTGCTCTCGCGCGAGCCCAGTGACAAAGAACGAAAGATCGTCGCGGACTACATCGCCGAGGTCGGCAACCGCAACGAAGCCTTCGAAGACCTGATGTGGAGTCTGCTGAACTCCAGCGAGTTTCTGTCGAAGCGGTAAGACCGCATTCCGCAACTAAAGCCTCGTTTAACGCCCAGCCGCAGGCGCCGGCCACCCCAAAGGCTGCAACTGCTCTGGTGGCCGGCGCCTGCGGCTGGGCGTTAAACGAACAACTGAAAAATCACCATTTCTCAGTGAGATCAGCCATGACCACCGAACGACACGAACAGGTCCGCATCCGCCGCCATCAGGTTTCGCGGCGAGGCTTTCTGCATACGGTTTCCGCCGGAGCGCTGGCTGCCGGTTCGCTGAGCCTCCGCGATGTGATGACGCTGCAGGCGGCTGAACTGCGAAAGCAGGGCAAGTCGATGATCCTGCTCTGGATGGGCGGAGGACCATCTCAGTTTGAGACGTTCGATCCGAAGCCTGATCACGAGAACGGCGGCGGCACGGAAGTCATCTCGACGAGCGTGCCTGGCATTCAGATCGCCGGAGGCTGGGAACAGACGGCGGGCGTGATGAACGAGCTGGCGCTCATCCGGTCGATGACCAACAAGGAAGGCAGCCATCCTCGGGCGACCTACCAGATGCACACAGGCTACATGCCATCGGGCAGCGTCAAGCATCCGAGCCTTGCCGCGAATATCGCGCGGGAAATCGCCGATCCGAACTTCGATCTGCCGGCAGTCGTCTCGGTCGGGAATACGCAGGGCGCGGGGTTCCTCGGCGTCAATTACGAACCCTTTGTGATCAACGATCCGGGTTCGATGCCGCAGAACACGGAGGTCGCTGTCGCGTCGAACCGCTACACGCGACGGCTCGGACTCCTCGACCGACTGGAAGACGATTTCTCCGGTCGCGGGGGCGAGGTCGTCGTCAAGAATCATCGGCAGCTGTACGGCAAGACGTCGAAGCTGGTGCTCAGTTCGGACCTGAAGGCGTTCGACATTTCCGACGAGCCGCAGTCGTTGCAGGACCGCTACGGTGACACGGTGTTCGGCAAAGGCTGCCTGCTCGCGAGGCGGCTCGTCGAAGCCGGAACAACGTTCGTCGAGATTTCATCCCGCGGCGTTCCCGGTGGCGGCGTCAACTGGGACACGCATCAGGACAACTTCGAGCAGACAGCGGAGAACGCAGCCGTCATCGATCCGGCGATGGCCACTCTGATCAGCGACCTCAAGGAACGCGGCCTGCTCGAAACGACGCTCGTTGTCTGGATGGGCGAGTTCGGTCGGACACCGCGAGTGAACCCGCGCGGCGGACGCGATCATTACCCGCGAGTTTTCAACGGCGCGATCGCCGGCTGCGGCGTCAAAGGCGGGCAGGTTATCGGTTCGTCGACAGCGGACGGAACGGCGATCAAAGATCAGCCCGTCACGCCGAACGATCTGTTCTGCTCGATCTGCGAAGCTCTGGGCGTCAACCCGGCGAAGGAGAACATGAGCCCGCTCGGTCGTCCGATGAAGATCGTCGACGGCGGCGCTCCGGTGCCGGGACTGCTCGCTTGACGGCCTGCCGTAGCTGGATTCAGAAGAATTCAGTGTGCTCCGTGTTCAACATGTTCCTTTTCTGAATTCTTGCGAATCCAGCTACAGTCGGTTTGTCGCCGAGGTGACACTTCGTCCTGTTTTGTTCACACTCCCCCCGATGAGGGATCTTGTCGCGAATGGCGGTTCCTCGATTGACCACGATCGCGGTCGAGTCCGCTGTCGGATGAGGGCCGAACGGAGTCCGTGATGAAACAAAGCAGTGACGCACTGCGACTGCTGGGAGCGTACGACGCGCTGCTCGGCCGGAAGCATCTCGACTGGAGTGCTTCGCGCGAATTTGAAGCGCAGATCGGTGCCGGGGGCCAGGGGGCGGTTTTTCTCAGCCATCGGTCCGGGTCGGCGGGCTTTCGGTTGCCGGTCGCCCTCAAACTGTTTTCACCCGAGCCGTACGAAAGCCGCGAGGCCTACCTGCGGGAGATGCAGCGGATCACCCGAGTGGCGTCTTCGGTCGCGCTCATTCAGCACGACAATCTGGTTGACGTTCACAACTTCTGGGAGGTCGACGGCATTTCGCTGATGGAGATGGAGTGGGTCGACGGTTACGACCTGCGGCAGCTGCTGACACCGGATTCGCTCAATCAGATTCAGCAACGCGCGACTCGGCGGCGCTGGACGCGGCTCAACGAGAACATCGTCACGGCTGGCGGCACGCAGCCTCGTGTCAAGCCGGCGCTGGCGATCGCGATCATCCGTGCCTGTCTGACGGGGCTGTCGGCGCTGCATCGCGACGGCATCGTGCATAACGATCTCAAGCCATCGAACATCATGCTCAAACGCAGCGGCAACGTGAAGCTGATCGATATCGGTTCCGCGCTGTCGCTCGACGATGTACCGGACGAGATTCCCTGCACGCCCGAGTACGCGGCTCCGGAAGTGCTCGAAGGCCAGCCGGCGTCGCCTCAGAGCGATCTCGCCAGTCTCGGATATATCCTCCTCGAGATTCTTTCCGGCACGCATCCCTTCGGCGGGATGCGCTACGCTCGCCTGCTGACATCGAAGAAGGGCATCCTCGACGACCTGACCGGTTACCTGCCGCCAGAAGAGTTTGCGTACTCGGACCTGCTGATTCCGCTGCTCCGCCGGCTGGTCAATCCCGAGCCGTCACAGCGATTCGCGACGGCCGATGAAGCGCGGCTGTCGGATGATGGCGTTCTGGCCATCGAGCAGGAACTCGTGAAAAGCGACCTGTCGAGCACTTACGAAAAAGACATCCGCGACTGGATGCTCGAAGTCGACGCCGACACTGCGGGAACGTCAGGACCGCAGGACATGGAGACAACCATCCCGCGACCGAAACGCGATTCGTAAGAAGCGGCCTGGAAATCGTTGTCTCAGCTACCGTCGCCAGACGGTGCACCTTCGACGGGACTCTCGTCATGCGCGCATAGAACCACGCTCTGGCGACCGTAGCTGCGAAAGAGAACCGGACACTTACCTGCCAGGCCGCGTCACAGTTCGGCGCGGCAAAGCGTTTCAGGCTAAGTCGGAGCGGCCCCGCACTCCTTACCCGCCGATCTGCGGAAACTCGCACGCAAGCAGCGTCGGCAGAGCATCCTCAACAGTGTTCGTTGCGTTGGCAGTGATTGTTCTCCGGGACGGGTCAGAGACGTGACACGCCACACAGCGAGTGAGCGTTGTCTGTACCTGATCACGTTTCGAGTCGGCGATCAGTTGCAGAGATTCTTCCAGCGCGTGACACGCAACGCAGCCGGTGACGACGGTCGAGGCCGGTGCTTCGGTCGGTTCGGCACGCTGGCACTCACGACTGGTCGGCAGAGCGGCCAGTACCTGCTGGTCGGACTGGCGCAGTTGCGTGATGGCTGCCAGAAAGCATGACAGTCCGGCGATGCCCGCCAGAATCTGCCAGGTGACCAGTCGCCGCTGCAGTCGGCGTTGAGATTCCGTGTGCCACGGAGCGGTCGGCCATGCCGGCTCGCTCACCGATTTGACCGGCGCTGTCAGCCGGCCATCCAGCGGAGAAGCCTGCCGTCGAGGCTCAGACTTTTTCGTGGGCGGCTCTCCGAAGAGTCCCGCATTCTCCAGTGCCGCGCCGTCGGCTGATAACGTTTCTGCGGACAGCGTTTCGGCTGACGAGACTTCGCTCAGCAGGTCGATGGCGGGTTCGAGCGCTTCGGCCATGTCGCGGCAGCGCGGGCAATTCTGAAGATGTGCCGCCAGTTCATCGCAGTCGCGACGTGCTGGATCGGTCAGGCAGTCGAAGGCGAGATCACAGTTCATGGGAAGTCTCCATCAGCATGGAAACGCAGTTTGTGGAGTGTGGCCGGTTGATAAGTGTCATGATGCCGGCGCTGCATCGCGACACGATCCGAAACGGTTGGCAGATCATGGAAAACCTCCCGCGTCGTTGGCGCTGTGACTGTGTCGAATCGAAGCGGCGAGTCGTTCGAGGCCCGTCTTCACCCGCTGCTTCGCTCCGTTGAGGCTGCAGTCCATCGCGGCGGCGATTTCGTCGAACGTCAATTCGCCGAAGAACCGCAATCGCAGCGCGTCGGCCTGAACGTCAGGCAGCCTGTCGAGATGCCGGCTGAGCAGCGCGTCGCGTTCAGCGTCAACGACAGACGAGAACGCGTCGTTGTCTGATTGCGGTCCGAGAACTTCGTCGTTGAAAGCCGCACTGCCAGGCCGGTCCGTCCGCCGCTGTTCGCGGCGAGCAATCGTCCGGCAGGTGTTGAGCAGAATCGTCCACAGCCACCCGCGAAACGGATACTGCGATTTGAACGTCGCTCGTTTGGCATAGGCGGCAAGGAGTGTCTCCTGAACCGCTTCCTCGGCCAGAGCATGGTTCCGCAACATCTTTTGCGCAGTTCGCAGCAGCGACGGACGGTGACGACGAACCAGTTCCTCGAACAGCTCAGGCTGTCCATCGAGAACGCGGTGCATGATCTGGTCGTCAGAAAGCGGCATGGCACACGGCAGGGAAGAAGAGGAAGCAAGCAGCAGCTTCGATGCCTGCGATGATAGCTGCACTTGAGCCCGGCTCGCCATGCTGAGTTGCGGTGACCGACCCTCGCCGATCCCTGGCGAACATTTGAGCGAGCGATCATCATCACTGGCCTGACCTTTCCACTCGCCCGTCAGGAGTTCCCCATGGCCGTTTCCCGTCGAGATTTTCTTGCTGGCTGTGCTGCCGCTGCTGCGACCGCTCCGTTTGGTCTGCCGGGTTCCGTCTCGCAGGTACAGGCCGCGAACGAGTCGGCTTCGAACATGCAGCTTGGCCTGGTGACTTACAACTGGGGCCGGGACTGGGACATCGAAACGATCATCGCCAACTGCTCGGCCACCGGCTTCAAGGGTGTCGAACTGCGGAGCACGCACAAGCACGGCGTCGAGATCACGCTCGGCAAGCAGCAGCGGAAGGAAGTGCAGGCTCGCTTCGCCGACTCGGATGTCGAACTCGTCGGCCTTGGCAGCGCC
>Ga0070727_10003730_pt1 | contig 13532 bp, 8 predicted proteins | sample tdAd472_FD_66722 | JGI IMG/M metagenome (GOLD analysis project Ga0070727, IMG submission 66722) | Marine sediment microbial communities from the Atlantic coast under amendment with organic carbon and nitrate - tdAd47.2 | ecosystem: Environmental > Aquatic > Marine > Coastal > Sediment | place... | reverse complement strand
TTGTACTTTGGCAGTTGTAGCAAAACCAGCCGTTTCACTTTGATCGGTGAAGGTGCCATCGCCATTGTTGTGATAAATTATACTGGGCACATCTCGATTGCCAAGTACGAGATCAGGCCAGCCATCATTGTCCAGGTCTCCCCATGCTGCACACATAGACGAACCGGAGTAGGCTAGTCCAGCAGCTTCGCTAAGCTCAGCATAGGTGCCATCACCATTGTTGTGGTACAACATATTGGCCCCGTTTAGGCGTGTGAAATAGATGTCTTCCCAACCATCTTGATCGTAATCTACGATAGATACTCCTCTATTGAAACCTACATTGTTAATCCCCGATGAACTGGATTGATCAACAAATTGTGCTTGCGCGATTAATTGCGACAAGGAGAGAAATAAAACGATGCTGGTAGATATCGATTTCATAGTGGTGTCTTTGGTTTTGGTTGCCTGTTCAAAACGATGCTACTTAATGCCGTAGCCGATGTACCCATGTATCCCCCATCTGTTCAATATGGATAGTATTGGTACTCAATAACTATTGGTATTGGGCGGCTTGGGAAAGCGGAAGTTCAATCGTGGCCTCAGTTTGCCCTCGATTGAATCCTACCTCCACTTCAGCTGCATCAGCATAGCGACGATAAGCTAAGGTCATTTTATCATCATCAGCTAACATAAACGCTAATTCTCAGTGGGCTAGTACCGCATGAGAGTTTCTTAGTTGCGTGAATTGCTTATCCAAAGGCTTACATGGATGATTTTTAACATAGGTACCGGTGGATAAATGAATATAGGAAGAACAAGTAGGAGTGGGGTGAAATAGAACAGTAGAGTAGAAAACAAGTTCCTCTCTACTGTTCTCACAACAAGATCTAGTAATTGGACCAATAAAAACTGGCTTGTATAAGCCTAGTTTTTAGTCACTTTATAGGTGTAGTCAGCCACATTGACCAACAATTCTATGGTATAGTTACCAGCCTCAGTGATCTGAATGTTATCCCCATCATATTCCAATGAACCATTGGCATCCGTATCGCCAAAGTTAATGGCCCAATCGTCATTGGCTCGGAATTTGATTTCGCCAACCACAAGGTCAAGTGTAATACTGGCTATGCCTGTGCCTGGATCAACTACAAGGTCGGTATCAGAATCCCAGCCAGTAGGTGTGGCAGAGCCTATCAAGCCCCAGTTGGCCACTTCAGAGGTGTAAGTGAGGTTGTTGATATTAACCCGTAAACGGTGGAAGCCCGCCTCAAGAGCCAGGATATTGTCTCCACCAGCTTCCAAGGTTCCATCTCCGCCTGTATCTCCATAGTTGACATCCCAGCTCGGTCCATCCGTAAACTTGAATTCGTTGTTAGCATCAGGGAAGTAAAGAAAGCCCTCGAAGGTACCATCACTTTCTCTAGAGAAGATAACGGTAGATTCATTAGCAGGGTCCCAACCTTGATGCGCACCAGGTACTTGTAATTTAGGATAAACGATCAGTGCTTTGTAAGCGGTAATGGTTAAAGCCGTAGGTGCAGAGGTCAGTGGGTCTACCTTGTCACTCACAGTGGCCACTACACGCAACTCCATTGGTGTGGCTACATTATCAGGAATGCCATTGAGCAATAAGATACCATTTAATGCACCGACAGTCATATCATTAATCGACAACTTAGTGGTGACTCCTAGAGAAATAGGATCAGCAAAGTTATTACCTTGTTTGTCGAGTTCCAGCTTATATTCGATACCTGCGGCAAAACCAAAATCAGCCGCTGTCCAGTCGAAAGAAGAAACAATATTGGCTTCGTTATCTTCCGTTAAGACTAAACTCGTTCCTCCAGATGGCGTCGTGATGCTAGGCGCATTTCCTAGCGAAAGAAAAGGGCCCACTTCTTCTTCCAAACAGCCCGTCAACAGACCAAGGGCTAGAACTGGGAAGATGATATATTTTTTAATCATGATGATAGATTTTACATGTGTGTTAAACAAATCATTAATAGCCTGGGTTCTGCTTCAACTTTGGATTGGCTGAAATGTCATTGGATGGAATAGGGAATAAGTTCCTGGTTTCCGCCGTCACTGCTCCTTCTGCAACACCTCCTTTCCAAGGCCATAGGTAATCAGAATTACTGAACCGATTGAATCGGATCAGGTCTGTTCTTCTGTGACATTCCCAAGCTAATTCTCTAGCCCGCTCATCTAGGATGAAGTCTAAACTTAAATCTGCTTGCTGAATATTGCCAGAGCCGTCTCCGTAAGCTCTATTTCTTACGAGATTGACATATTCAACAGCGGTTGGAATACTACCAGAACCTCCACGAAGAACAGCTTCAGCGTACATTAAGTAAGCATCTGCTAATCGGAACATCGGGAAGTCGGTATCGGCATATCTCAAGTCAGATCCCGCCACACCTGTCGAAGTAACATTTTTGAACTTGGTAACCGCATAGCCTTCTGTAAATTGCGAGATATCAGCAATCTCTAGTTCCTGCCCATCGGTATGGAACAAGGCTCTGCTATCAAAGCTAGGTCTGGCAATAGAATAGGTATAGTCTGGTCGATCCAAAAATAGCTTGAGTGTATAAACCCCATCGGAAGGAATAATGATATTATCACCTCCCAACTCCAGGATTGCATCCGCTCCGGTGTCACCATAATTGATATCCCAGGCGTCATTGGCTCTAAACTTTACTTCTCCTGCGAGGAGCTCCAAAGTAATGGATAGCGCATTTTCATCCGGAATATACGTCATGTCCGTATCAGCATCCCAGCCACCAGGCGTAGAGGACCCGATTAGACCCCATTCCGTCTTTTGTACTGTATAAGTTAGTCCACTGGTATCTACATTGATTTTATACAAGCCAGGCTCTGCCACGGATAGGTTATCTCCTCCTTTACTCAATACACCATCACCGTCACCAGTGCCCCAGTTGTTCTCCCAACCACCCAAAGCAAATTTAAACTCTCCGGCTTCAGCAAGGTAAAGGTAACCTTCATAATTGCTATCATTGTTGACGGAAGCTAATACTGTAGCCTCTGAGGCAGGATCCCAGCCTTGATGTGCACCAGCGATATTTAGCAAAGAATAATTAGCTGAATTACCATCCACAGGGGCCACTACTTCGGTATTAGCGTCCAAACTAGGGAATTTATTGACGAGTGCACTAGTCGTTCTAGTACCACCCCAACCGCCATCGATCCCGAAATCAGCAGGGTTCATATTGCCACCTACCGCAGCGTGGATGATAAAGTTGGTCCCACCAAAAGTCAAGGTATTAACCCCATCAAAGTTAATGGGGAAGATAATTTCCTCTGATCCGTCATTATCGGCCATAAACAAATGACTGAATTCTTCTTCTAGTTTATAACCAGCTCCGATCACCTTCTCCGAATACTCAGCCGCCTCGGTATAGGCTGCATTGCCCGTGTATACTTCTGCATTCAAATACAATTTGGCCAAAAGCATCCAAAGCGCCCCTTGGTCAGCTCGTCCATACTCGTTGGATCGAGCGGGCAATAGAATCGATTCTATCGCTTTCAACTCAGCTTCGATGAAGTTGTATAGGTCCGCTCTAGAAATTTGCTCTGGAAAAAAGGCGCCTACAGCATCCTCTTCTGTTACAAAGGGAACATTTCCGAATGCATCCAATGCGTGATAGTAACTCAAGGCTCTCAAGAAACGAGCCTCAGCACGGAAGACATTCACATCTGATCGAAGGGTTCCGTCTACACCTCGACCGTCTAGTTTTTCATCTGTCGTTTCTCGCAAATACTCATTACAAAGCGAGATTTGGTAGAAAATACGACTATAATAAGCATTGATGAAAACATCATTTGCATCCCAGTCCTGGTCGTGGAAGTCCTTAATGGTCTGGTCATTCCAGCCAATCACTGCTTCGTCAGTTGGAAGCTCCTGGTGATACCAGTAAGCTCTCAAGTACTGTCCGAATCCCTCGTCAATCCCGGCAATGTCCGCTTGTCCGCTAGGGCCTTGCTGCCCACTTACGGCAAGTCCTGCGTATAATTTTGCAAGGACTTGCCGGTAGGCATTAGGGTCTTCATACACTTTGGCTGACGTGATCTCGTCTTCGTCGATAGGGACGGTGTCGAGATCATTAAAGCAGGAGGTCACTAAAACCGACACTCCTAAAACAAAAAATAATTTATTGATATATAACTTGAAGTTCATTTTGCAATGGTTTTATTGATCAGAAATTAGCGTTTACACCAAACAGGATCGTTCGAGAGCGAGGATAGATATTGCTATCAATACCTCCGAAAACCTCAGGGTCTAAGCCAGAGTAATTCGTCACGAGGATCGGGTTCTGAAGTGTACCATATACCCTAAGGCTACCCGATTTTTTGAAAATCTCATTGAAGGTGTAGCTAAGTGTAATGTGATCCAAGCGTAGGAATGATCCATCTTGGATAAAGTGATCACTGAAGTACTCTGGTGTTTCAAAACCAATTTCATTGATGTCTGAATGTACATTCAACAAGTATAGGGTAGGGTGGAATAAGCGATCTGAAAAAGCCTGATCAGATTGTACGTTATTGTATACATAGTTACCGATACTTGCTCTACCGGCTAGAGATAGATCAAAGTTCTTGTAAGTAACATTAGTCGTTAAGCCAAAAAATACATCTGGAGCAGGGTTGTTTAATCGGTATTGATCATCAGCTGTTATCTGACCATCTCCATTTCTATCTACATAAAGCCCTTCAATAGGTAGACCATTTTCAGCATAAACTTGCTCATAGACCAAGAAAGAATTTGCAGGGTGCCCCACACTATGGATTTGAATGGTATTACCTACACCGCCAGAGATACCACCGGTCAATACTCCTAGGTATTCAGGGTCATCTGTAGCCGTCAAACGGGTAATTTTATTTTCGTTGGCTGTCACATTGAAACCCAATTCCCATACAAAGTCCGTTTTTCTAACTGGAATGGCATTGATGGAGAATTCAACTCCTTTGTTTTCCAAGTCACCTACATTGGTGTTGATGAAGTTGGTGAGGTTGGTACCGGCAGGTACTGGAACGAAGTTGATCAAATCCTTGGTTTCGCGGAGGTAGTACTCGATCGAACCCGTAATGCGGTCATCTAAGAAGCCATAGTCCAAACCTATATTGTAAGTCGTTGTTTCTTCCCATTTGATATTAGCATCATATCCTTCTGGACGAATCGTCGTCACGAATTCATTGCCAAATTGGTAACGGGCATTTTCAAAACCAGAAAGGTACCTTGGAAGGTATTGGTAGAAACCGCCAACGTCTTGCTGACCGGTGACACCATAACCCACTCTCAATTTAAGGTTGGAAAGCGTTCCAGTTCCATTGCCATCAATCATTTTCCAAGCTACAGCAGCAGCAGGGAAGAGTCCCCATCGGGTATCAGGAGAAAAACGTGAAGTTCCATCTCGTCTCAAGGTAGCTGTGATTAAGACCTTGTCCATCAAGGTAACGTTCAAGCGTCCAAACAAAGAAAGCAGGTAAAGTTCGCCGCTGTTCTCTCCTTCGGTCACCTGGATACCTGCGATATCAGAATTGAAGAAGCTATCTTCGAAAAAGAAGCGTTGCCAAGAATATCCGCCCATCACATCGATTTTGGTAGAACCGAATACGTTGGCGTAGTTCAGGTAGAATTCCAAAAGTTCATTTCTTTTCTCTTGGCTGTACGTATTTTTAACCCCTCCTCCTGTGGCTGAGTTATAGGCAAAAGAAGCATTACCTGGGACATCATTAGTACCTTCTCCTTTGGAATAATCATATCCCAAGTTCAAATTGGCTCTTAGTTCAGGTAAAAAGGCAAAGCGGTAATCCACTGTAGCATTGGTGATAAAACGCTGCACATCCGAACGGTTTTTACCCATCTCCAATAAAGCTACTGGATTGGCAGGAGATAGCGTGTTTGGATCGCCATTGGCTTGTGTCCAAGTGTAGAAGCCACCATAAGGGCTACTAGCATCTAGCACTGGTTGGGTAGGATCAAAGGCCACAGCGCTACCAATGGCACCTTGGTTGGCAAAGGTATTATTGGTAAACATCCCCTTGAGGTTAACATTGATCTGAAGGCGATTCTCCAAAAAACCAGGGGAAAGGTTTAGGGCTGCGGTAGTTCGTTCGAAGCGATCGGTTCTTAAAATTCCTTTCTTGTCTGTAAACCCTAAAGAAAGACGGTAAGGAACAACGCCGATACCACCAGAAAGGCTCAAATTGTGGTCTTGTGCGATTCCAGTCTCATATATTTCTGATTGCCAATCCGTGTTTTCGCTACCTAGTAGTGCTTTGGAAGGGTGCCCTTCGGCAAAGCGTTCGTTGATCAAGCTGCGGTATTCATCGGCATTCAATACATCAACATTGTCGATAGGGTTGCTAAAACCTACATTACCATTGTAGTTGACACTGATTTTTTTACCTAATTTACCTTTCTTAGTGGTGATAAGAATCACACCATTGGAGGCACGAGATCCGTAAATAGCGGTTGCAGAAGCATCTTTTAGTACAGTAAATGTTTCAATATCGTTGGGGTTAATAACATTGAGTGGGTTTCTAGAACCAGAAACGCCGCCATTGTCTACTGGTACACCATCAATTACGATCAAAGGATCATTGGATGCACTCAAAGACGAACCACCACGAATACGAATAACAGCTCCACCCCCTGGGTCAGCGCTGTTGGTAATCTGTACACCCGCAATTTTACCGGATAACAATTCTTGGGGCCCCGTGATAGCTCCTTTATTGAAGTTTTTAGTATTGACGGTTTGTACAGATCCTGTAGCATCTTCCTTCTTCACTGTACCATATCCAATGACGACAACTTCTTCCAGGAGTTCTCCGGCAGAAAGCTGGACATCGAGGACATTAGCCGCAGTAATTTCTACTTCCAAGGAAGAGTAACCCGTATAACTTATTACCAAGGTAGAAGATCCTTCCGGTACCTCCAAGCTATAGTTCCCGTCAAAATCTGTGATAGTACCACTGGAAGTACCACCAATCAAAATATTAGCTCCGATCAGCGGTTCTCCACTTTCAGCGTCGGTAATATTACCGGTCAGCGTGCGTTGCCCCAGCAAAATGGCTGGGCCCAGCACGATCACCGACAGCAGAATAAATGTTTTTATTAGTCGCTTCATAAATTAGAATTTGTAAAGGTCTTTAAAAAATGAGCTTACGTTTAATCCTGGCTATAGTGAATTTTAATCCTGTTTGTTACAAAGTAATCCTATCCCTTCCGGTGGAGGTGTATCTATCAATCCTGGAAAGGTTAAAACTGTAGTTGGAACGAGTTGAGGAGAATCCCTCAGGTACAAAATTTACAGATGTGAGGTCGCTAACTAGTAGTGGCGAAAACGAAATCTTATTTTTCCCGCTCAGCCATCGAAAAGTAAAACTATGGAATGCATCGTAAAAACGGCTAGGATAAATCGATTTTTGTAAAAAATTAGCCAATTTGGAAAAACGCCGTAGAGAGGCAGCAGAATGGCGAAAAAGTGTCTGGGCACTTTTTAGACTTGGTTTCCAACCCGACCCTTGAGTCAACTGCCGGGAGGGACGATCTTTTGCCAGGTGGTCAGATACCCGCAAAACAAATTTAGTTTTGAGTTCCATAATTTAACCTTGTTGAAGGGCGACTTTTGTCTTGGCCTTATTTCGAAAGCCAGAACAAAAATAGCTAACAGCTATTAGCTCCTAAAGCCTTTATAGGTCAAGAGTGGAAAAATGTGGATGCCGTTTTTGCTTATTTGTTTGGTAGTTAGGTTGTTATGTTTGTGATGTCAAAGCGGAAAAGTGGATGATATGAGAAGTTGAGTTAAAGAAAAGTATCTTTTTTTGGCAATAAAGTATCATTTTTAGGCTATAAAGTACTCCGATAATAAATCTAATTATCGTTATAAAAAGAACCAATACTCATCACATGGTTCTCAAAATGGTCTCGTTCTACCGTTGATTTATTCTTAATCTGGGCGCGGTAATTATAGATGGTATTAACGGAGTATCGAAGGAAATGAGCAATTTTATAGCTGTCGCTAATGCCTAATCGAATGAGGGCAAAGATGCGTAGTTCTGTGCTTAAGAGTTCTCCTTTTTTAGGAATAATCTGTTGTCCATCCCCTAAAAGTGAATTAAATTCTTCTACAAAATTGGGATACAAACGAAGAAAAGCTCGATCAAAATTGGAGTAAAATTCTTTTAATTCCGATTCGACAAATGTCTTGGATTCCGTCATTTTGATCAGGGCCTTTAATTCCTTGGTCATGACTTTTTTCCGCACCACTTTCTGGTAAGACTCCAACTTGTCAATGTAGACGGAGCACTGATTGAGGAAGTGACCAATGTACTCCTCCTTGATGAAATTGGCTTCCTTTAGCTTTTCATTGGACTCATTGAGTTTCTGATTGGACTCATTGAGGCGATGATTCACCTGATGGAGGGCCTGGTTGAGTTCGTGTAAGTTTTGTCGAGCCCTCGATAATTTTTGCATCTGGAAATAAATGGCAACTAGTGCCACAATCAGCAAAACCGAAATGGCGGTAATAAAGCCGAGATAAAAACGAAGCGTATCTTTTTGTTTTTTTTCCTTTAACTGATAGGCATCATTGATAATAGGATATATTTTGGAGATTTCAACCTTACGCTGACGAGCATTGTAGAAATTGGCATCCGCTAAGGCATACTCAATGTATCTGTTGGCCCTTTCAATTTCTTCTTCTTGATAGAGTTCGACGGCCAAGTTGGTCAGCGAAACATTCTCCTTGACGACGGCCTGAATATCTGTCATTGCGGATTCAATCAGGTATTTTTTCTGTAGCTCTTTTTCTCCTTTTTTATCATAAATATTGGCCAGCGTGGCGGTTGCTTTAGCATAGATAGAGGTGGCAGGCTCTAATCGATTGAAGCAAAGATCCTGGTACGTTTCCTTGGCCTTCTCAAGATTTCCCTCCTGTATGTAAATCAAGCCTTTTTCCAACCAATAATCTGTAGAACCTGGATCGAGAATCCCCAATAGGGAATCCTGATAGGCTTTCGCTTTTACCAAGTATTCTGGACCAAATTTGCTATCCAAGGCGTATTGGTGTAAGCCTTCATAAACCAGCTTGTACTCGATATAATAACGTTCCAACAGACTCTTGGGCAGGGTCTTGGTATCTATACTATGCAGGTTTTCTATCGACTCCTTGTACATACCCGTACTCGTCAATATACTAGATAGATTCAAGCGGGTTTCTTCGATCCAAGTTGGATTTTGGGCAGCGGCGGATAACTGCATATTGGCATAGACGTAGTGCAGGGCCGAATCAAACCGATAAACCTTGTACTCTTGGAAAAGATTATTATTGATCAGATAGGTTTCAGCGGTACTTACTTGAGTGGTCTTAAGTTCTTTGCGAATACGCTGGATTCTTTCTTCTTTGGCTTCGATATAGGTAGGGCGGTCAGCTATGATGCGGTCTAGTACATTCAATAGAGAATCCACCTGGGTTTGGGCGTTTGCCCAGCCTAGAAAAATAATAAAGCCGCTAACTAATAAAAGCGCTCTTCGCATAGCTGTTTTATTGAGCTGCAGTAGCAGGATTGTAGTGTGCAAATAACGTTAAATTATTACGGTAATCAGTAGATGTATGAGTGGTAGTTACACATCATCAATAATTCTCAATTTAATACTTTATTCCCATTTAAAAAATCCTAAGTTATCCAGCGATGTGAAGCCTGAGATCAGTAGGATTTCCGAAGAATGGGCAGCCGGCTGTCAATTACCGGATTAATTTCCCATTACTTAGGAAAAATGCCTGCTCTTCTCTAGTTTTGTAAACTCGCAAAAGTATATTTTGATGCAACGTCGTACCTTTTTAACCACTGCTAGCCTAGGAAGTTTAGGCTTTGCCTTTCCTGCACCCCTTTTTAACGAGGTGATGACGGTTACTGGCCCAATTTCTGCCAACCGAATGGGAATTACCTTGCCACATGAGCATATTACGACTGATTTTACGGGAGCCGAAAGGGTCACTCAGCCGCAATATGATACCGAAAGTGCGGTGCAAGGCATTTTGCCTTACTTCAAAAAACTACACGACTTAGGCTGCCGTACTTTATTCGAATGTACCCCCAATTACATCGGACGAGATGTACGGCTATTGCAAAAACTTTCCGAGCTAAGTGGAATTAATATCATTACGAATACGGGCTATTACGCAGCGGCTAATTTTAAATACCTGCCCAAGCATTTCTATGAGGAAAGCGTCGCACAATTGGCTCAACGCTGGATTAAGGAATGGGAGGAGGGAATTGATGGGACGGGGATTCGCCCTGGTTTTATAAAAATTGGCGTTAATAATGCGCCTTTGACTGCGGATGAAAAGAAATTGGTTGATGTGGCGGCGCTGACTCACTTGAAAACGGGCCTATCCATCGCTATTCATACGGGCAATGGGGCTGCGGCTGACCAGGAATTGAGTTGGTTGATGGAGCGGGGCGTATCTCCGGAGGCCATGATTTGGGTGCACGCGCAAAACGATAAAGATGATGACGCCCATTTGTCTGCGCTGGCAAGGAAAGGAGTATGGATCAGTTTGGATGGTATAAATGCCAAGCCTCGCCAATTAAAGCGTTACCTCTATCAATTGCAGTCCATGAGAATGGAAGGTCTTCTGGATCGAGTATTGATCTCGCATGATGATGGTTGGGCGGTTAAAGCAGATGAGGTAGATGGACAAAGAAGCGTGCAGCTGGATTTATTTAAAAATGGCAATACCGTACCTTACCATACAATTTTTGAAAAGCTAATCCCAAATCTTTACAGTTGGGGCTTTACCCGAAAAGATATTAAGCAAATCATGGTGAAAAACCCGCGAAAAGCTTTTGCTATTCGCGTTCGGAAGCTGTGAAAATAGCGATGATTAGTCGTTACCAGAAAACCTATTTTATTGGGTTGCGAGTTGCAAGTATTCATACCCACAACCCGCAACGATTCTTATTCCAAGCAAATCCTTCAAGAAGGACTATGTTCGCTTCGCTTTTATACCACAACCCACTGCCTTAATATCTGCAGGATCGGGATTTTGACCATTCTGTAGTGCACTGACAGCATTTTCGACATAATTGATCGTTACACCATCTGGGTCACCAGAATTGTCATCAATGGCACCATGGTACCGAAGTTTTAAAGTATTATCCACTAGGTAAACTTCCGGCGTACGGCTAGCCCCATATTGTGGAAATATTTCCTGTCCGTCATCGAATAGATAAGCGAAAGGATACTCTTTATCGGCCGCTCTCTTTTGCATTTCAGCAAAACTATCACCTGGTTTGAGGGATGGGTCATTGGGCTGAATGGCCACAACCGGATACCCCAATGCAGACATTTTATTATGCAGCGCAATGATACGGTCTTCGTACATTTTCGCAACCGGGCAAGTATTACAAGTAAAAGTGATGATGTAACCTTTGGCAGCCTCGCCATTAGCATCTTTGATGTCTTCGAGACTATACATCTTTTCGTCGATATTCTTTAGGTTGAAATTTGGAGCCTGATCTCCTACTTGAATCCCGGCTACTGTATGGCTAACGAGTTTAGCTTTAGCAGCAGGAGCCTTTTCTCCGGTTTCCATATTGGTCGAAGTTTGCTTATCGGTGTTTTCGGTGCAGGCCACAAATGATAAGCTCAAAGCTGTCAAGAATAGGCAAATACTAACAATCCGTTTCATAATTTTAGATTATTGATGAATGAAAAAGAACAGGACTAGTAACACGACTAGGACAGTAGCCTAACGATTGTCAGTCCGACATTATTGATAAAAGTATAGAGAGAAAGAGGATGGGTTTTTCGTTTTGAGTCTTAAAACTTTACAACAGTTCTTTCACTAATTCAAATAATTGATCTTGGTTGGCAAATGACTCCCCGACAAATTCTCGCTTTTCGCTGTTATAAACCACTGTTACCGGGATAGCGCCTCCCCATTCAGGATCTACCTTATCAATCCACTCATTGTATTTATGGTCAGTCAGCGCCATCACATTTGATCGCAATTTATGTTCTTCAACAAAGGGGATCAATTTCGGTTCAATATCTTTCTTAAAGTCAAGGCTTACCAATATGACTTTGAGCTTTTCGCCCCTAAACTGATCATGTAGGGCTTCAAAATAGGGCAACTCCTTGACGCAGGGTTTGCACCAAGTCGCCCAGAAATTGATGACGTATGTAGTGTCTGTTTGCTGTTCAAAAATTGGAGCTATTTCAGCAAATGATTCATAGACAGGGAAATTGAGGCTAGCCTCCGAAGGCTTATTGTCTCCCAAGCGCGCCGCAACTGCTTCTTTTTCTCCATTAGAAGAAGAGCAGGCAAAAAGGCATAGTAGACAAGCAGTACTGATACACAATAGGATGCTAAAACGACTCATTAGTGATTTTTAACTAAACAAAGAATTTTCACACCATATACATAAGTAGCTGGATGTATATAATCGTCAATTTTGGAGGAGGATGTTTTTGTGTTAGACTAGGCAGATTTGATGATAATAGCCCAAGCTACTTGAAGAAAATCTAACGCAGTATAACGCAGAAAGAGCCCGCCATAAAGTGTCGAGTATATAGGTTCAGCTACTTATACACCAAATTCGGCAATTAAACCAAAATAGCCTATAAACTACCTGTTAAGCTTTTCTTAAAGTCCTTTTGATCCGGCTTTTCATCGAATAAAGCTCCGCTCCACTCGATTTTTTGCTAGGGTGCAATCTCTTTTTACTACCTTCCCGTCATGGTAGGCTTTTTGTACAAAATGCTGCAAATTAGAATAAAACAAACCTTTCGACTACTGCAAAGTATCGGTTGGGGCTATTTGTTGATTCTGATCATTTTGATACTCCCGATCTTTGGTTTTCGATTATTAGAAGTATTAGTGCAAACCGACCTCCTTTCGGGGACCCTTATCCTGCTGATACCTGCATGCTATCTTCATTTCTATCGGCGAGATCACCTTTTTCTACAGCAGATCGCTAGTTATGCTTGGCGGACAGGTCTTTTTTTGATGGAGTACATCTTAGTCTTAACGCCACTCTGGTTGGCCTTACTTTGGTATCAACGTATCGATTTGGTGCTGGGATTGGTGGTCGGAAGTTTGCTAATTGCTGCCGTAGATCAGAAGTGGACACCGGAAATTAAGTGGAAGACTTTATCCCTGAATTGGGTGCCACTCAGGGCCTTTGAATGGCGGGCGGGCTTGCGACGATTAGGTTTTTTTATTGCCTTCTTCTGGCTGATAGGTTTGGTAGCCAGTCATTGGATGTGGGCGATTCCGGGTACGGTGATCATCTGCTCTTTTTTCTGTACTTCGATGTATGAGTTATTAGAGCCGAAGGAACTATTGGAAGGCCCCTTTGATGTGCGGCGCATAATTTGGCAAAAGATAGGATTGCATAGTCTCATTTTTCATCTCCTTTTTGCGGTGCCCTATCTTGTCTTCTTCCTTCGTCATGCGGCCTTGTGGTGGATCATTGTCCTGGTAATGGTGGCGGTTCAGTTGCTACTCAGCTTTTCAATTTTA
>Ga0070727_10003729_pt1 | contig 13532 bp, 8 predicted proteins | sample tdAd472_FD_66722 | JGI IMG/M metagenome (GOLD analysis project Ga0070727, IMG submission 66722) | Marine sediment microbial communities from the Atlantic coast under amendment with organic carbon and nitrate - tdAd47.2 | ecosystem: Environmental > Aquatic > Marine > Coastal > Sediment | place... | reverse complement strand
CCCGGCTCGGTCAGAATCTCGACACGGCGCACGAGGTCTCCGTGTGTGCACTGATACTTGCCGACATCTTGCGCGACGGCGAGACCGGGTGTGGCCAATGCCAGCAGAACGATTGTATGTCTAATGTTCATTCTTCCCCCTTTTTGCTACCCATCATGAGAGAAATCAATGCTGATGCGGCGCCCAGTAACACGATAGCGCCACCAAACTTCAGCATGTTCGACATGCCGGATTCAAAACTCATCATTTCGAAAATGACAAGCAATCCAACGATGGCTGCCATAACAACAATTAGGAACGCACAAATGATCGCTATCTTTTGCATCGATAACTCCAGGGGCTTTAGCCTGTTGGCGACCCGCCCTGTGATTGATCAAGGTCGACTATACTACTCTTCCACAATGCGAGGACAAAGCCTGTGCCAGCCAGGTTTGACGTGATCATTCTTGGCGGAGGCGCCGCCGGCTTAATGTGCGCCATAGCTGCAGGCCAACGTGGACGGCATGTTGTGGTCCTCGAAAGCGCTAACAAGATTGGCAAAAAGATCCTTATGTCAGGCGGTGGGCGCTGCAACTTCACCAACCTGCACTGCAGTCCAAAGAACTATCTGTCCACCAATTCGCACTTCTGTATCTCAGCATTAAGCCGCTACACGCAGTGGGATTTCATCGCACTTGTCGAGAAACATGGCATCGCCTACCACGACAAGGGCGCCGGACAACTTTTCTGCGACAACTCGTCGAAAGAAATACTCGCTATGCTCGAGACCGAGTGTGAAAGCGCAGGTGTTGAAGTAATGACGCATTGTGAGGACACAACGGTTGAGTACGAAGAGAGCTATTCGGTGAAGAGCAGTAAGGGTGCCTTTGCTAGCGACTCGCTGGTCATTGCGACGGGCGGGCTGTCCATCCCGAAAATGGGCGCCTCGGATTTCGGCTATCGCCTCGCGAAGCAGTTCGGACTCAATGTTTTGGACACGCGTGCCGGACTCGTGCCATTTATTTTCTCCGGGGCGATGCACGAACTGACGGATCGATTGTCGGGTGTCAGTCTGCCGGCGACCGTTACCGCGTCGGGCACCACGTTCACCGAGGACATTCTGTTTACGCATCGCGGTCTTAGTGGACCCGCTGCACTACAAGCCTCCAGTTACTGGTCACCTGGTACAAACATCACTCTGAATCTCCTGCCCTCCGCCAACGCCGAGGATCTTCTCCTGGATGCCAAGACCAAACAGGCCAAGGCCCGATTGCGAACGATCCTCTCGGAGCATCTGCCACGCGCTTTGGTACTGGAGTTGCAAGAATTGTATTGGTCCGACGCGGCAGACCGTCGGGTAGCCGACTTTCCAGACTCCGAGTTACGCAGGACTGGCGCGATACTCCAGGCTTGGACGCTCAAACCCGCCTCGACTGAGGGCTATCGCACGGCCGAAGTAACCCTCGGCGGCGTCGATACCCATGAGCTGTCTTCCCAAACCATGGAGTGCAAGCGACAACCCGGGCTGTATTGCATTGGTGAAGTCGTTGATGTGACTGGCCACCTCGGGGGCTTTAACTTCCAATGGGCCTGGGCGTCGGCGCAAGCTGCCGGCCAGGTTGTATGAAGGAGACACGAAGGTGAAGATCTGGGTCGATGCAGATGCCTGCCCCGTCGTCGTCAAGGATATCTTGTTTCGTGCGGCAACCCGGACCGGAGTGGAACTGACCCTCGTGGCGAACCAGCCGTTGAGCACGCCCTCAGCGGCCAATATTAAAACGCTACAGGTGCCCGGAGGCTTCGACGTCGCCGACGATGAAATCGTCAAACGCATGGATGCCGGGGATCTCGTTATTACCAGTGACATCCCTCTGGCTGCCGAAGTCATCGCCAAAGGGGGACACGCGCTTAGCCCCCGCGGTGAAATGCATACCAGTGAAAACATCGGCGCACGACTCAACATGCGCGATTTCCTCGACACCATGCGATCCAGTGGCGTCGAAATGGGCGGCGGTCCCGCCGCCTTCAGCCAACGCGACAAGCAGACGTTCGCGAATGAACTCGACCGTTTCCTGACGAAATATGGCGGCCCGTCTGACCAGTAGTTGCTAGTTTGTTTGCTGCAGTGCCCGGTTAGCCTCTCGCCGTAGATAGTGCCGGATCTTGAGCAGCTGTTCGTCATTAAGATGCTCGAAAACGGGCATGCCGCTCTCCTGCCGGCTGCCGTCCCGGACAATATCGGCAAATGCTTCTGTCGATGCCAGTATCGGTGACGCCCGTAAATCGGGTGCCATGCCGGGCGAGATCGCATTGAAGCCGTGGCAAGCGACACAGCGGCCGTATTCACCGGCACCGTCCTCTGCCATCTCATCGTCAACCTCGAACTGCAGCATCTCGATGGGCTGAGCTGCAGCTGCTGCTGGCTGCGGCGGCAACGCGACATCGCCGTCCAGCGCAAATGTGACCAGGCGGCGCTCGTGCACGCCGTACGCCCAACCGTTCGCAACTGCGATATCGCCACCGAGACCGGCAACACCGCCGCCATAACCGACAAGCAAGGCAATGTACTGCTTGCCATCAACTGAATAGGTCACCGGAGGCGCGGATATGCCGAGACCGGCATCAAATGACCACAACTCCTCGCCCGTCGTCGCGTTGTACGCACGAAACGTCCCATCTACGCGGCCCTGCAACACGAGGTTGCCCGCTGTCGTCATCGTGCCGCCATGGCTCACGCCATACATCGGTACTTCCCACGCTACGGTATTTGTTACGGGATCACGTGCCTGCAATGAGCCGGCCACGTGCGAGCGGTCTTCGACCCATGACCAGCCTACGCCCGTCGTATCGCCTTCGAAAACAGCCGATTGCCACGTATCGTGCTCGATGCCTTCATCGGTATACAGCGCCGACATTTGCACGACCGGAATGTAGACAAGCCCGGTCTCGGGGTTGTATGACATGGCGTGCCAGCTGTGCGCACCGGCCGGCGTCGGCGAGATGCGCTCTTCCCCATCTTCGTATCGTGCTCCAGGACGCTCGACTGGCCGCCCGGTCTCCATGTCGACATGCGTTGCCCAGTTAATCTCGGCATAGGCCTCCGCCGAGACTAGTTTGTGACTTTCGCGATCATGAACGTAGAAGAAGCCGTTCTTCGGCGCCTGCATCATGGCTTTGACAGTGCGGCCATCGATCTCGAGGTCGGCCAGCACAATATCCATGTTCGAGTTGTAGTCCCAGGTCTCGCCCGGCGTATTCTGGTAATGCCACAGGTAGTCGCCCGTATCAGGGTCGAGCGCCACGATTGAATCGAGAAACAGGTTGTCGCCACCACCCGGGCTGCGGATCTTCTGGTTCCACGGAGCACCGTTGCCCGTACCAACATAGAGCACGTCGAGGTCGGCATCGTAGGTAAAGCCGTGCCAGGCATTGCCGCCGCCGCCAAACTTCCACCACTCACCCGTCCAGGTTTCGGCTGCCATCTCCATGGCTGCGTTTTCGAAACCATTGGCCGGATTTCCGGGCACGATGTAGAAACGCCAGGCGTGTTCGCCGGTTTCTGCATCGTAAGCCGTCACGTAGCCACGGTTCGGACCCGCCTCGGTGCCACCGCTGCCGATCATGACCTTGCCTTTGAATATTTTCGGCGCGCCTGTGTTGTAGAGCGGCATACCCGCATCGTAAATGCGCTCGCTCCAAACCTGCTCACCTGTCGTGCGATCGATCGCGATCAACCGACCATCCCACGTGGCCTGGTAGACCTTATCCTTCCAGATGCCAATGCCACGATTATGTTCCCAGCCAATCCGCATGTCAGACTGATCGGCGACCCGTGGATCGAACATCCAGATTTCGTCACCGGATGTTGCATCGACCGCTCGAATACGATTCATGCTTTCGACGAAATACATCACGCCATCAACAACGAGCGGCGTGGATACAAGACCGCGTGCGTTCGGGAGATCCATGTACCAGTCGACACCTAACCCCGATACGTTGCCGTCGTTGATTTGATCCAATGTGCTGAAGCGTTGTTCGCTGTAAGTACGCCCGTACGCAAGCCAGTTTTCGCCGGCCGATTCATCGGCCATGGCTGCGTCATCGACGAGCGTTGCGTTGGCCGCATGTGAGCCAGGCGCTGCAGCCGTTTCGACATCTTGCTCGGTCGTGCAAGCAACAAGAAAGGACAATGCAACGATCCCCGAAATTACCGGTGTTCTCATTAGTTTTCTCCCCGTTTTATTCGATCAGTCTACTAGTTCCCTTACGCCGCTTCGGCTAATGCCTATATCCAAAAGACAGCGTTCGGTTCACATTCCAAAGGTACAGCTACTGATCCGAACTTCGTTCGCTTTAACCCGTCCGTATTTTGCAATACCCAGAGGAAAAAAGCCCGCCAATTCAGGGAGCTAGGCACCGTAAGGTACATGGGAAGACCAATGACAAAGACTGACACCGCAGTTGATACCAAATACCTCTTTAAGAGGAATGAGACCTGGTGGGTCAAGGTCGCGGTACCGCAAGTATTGAGAGAGATATTGGGTTACGACCTGCGGAAATCACTGCACACGCATGATCTCGAACAAGCCCAGGAGGCGCGGTGGGCGGTGGCAGAAGAATTCCGCACCAGGATTGAGCAAGCTCACAGAGAGATAGACAGCAAGTCAGCAAATCAGGAATCAAAAATGATTGAGAAAACGGCGGGCATCAAGCAGGTTAGTGAGTACATCGTAGAGATCGTGAGCGACTCCGGAGAGGGCGCACAAAAATGCGGCCAGATCCTGGGACTCGTGAGCGGCAAGATGGGCAACGGCGTCTGGACCGTGGAAATCATTCCTGCCGAAATCCAGCCGCCCGCGAGAGAACGCCAGGGCGCCAGCGGCATCCGCGTCCGCATGGGATCGAAACAAATGACCAATATGGGCGACGAAGCCGAAATGGTCGTCGCGTTTAACGAGCAGGTGCTCTACTCCCGTATCGAAAATCACGCGTATAAGAAAGGCACGGTCGTTTTGCTCGAAAGCATGTGGGCCGAAGATCCTGAGGAGAAAATTCGCGATCAGTATAAGGACGCGCTCGCCGACTTCGCAGCGCAGGGACTGGTTGTTCACGAACTGCCGATCCAGAAAGAATGCCTCAAGCTCGTCCCCGACCCTCGCAAGGGCAAGAACATGTTCGTGCTCGGGATGCTTTGCCGAATTTTTGGTCGCGATACCGACACAGCCAAGAATGAGATCACAAAAATATTCAAGAAGAAAAGCGAGAAGGTCATCAAGATCAACCATGACCTGTTCGATGCCGGCTATGCTTTCGCACGAGAAAACCTCGACTACGCTTATGAGATTCCCACGGCCGGGGAAGACCGCATGCAATCACCGGTCGTTATCAACGGCAACACCGCGGCGGGACTCGGGGTCATGGCTGCCGGCATAGATTTGGTTGCGATGTATCCGATTACTCCGGCGACATCGGCATCTCATTATCTTGCCGAAGACTTCCATCTAACCGGTGGCTTCGTCCACCAGGCCGAGGATGAAATTGCCGCAATCGGTTTTGCCATCGGTGCATCCTATGCAGGTAAGACTGCATGCACGATCACCTCCGGCCCCGGGATGGCGTTGAAGACCGAGATGATAGGTCTTGCTGTGATGGCCGAGGTTCCACTGGTGATCATCGACGTGCAGCGCGGCAGCCCGTCTACGGGTCTTCCGACCAAGGTCGAACAGGGCGACCTGCTCTCGAGCCTCTATGGCGCGGCGGGCGACGCACCCAAGATCGTTATTGCAGCGACCACAATCTCGGAATGCTTCCACTTCGTGGTCATGGCACGCAAGCTGGCCGAATCGTTCCGCATGCCGGTGATCATGCTAACGGACGCGAATCTCGCCACCGGTGTCCAACCGATAGAACGGCCCGACGTCACCGACGAGTGGTTTGCACCACCGCTGGACCAGTCAGCCTGGGACAAGGAGGTTGCGCCGTACGACTGGGATGAGACGAGCGGCCTGTCAGAAAGGCCTATTCCTGGCATGCGCGGCGGCGAGTACGTCCTCACCGGCCTCGCGCACAACCGTAATAGCAAGATCGCGTACGACTCAGCTTCAAACCAGGAAGGCATGACTATGCGCAGCCGCAAGCTGGCGGCATTGGGCGCGACATTGAAGCCTCCCGAAATCCATGGTGATCCTACCGGGGATCTGCTGATCGTCGGCTGGGGCTCAACGCTGGGCGCAATTGAAGAGGCAGTCGACCGCGCGCGAGCGCAAGGGCATAGCGTGTCGTCGGCCCACCTCAGATTCTTGTCGCCGCTCGAACCTGGCCTGAAAAAGATCTTTTCGGGATTCAAGAAGGTGATGACCATTGAAATCAATTACAGCGACGATCTTGATTCGCCTTTGATTACCGAAGAAAACCGCCGCTATTCACAGCTCGCGCTTGTCCTGCGCGCACATACGCTAATGGATGTCGATTGCTGGTCCATGGTTCCCGGTCACCCGCTGCAACCTGGCACCATCTGCAAAGTCATTGAAGCAAATCTCACCGAGACGGAAGGAGCAGAAACATGTTCGGCTTAAAAGGTGACTGGTCCCTCGAGGTCAAGGATCGATATTTCACATTAGAAGATTATTGCGGTGCAGAAGCACGTTGGTGCACCGGTTGCGGCGACCACGGAATCCTGGCCGCGGTACACCGGGTCTGCCGGGAATCCCAGATTGCCCCCGAGAAAACGGTGGCCGTCTCTGGTATCGGTTGCTCAAGCCGCCTGCCGCATTACATGAAGACCTACGGATTTCACGGCCTGCATGGACGTGCCTTGCCGGTCGCCTGCGGCGTCAAATCGAGGCGCCCCGATCTGGATGTCTGGGTTGCGACCGGCGACGGTGACTGTTTCTCGATCGGTGCTGCCCACTGGATACACGCGATGCGTTACAACATGGACATCACCTTGCTCGTATTCGATAACGGCATCTACGGACTGACGAAGAAACAAACATCTCCCACCACACCTTTGGATGTGCCGACCAACACGCATCCGTCGGGCGCATTACTGCCGCCGCTGAATCCGCTGACGGTGACGCTCGGCGTCACTAATATTTCCTTCGTCGCCCAAATCGTCGACTGGAATGCCCCGCTCCGGCACGAGGTGATAAAGAAAGCGCACGAACACAAGGGAACCAGCTTCGTCCGGATTATCCAGCGCTGCCCGGTGTATGTGGAATCGATTGGCAAGGCCTTGCAGGATGAACCGGCGAGGATGCAACTGCTCACGCACGAGAAAGGTGTGCAGGTCGACGATAACGTCAAACGGCTGTTCCCGAACCAGGCCGAGCATGACCCGTCGGACATCGCGGCCGCCCTCGCAATCGCGGCCGACGATTCTGTCCTGCCGTTGGGAATTCTCTATCACAATCCGGATGCCCCTCGTTACGACATGATGACCTCGGTCGGCATGGAGATGAGCGTCGACGAGAAGCTCGCCGGAATGAACAAGGCGCTGGATAACTTCGCCATATAGTGGTCAAACCATGAATTCCGTATCGGAAAGCACAAATGACGTGATCGGCCTGCTGCGCCGTTTTCACTATGGTGAACCGCAAGCCGCAGCGACGACCACACTACCTTCGGGCGCGGTCTTGCCCGCCCTGCTCAATGCCTATCGTGATGCGTCCGCCATTCGCTACCAGTACCCACTGTACTTAGTACCTCCCGACGGCACGACGACTCTGTCTATACTCGCGAAACCTGCCGGCGAGTATCTTTCTGACTCGCTGGAGGAGCTGGCGCCGGATGCCGGTGACGCCACGATCCTGAAAGACAATCTTCCGTGGATAGAACGCTATCTAAGGCGGAAGCTTGATGGTCCTGATCCCGTTGACGCAGTCGAGCTTTTTGCGAAAGCGGCAGCGGCCATGCAGGAGCAACTCGACCTGGATTCGGGCACCCGGGAAAAACTGCAGGCAGAACTCGACAGACTCAAGGGCACGATAGCTCCCGGCGGGCAATTCCTGGGTTACGGACCGCGCGTATCGCTGCATTTAATGTTGCATGCAATTCGGCACCGACATGATCAAAGCCACGATCTACTTCGACAGCAGATCGACAAGAATATTCACGGATTGCAGTCGCTACTGGATGTCGAAAAGGCCAAGTCAGCCGATGCGAACGAGCCCGGCAGCGTAAAAACCAGCGTCGGCTCGGGCTCCCGCCATTTTGACGCCGGCGCCCTGTCCGGAATGCTCGAACAACGGGTACATGGTTCGGTCGAGATGTCGCCTGAACGCCGAGTTCGAATTGAACGCGCGCTGCAGGATTTGCAGGCATGGCAGGACGACCCGGTACTGGTCAGGTTTGTGGGCCCCGACCCCGGGTTCAGCAAGCAACCCGAGCTGGAGTTGATCAACAGCGACGACCCGTGCACAACAGCAAGCGAGGTCTTCGAGCGTGACGCCGCGAATTTTGCAGGGCTGTTCGCCGCAATCAGAATCGCGACGCTTGAAATTGACGGCAATTACACGCCGGCCATACACGATTCCTGGTTCGCCAGTTTCGATTGGCAGTCGTTCTCTAACGAAGAGATGCAGCTCGTAACGCGAGTAGTGGCGCTTGTATCGGCAGACTATCTCGCCGGCGACGGATTGCCGTCATTCTCGCGTCTGCTGGGATCGCGTCTTCCGGTGCACGTGCTGAGCTGGGTGCGTGCATACGATAATCCGGCCGCAAAACCTGGCGAGGATCCCTTCGATTCGTATCGATTCGAGCTGGCCAATTTTGGCATTGGGCACCGCCAGGTTGTGGTCGCGCAGACCTCCGCGGCACGCCACGAGGATTTGTTGTCCGGGTTCCTTTGTGCGCTCGACAGCAATCGCGCGAGTTTGCACCTTATTAATCGCGGGACGCAGACCAAGACAAAGAAACCGCTGCTCGACGCCTGGTTCGTCGCGAGTGCCGCCCTGGAAAGTCGCGCCCACCCGTTCATATTGGTCAACCCGGATGGCGGCGATCACGCCGCGGAACGAATCAGCTTCGGTGGTAACCCGCAGGCCGATAACAACTGGCCGGTCGAGAAGCTTGAGTACCGCAATGCCGACGGCGAGGTTACCGAGATGGATCTCGCGTTCACTTTCGCCGATTACGCATTACTGATGCCCGCACTGCATGAGCATTTCCGCAGGGTTCCTGTGGGCTTCGAGTCCGCTGACCTCGTGCCGGTCGATCAATACCTGGATAGCGAGGAAGCGCTTGTTGAGCACGCCGTGCCCTTCGTCTGGGCGATCGACGAGCAGGGTGTGCTTGTGAGGCTTGTAGTTTCCCGCGCCCTTGTATTCGCGTGTCGCGACCGGCTGAACCACTGGCACACGCTGCAGGAACTGGCCGGTATCCAGAACTTCTACGTCGAAGAGGCGATCGAGCGGATTATCGAAGAACAACGCGCGGCGATCGACGCTGAACGCGAACAAATTCAGAAAGAACACGAAGATCAATTGGAAAGCGCTCGCTCGGAAGCAGCCGGCGAGGCCATGGGGCAACTTGTCGACGTTCTCATGGGCGCCGATCTGTCGGGCATGGTCGCTGGCGATAGCCAGCTTGCAACGATGCCGGCCACAGCGCCGGCACAGACCGAAGCTCCGGCCGAGGACCCCGCGCCTGAAGCGGAGCCCGAGGCAGAAGAAGAAGCTGAGGAAGAACTCAGTTTCGACGAACCCTGGCTCGACACGGCGATGTGCACAACCTGTGATGACTGCATGGGCATCAACAAGATGATGTTTGTGTACAACGATGACAAGCAGGCGATCATCAAGGATGTAAACGCCGGTCCATTTGCCGATCTCGTGGCGGCAGCCGAAATTTGTCCCGCCAAGTGCATCCACCCGGGCAAGCCCCTGGATCCCAATGAGCCAGGGCTCGATGACCTGATCGCCCGCGCTGCGCCGTTCAACTGATGAACAGCCTGCTCGTAGCGCCGGCCATCATGGTAGGAATCGGCCTGTTCTTCGGCACGATTCTCGCCATCGCGCAGCGCTTCCTGAAGGTTGACGAGGATCCTCGCATTGAGGCCACGAACGAGTTGCTGCCGGGAACCAACTGTGGCGCGTGCGGACAGCCGGGCTGCCTGCCGTTTGCAGAAAAACTGGTGACCGGCGAAGTCGAACCCGGTCAGTGCACGGTCAGCACCGACGAAGACATCGAGCAGATTGCCGAATATCTCGAAGTCGATGCGGGCCGTGCCGAGAAGCTGGTTGCCCGCCTGCGATGCGGCGGTGGCGGCCTGCAGGCACACCAGATCGCGGAGTACCGTGGTTTCGAAGGCTGTCGCGCGGCGGCCGTCGTGTCGGGCGGCGGCAAGGGATGCGCCTGGGGTTGTCTTGGCCTGGCCGACTGCGAAGCAGCGTGCACATTCGACGCCATTCACATGAACGCCAACGGGCTGCCACAAGTGGACACCGAGAAATGCCGCGCCTGCCCCGATTGCGTCGCGGCCTGCCCGAAAGACCTGTTCGAACTTGTGCCGCTCAACCAGAACCTGTACGTGCAATGCAATATGCCGTTGGCTGGCGAGGCGGCAACGCAACTCTGCGAAGTGGCCTGCGATGCCTGCGGCAAGTGCGTTGCGGACGCGGCGCCCGGGTTGATCACGATGCAAGACAACCTCCCCGTCATTGACTACGCCTCGGGCGGTGAGCCCAGGCCTGATGCTGTTTTTCGCTGCGCTACACGATCAATCGTCTGGCTTGAGCGCGAACAGTTCGAGGATCAGGAATCGAGAAAAGCGGGGACGGCCTGATGCCTGCTCTGCGCAACATCGCTATCCACTGGTACCGCAAAGTGTTCGGTGCGCCGGCGGGTTCTGACATCCGCGAGGAAGGACTGGATTGCGTGCTCGACGGCAACAGCGCGGTCGCGCTGTCGGAAGCCGGTATTGCGACCCACGCCGTACTGGGCGGGTCGTCGCCGTGTGCAGAAGCTGATTCTGTCTGGCTGGGCGAACTCGAGCACGGCGGCACAAATCTTTTCGGCGAGGCACTGTCGGCACAAACGACTGAAGGGCCCCGGGGCATTATCGCCGCCGCCACCGGCCTGGCACTGGCCGGCCGGCGTGCAACCGCATTCCTTTCCGGCACGGATATCGCCGCTGCACAGGATCTCCTGATCTCGGCAGCCGGCAAGCACGTACCGCTCGTATTGCACGTAGGCACGCGTGCAGCAGTAGCACACGGCGCCGCTCTCGGCAGCGGCCACGAGACCGTGCACCTTAGTGCCGACACAGGTTTCTTCATGTTGTTTGCTTCAAATGTTCAGGAAGCTGTTGATTTTACTTACATTGCCAGGCGCGTGGCTGAGGAAGCACTGGTGCCGGGCATGGTGGTAATGGACGGCGAACAAACTGCGCTCGCACTACAAAACCTGCGGCTATTATCGCCGGCGCAGGTCGATAATTTTATCGGCTCAGCACGCGAGCAGATCGAAGCACCGACCACGGCGCAAAAGCTGTTGTTCGGCGAGACACGGCGTCGCGTTCCCGCCTGGCATGACCTCGACGAACCGGTGTTGACCGGTGCGCTGTTCGAGAAAGAAAGTTTCGCGCTCGGTGCCCTGGCGCGCGGACCGTTCTTCGATGCTTACGTCAACGAATCACTATCGGCATCGTTCGACGCATTCGCAAGCAAGACAGGCAGACAGTACGAATCTGTATCTCGCTACAAGCTCGACGATGCGAAAACCGTACTACTGGCACAAGGCGCCGCCGTCGAAACGGCGCGAGTTGCGGCGGATTACCTGCGTAAACAACACAAGGTCAAAGTCGGAGTAATCGGCATTCATGCGCTGCGACCGTTCCCAGGCACCGCAATCGCCAATGCGCTCGAGGAGTGCGACAGCGTGTTTATCCTCGAACGCACTGCTGCTCCGATGTCCGGCGAGCCGCCGCTGACACGCGAAATTCGCGCCAAGCTGAATCGTGTCGAAGGCAAACAGCACCCGAAGTGTTCGCCCGTGATTTACGGTATAGGCGGATTACCGTTACGGGTTGCCGACCTCGTCGAACTCTGTACTGGTGCTGACAAGGATTCGACGGAACCGCTGTTCCTCGGGCTGGCTCTTGACGACACATCTGGCGACCAACCCAAACGCGAGGTTTTGCTCGATGCACTGCGACGTGCTTACCCGAGCGCTGCGCAAGCCGGAATCCGGGCAGCACGTAATGCGTCAGTAACAAGACCGAAGAACTCGGTCACGATAGCAATACACCGCAGTAACGGCGGCGAGGAAATCCTGGGTGCGGCCGGCGCCCTGCTCCACGCGCTCGAAGGCGGCCGGGTACGTACTCGTCCTGCCGTTGCGTGGGAGCGCTGGTCTGGTACCAGCGTCGACTGGCTCACACATGGCGATGATTCCCTGCACGATCCCGGTGACGATCTCGTCGCAGACGTCACTCTCGATGTGCCGCGTGGCTTGGTGTCCATTGGCGCAACAGCCAGGGTCTTCAGCGTTCCGCTCGAGGACGAAGGCGCCAACGCACCGGAAACACTGCTCGGAGGCCTGTTTGGCGTACTGGTCAACGCCGGATTACTCGACCACAAAGCGCGTCGGATTATTGCCGCTCGCAAAGGCCTGCTCGAGGGTGTCCATGCTGGCAGCAGCGACGAAATCGTGGCCGCATTCCAGACTGGCCTCGAACAGTTCGTCGAATTCGATGACGACACCGAGGCCAACGAACGTGGACGCTGGCATGGTGAAGCGCCTGCCGCGGTTCGTCATCTCGACCGAAACGACGATAATTTCGCAAGCCTGCCCCGCTTCTGGGATCAGACCGGTGTGCTCTACCGCGATGGCCAGGCAGACCGCCTGACCGCCGACCCGTTTCTCGCTACCGGCACGATGCCGCCGCTGAGTTCAACCTTCAATGACACCAGTATGGCGCGCGGCAAGATGCCGACCTTCGACCCGACGCTTTGCACGGGCTGCGGCAAGTGCTGGACGCATTGTCCGGACAGCGCGATTGGCGTCGTCGCGTCCACGCCGGCAGCACTCATCGACGCGGGCATTAACCGCACCGGAGCAGATGCTGTGCGCCAGGTTGCGTCAAAACTCGCATCGCGCATTGTCTCGAGTAACAAGAAAGCCGATGACGTGGCGCCAACGTTCGGCCAGCTTCTCGACGACGCCTACGCCTGGCTCAACGAAAAGATGCCGCTTCCGGAAGAACGCAAGCAAGCGATCCAGGAAGGTATCGACGGGATCGGCGCCGCACTGGGCGCACTGCCGGTTGCGGTCACGAAACCCTTCTTTAAAGACAACGATGAACTGCTGTCCCTCGTTATCAACCCTGAGGCCTGCAAGGCCTGCGGCATTTGTGTAAACAACTGCGAGCCCGAAGCACTGCGTGCGAGTGAGCAGGACGCAGCCTCGCTTGAGCAGGCACGTGAGCTCTGGTCGGTATTTTCGGCCACGCCCGACACGCCCTCCGAGACGCTGGAACGCGTAGCAGAGAACCCTGACATCGGTGCGATGGCGGCTATCCTGTTGTCACGCTATTGCCAGTTCGCACTGGCCGG
>Ga0070727_10003724_pt1 | contig 13545 bp, 13 predicted proteins | sample tdAd472_FD_66722 | JGI IMG/M metagenome (GOLD analysis project Ga0070727, IMG submission 66722) | Marine sediment microbial communities from the Atlantic coast under amendment with organic carbon and nitrate - tdAd47.2 | ecosystem: Environmental > Aquatic > Marine > Coastal > Sediment | place... | reverse complement strand
GCCAGGGCGGCCATCGAGGCGATGTTCACGATGTGGCCCCGGCCCCGGGCCAGCATCCCGGGGAGGACCTCGCGGGTGAGCCGCAGCGGCACCGTGAGGTTGAGGTGCAGGCTGAGCTCGGCCCGCGCCAGGTCGATGGTCGCTGTGGGGCCGATGACCTGCACCCCCGCGTTGTTGACCAGCACGTCGATGGGCCCCAGCGCAGCCTCCGCCTCGCCGAGCCAGTCGGTGCCAGCGGTCGTCAGGTCGGCCTCGATGACGTGGGTGTCGCGACCGAGGGAGGTGGCGAGGGCGTCGAGGGCTTCGCGGCGCCGGGCGACCAGGGTGACCCGGTAGCCCGCTTGGTGGAAGGACCGCGCGAGGGCGGCCCCGATGCCGGCGGAGGCGCCGGTGATGACGGCATGGCTCATGAGGACTCCAGTCCCAGCAGGCGCAGGCCGGACGCGACGAGGTGTCGCTGGAGCCGGGCGGCGTGGGCTGGGTCGGTGTGGTCGGCTTGGAACAGGTGGCGATGAACGCCGGGCTCGAGGACGGGCTCTGCGACGAGCCCGTAGTAGGTGATCAGGGCGAGCTCGACGTCGACGTCGGCGGGGATGAGGCCCTGCCGCTGCAGCGCCGTCAACCAGGTGGCCCCAGCCTGCACGGCCGGTGCGTACGACCCGTGCGCCAGGTCGGGATCGAAGCCTTCGGGCGCGAGCTGGGCCCAGGCCATCACCCGCAGCGGGCGCGGGTCGGCCAGCAGGTCGGCGGTGACCACCTCGAGGAAGCCGCGGATGGCATCGACCGGATCGGGGTAGTCGGCACCGCACAGGGCGCCGCGCTGGGCGATGGCGAGGAGCCGCTCGTGCAGCTCGCGCACGACCGCCTCGAACAGCGGGCCCTTGCCGCCCCAGTGGTAGCTGAGGAGGGCGAGATTGACGTCGGCAGCGTCGCAGATCGCGCGGGTGGTGGTGCCCCGGTAGCCGCGCCTCGCAAAGCAGCTGAGGGCGGCGTCGAACAGGCGCTGTCGGGTGCTCTCTGCGGATTGGTCATCTGATTGAATCATTTGACCAAGTAGTGCGCCGCGCTGGAAGGGTCCACTACGAATCCGAACTTCCGCCCGTGCTGTGGACCGATTCACCTCAGGTCCACCCCCGCGACGTCGGGTGCTCTTGCTACGGTGCGATGAAAGGGGTGCGCCCGCCCGACGTACGGAGCGTGTGCCCTCACCGACGGAGACCCGATGTCCTTCTTCCAGATCAGCCCGGATGCCGACGTGAACACCCTCGTGGAGCGCTGCGGCTACGCGACCGCGGCCCTCACGGTGCTGCCGATCCCCGGCTCCGAGATCATCGGTGTCATGCCGCTGCACGTCGGCATGGTCGTCGGCATCGGCCACCACCACGGGCAGGATCTCACCCGCGAGACGGCGATGGAGCTGCTGCTGCAGATCGGCACCACCGTGGGCGCGTCGCTGGTGGGCAGTCGGCTCGCGACCACCGCCGCGAAGTTCGCGCTGCCCGGGCTCGGCGGGTTCATCGCCGCGCCGTTCATGTTCGCGAGCACCCTGGCCATCGGCGCGGTCGCCGACCAGTGGTTCCGCAACGACGGCTCGATGTCGGAGAGCGAGATGAAGTCGGTCTACAAGAGGGCGATGAAGTCGGCGAAGTCGAACTTCAAGCCTGAGAGGATGCGCGATGAGGAGGTGGTGGAGCAGGCCCGTGAGGCGGTCGCCACGGGCAACGAGCCCTCCGACACGCCGGCCGACGACCAGGGGCTCGTGCAGCGGCTGAAGCGGGGCAAGGAGATGCTGGAGGCCGGCCTCATCGACCAAGACGAGTTCGACGAGCTCAAGCGTCGGATCCTGTCGGAGGTTTGACGCCCAGCGCGTCGGCCAGGGCATCGAGGCCGGCACGCACCCGAGGGTCGTCACCGTGGCCGGGCTGGTAGAGCGCATGCAGCGGGGGGCCCGAGGCGGCCCGTTCGGGGAGCAGCTCGATGAGGCTGCCCTCCCGCAGGTCGGCCTCGACCCGGAGGCGAAACACCTGGGCGACCCCGAAGCCCGCGCGGGCCGCCTGCACCAGCAGCCGCCCGTGGTCGATGCGATGGCTCGGGGGGAGGGGGACCACCTGGCCCTGCCCGCCACGGGTGGGCGCGAACACCCAGTCGGTGGTGCGCCCGCCAGGGCGGGTGAAGCCCCACCGCGGCACGTCGGCGAGTGCCTCCGGCGAGGTGGGGAGCCCGTGCCGCGCGACCCAGGCTGGGGACGCCACCGTCGCCCAGTGAAGGGTGCGCAGCCGGCGGGCGACGAGGTCGCTGTCGGGGAGGTCGCCGATACGCAGGGCGATGTCGATGCCCTCTTCGGCCAGGTGGGTGTGGCGGTCGGTGAACCGCAGGTCGACGACGAGCAGCGGATGCTCCAGCAGGGGCGCCATGGCACCGACCACGGCGTCGCCCAGCACATGGGGGGCGGTGATCCGCAGGCGCCCCGTAGGGCGCTGCCGGGTGAGGTCGAGGGCCTGCTGCCCCTCGCGGAGGGCGGCCAGCGCGACCTGGCATCGAGGCAGGTAGCGGGCACCGGCCTCCGTCAGCCTCACGGAGCGGGAGGTTCGCACCAGCAGCGGCGAGCCGACCTGTCGCTCCAGGGCGGCGACGGCCTTGCTCACGGCCGCAGGAGATCGCTCGAGGTGCGCGGCCGCCGACCGGAAGGATCGTCGCTCGGCGACGGCCACGAAGGCCTCGATGCCAGACAGGGAAACCATCAACCAATGGTTAACCATGAGGTGAGCGATGTGGGGCTGGTTCGGCGTTCCGTCGAGTCCTAGGTTGTGGTTGTCAACCGGAGGTTCCTGATGAACGTCGCAGTCCTCGGCACCGGCATGGTCGGTCAGGCCATCGCCAGCAAGCTCGTCTCCCTGGGTCACCCCACCACCATGGGCTCCCGCACACCCGACCACGAAGGGGCCCACGCCTGGGCCGACGCCGCGGGCCCTCTTGGCTCTGCCGGCACCTTCGCCGAGGCGGCCTCGGGGGCACAGCTCGTGTTCCTCGCCGTCGCCGGCCAGCACGCCCTCGCCGTCGTCGAGGCGGCGGGCGCGGCCCTCGAAGGCAAGGTCCTCATCGACCTCACCAACCCCCTCGACTTCTCCAAGGGTTTCCCGCCCCGGCTGTCGGTGCTCAACGACGACAGTCTCGGCGAGCAGATCCAGCGGGCCGCCCCTGCGGCCAAGGTGGTCAAGGCGTTCAACACGCTGGCCAACACCTTAATGGTCGACCCCGGCGCGCTGCCCGAGCCCACCGACACCTTCGTGGCGGGCAACGACGGTGAGGCCAAGGCGAAGGCGGTGGCCCTCATCGAATCCTTCGGCCACGCCACGCCCATCGACATGGGAGGCATCGAGGCCTCTCGCGGCCTCGAGGCGTGGTTGTTGTTGTGGACCCGGCTGTACGGCGTGTTCGGCAACGCCGACTTCAACATCAAGCTCGTGCGCGCCTAGCTACGGCTCGACGACCAGCTCCGACATCATCCCCGACTCGCCGTGCTGGAATATGTGGCAGTGCTTCATCCAGCGCCCGATGGCCCCGCCGTCGCCGTTGGGGTCGGCGATGTCGACGAGGAACACCAGCGAGGTGTTCGACGGGATGTGGGTGGTGTCTTCGAACTCCACGTGCTCCACCGGCCAGCGCACGTAGTGGTCGTGGGCATCGCGATGGTCTTCCTCGTCTTCTTCGTAGCGGCGGAACTCCACCGGCTGGTAGCTGAAGCCGTGCAGGTGGAAGGGGTGCGACATCATGGTGGTGTTGTGCACCTCCCACAGGATGCGGTCGCCTAGCTTCACCACCCTTGCATTGGGGGCAATGGGCTGGGAGGGGCCGGCCATGGGGTCGGGCATCCAGCTGCGGTTGTCGATGAAGAAGTCGGCGAGATGGATCCACTTGCCGTCATCGTCGAGGACCATCTCCATCGACTCGCCCAGCTCGGTGCCTCGGCCGTCGGTGAAGTCGAGGATGTCGCCGCTGTCGTCGATGGGCTGCACCCGCCGGCCCACGGCCGCGAGCACCGGGTCGCCCTCGGCGAGGGCGTAGCTGGCGCCGTTCCCCTCGACGATCCGCAGCTTCGCCACGTCGTGGCCGGGGCGCAGGCCGTCGTCGAGAGCATCGCCCATCATCATCACGTCGCCCTCCATCCACATCCCGTGGCGGCCGCGGGCGAAGTCTTCCCAGCGGACCACGACCTCGTCGCCGACCTCGCCGTTGGGCACGATGACCACGTCGGCGCGCTCGGCGGGGCCGAGGAGGAGCTCGCCTCGATCGTAGCCGTGCTCGATGGTCTCGGTGCCGAGGACCTCGCCGCTGAACAGGTCGACCTTCTCACCCTCTACCGAGCCCCCTTCGACCCGCACGTGCTCGAGCAGGCCGTTCTCACCGCCTACCCGGTAGATGGTGTGGCCGGGCACCGACACCCGCCAGTAGCGGGTGATCGACGTGTTGAGCAGCTGCAGGCGCACCCCCTCGCCCGCGGGCACGTCGTAGGTGGGCATCACCTCGCCGTTGATGAGCAAGTGCTCACCCTCCGTGCCGTTCATCAGGGCGAAGTCGTCGTCGAGCTCCGTGTTGACGGGCTTCTGCTGGTAGACCGACAGATCCGACAACACCCAGGTGTAGCGGGTGGCCGGCAGGATGCCGGACTCGATCAGCAGGGGCTCGTCGGGGTCTTCCACGACGAGGGTGCCGTACAGGCCGGAGTGGGTCGTCTGGGCACCACGGATGTGAGGGTGGAACCAGTAGATCCCCGGGCGCGGCACGCGGAAGTCATAGGTGAACCGGTCGCCGGGGAGAATGGGGCCCTGGGTGGTCGGGGTGCCGTCGGCGGCGTTGGTGCCCTCGATGCCGTGCCAGTGGATGGTGGTGGGGAAGTCGTCGGGCAGCTCGTTGTCGAGGTGCACGATCACTCGGTCGCCTTGCTGCACGCGCAGCTCGGGCCCTGGCAGCTGCGCACCGTAGGTGAGCATCTTGACGACCTCGCCGCCGCCGATGTCGATGTTCGCTTCGCGGGCCGACAGGTGCGTCTCGTAGACGTCGTCGGCGGCGTTGATGTCGACGACCCGATCGGGCTCGCTCGGCACCAGATCTTCGGGGACCCACGGGGCCTCCGCGCCGGCGCCGTCGTCGGGGCTGGAACAAGCAGCCGCCAAGAGAAAAGCGAGGGGAAGGGTGCGCATCGGACCTCCGTGGCTAAGTGTACCCTCTGGAGGTCTCGATGCGCGGGTTGACGCTGTTGTGGTGCCTGTGGGGCTGCACGGCCCCCGACGACGGCACGGTGGGGCCCGTCGATACGTTCGTGCCGAGCGGCGACACCTCGGCGATCGGGTCATCGGGCGACACCGCCGTGCGAACCCCCACGACGCCTCCGACCGAGCCCACCGTGCCTCCATGTACCGATCCCCCAGATCTGTTCTTCCTCACCGAGCCGGGAGCGCGCTGGGACCAAGGCGATCCGGCGACGATGGTTCACGGGATCCAGGGAGGCTGGCACATCGGCCTGACGGGCGACGCGCATGGTCCACAGACCCTCGATGTGGCTGTGCGCATCACCCAGGTGTCGACGGGCATCCAGCTCGCCGGCGAAGACAACGACTTCCGCATGCGGCTGCTGTCGTACGACGACGCCGCCTGCGAGGGAACCCTCACCGGCATGATCGCCTACCTCGACGACCCGGGTGGGGTCGACCAGCCCTACATCTGCTCGCTGGTGGGCGAGGAGCTGCACATCTGGTTGTCGCTCACCGACCCGGAGACCGGTCGGTCCGACAGCGAGGAGGTCACGGTGGTGGCGGCTGCCGATCCCGATGACGACTGCACGGGCGACTAGTCCTTTCCCGCTTTCGAGCACAAAGGCGCCCATCTGCCCCCCAGAATGTTCGGGAGTGAGGTGCGGCGGACTCCGTCTTCGGCCATGTTCAGGGTGGGCACGACGGAGGAACCATGACTCGCTCGACCATGCTGCTGGCTGCGCTGACCCTGACCGTGGGTGCGTGTGAGATGTCCGGCGACGAGCCGGCCCCTTACTCGCCATCGGACGGCACCGACGCGGGAGAAGACATCGCCACTGACGTCGGCCAGGGGTGGTGCGGCGCGACGCTCGAGGCGGCGGACGGAGGGGTGGCAGCGGAGGGCTTCGATGCCACCCCCGAGGAGGCCCTGGCCGCGGTAGCGGGCACCTACGCGGGCGCCCTCGACGACGGCACGACGTTCACATGGGCGGTGGAGGAGGCTGGCGACCCCGTGCTCGTGCGGGCTCGCAGGTACGCCGCCGACGAGGTCGCGGCCGAAGGCGTCGACGTGCTGGAGCTCGGTCCGTGCGTCGACCACTACCGGCTCCCCGTCGAGGTCGACGTCGACGCCGGCGCGGTGCTGGGCCTGTGGTTGGCAGCCGACCTCGTCTACACACGGGCGGGGGAGGCCCTCGACGGCACGGGCTCCGACACTGCGATGGTGGCTGGCTCGTCGACGTCGTGGGAGGGCACGGCCCAGCCCAGCTGGGGGGCGGATGCCGACGTGAGCGAGCTGCACGTGTTCGGCTACTGGGCGGCCGGGGTGTGGCAGGTCGACCTGTCGTTCTGGGGCGAGGGCACGACCGGATCGGGCCCGGATGCGGCCGCCTGGGCCGGCGAGGAGCCGCTGTGCACCTCGGCCGAGGCGACGCCCGCAGGGTGAGAGGGTGACCGTGTGGTTCCTCCGCACCCGGCTCGTCGACGGCGGCTTCGACGACTGAGGCTCACGAGGCTCGACGACGGCGGGCGCACGGTGTAGCTGGGCGCATGTCGCACCCCACTGTCTGCTTTCCCGAGGGGGAGACCGGCTCCTCCCTCCTCCATGGCGCCCTCGAGGCGGCCATGCGCGCCCACCCTACGGCCTTCGCCGGCTTCGACCTGCCCGACCGGAAGACGACCCGCAAGCGTCTGCCCGACGTGATGGTTCGGTTCGAGGCCCGCCGGGCTGCGAGCCCCCACCGGGTCGATCTGGCGCGGCTGCTGTCGGCGTACGTCGCCGAGCGCACGATGTGGGGCGACGAGCCTCTCGCCGAGGCCATCGAGGCAGGCGACCCCGGTGAGCGAGCCGAGCAGGCGGGCGAGGCAGCGCCCGGCTGGGTTCCGGCCCTCGACTACCGCGGGCAGCGCTGGGAGGGGGCGGCCATCGCGGCCCTCGCCGACCGGCTGCGGGCTGACCACCAGCTGACGACCGCTGCGGCCGACGCGCTGAAGTGGGTGGCGAAGGAGCTGCTACAGGCCCCGGTCGACCTGACCGGGCACACCTTTGCGCTGCTGGGCGCTGGCGCCGAGCTCGCCCCGACCACCTACCTGCTGCAGGCCGGGGCCCGGGTGCTGTGGGTCGACCGTCAGGCCCCGAAGCTGGCCCCGTCGAGCTTCGCCGGCACGCTGGTGCACTACGAGGGGGCAGGCGACCTGCTGATGCAGCCAGGCGCCATCCGCGAGGCGGTGGCCCGCGAGGCGGCTCAGAGCGAGGTCCACCTGGGCCTGTTCGCCTATGCCCCGGGCAAGGGGCGCGAGCTGCTGCTCACCGCGGCGATGAACGGCATCGCCGCCGCCACCGAGCCCGCCTCGGTGGCGATGCTGGTGTCGCCGACCACGCCGGGGGAGGTGCAGCCCGAAGACCGGGTCGACCGTGCCACCCGGCGCGCCCAGGCGCCTCGCTGGCAGCGTGCGCTGGCCAGGGCCCGGGTGCTCGCCGAGCCGTCATACGAGGCGGTCGGTGACGTGCAGATCGCGAAGTCCATCGTGCCGCTGCAGGGGCCGACCTACTTGGCAGCGCAGTACCTCGCGAAGATGATGGCGGCGGAGGCCTGGGTGGCGGATCGGGCGCCGCTGCGAGTGTCGTCGAACGTGGCCGGAATCACCCACACCAAGTCGCTGGAGCACCCGCTGTTCCTGGCGGGCTTCCGAGGGGGGCCCACCTTCGGGGTCGAGATCTTCACCCCCGAGCAGACCCGCGTGCTCACCACGCTGCTGATGCTCCACGATGTGCTGCGCCCCGATGCGCCCGGCGCCTGCGCCGACGGAGGCCCCTGTGCGCAGGCACGTCGCATGGCGGCGCAGTCCATCCATGGTGGCGTGCGCTCGGCTCCCTTCGTGTTGGACCACACCATCCGCGTCGCAGCGGTGGTGGGCCTGGGCAAGGAGCCGTCGCTGCTGCTCAAGCTGCGAGGCGCCTAGCCGTCGCGGGGGGGCATGCCGTCGAGGATGCGCTGGAGGGCCTCGTCGGAGACATAGAGCTCCTCGACCTGCGGCTGCTGTAGCAGCCAGGCGCTCAGGCCCGTGGCGGTGGCCCCGCTCGCCCAGCGCGCCTGAAAGCCTTCGGCGATGGCTTGATCGTCGCCCTGCACCACCAGCGCTCCGGTGCGGCGCAGGGTGCCGAACAGCGCCGTGCCGTCGGCCGGGAGCACGGCAGGCTGCGGAGGCCGCGGCACGACCACATCGAGGCCCACCGCCACCGCCCCCGCCACGTCGACCCGCCCCACCGTGAGCGCGTGGGGGTTCACGGCCACGGTGGGCAGCTGCAGGTCGTGGTCGTCGTCGAGGGCCTCGAGGGTGTCGCGCACATGCCAGGTGCGGTGGCCGGCGGGGCCGCGGTCGACCAGCACCACCCCGGCGGGGTGGTGGGCAGCGAGGGTCATGATGCGGTCGCGGTCGTGGTCGCTGCGGGGCAGGAGCAGCGGCGTCCATCGCTCGTTGCCGGGCAGCACGACGCCGTGCGTGCCCGATCGGCGCAAGACCTCGGCAGCCTCCTCGACCGAGCCGGTGCTCAGAAACCACTCGTAGCGACCCATGACCCCTCCGGGCCGCCCCTGTATGCCGGCTGCGGCAGGGTGTGGGCGCTCAGCGGCGGCGGAGCAGGGCCAGTGGAGCAGCGGCGAACAGCCACCAGGCCCCGCCGCTCGGCGCGGAGGCGCAGCCACAGCCGCCGACCTGCTGGTAGCTGACCGGGTCGGGGGCAGGGAAGCCGGTGTCGTCGGTGCCGGAGGTGGTGGGGTCGGTGCCCGGGTCGGTCGGGGGGGTGCCGCCGGTGGGGGTGGTGCCCGGGGTGGTGCCGCCGGTGGTGCTGGGCACGTCGGTGCCGCCCGTGTCGGCGGTGTCGAGCACGCAGGGCTCGCGGCCGGTGGTGCCGCCCACGCACTCGCCGCAGTCGTCGTAGATCGCGTCGCCGCCCCAGGTGCCCGCGCAGTCTTGGACGCAGTCGTTGCCTACGTCGTCGTCGCAGGTGCCGCAGTTGTCGGTCTGGGAGGTGCCGCCCCACACGCCGGCGCAGTCTTGCACGCAGTCGTTGCTGGGGTTGCTGTCGCAGGTGCCGCACATGTCTTCGGTGGCGCCGCCGCCCGCCACGCCGTTGCAGTCGGGGCCGCAGTCGTTGGTGGGGTCGTCGTCGCACACGCCGCAGTCGTCGAGGGTGGCGGTGCCCCCGAACACGCCGGCGCAGTCCTGCACGCAGTCGTTGTAGGGGTTGGCATCACAGGTGCCGCAGAAGTCTTCTTCGGCGGGCCCCCCCGGGACGCCGTTGCAGTCGACATCGTCGGCGTCGAGGGTGAAGCTGGACATCACGAGGGTGCCGCCGATCTCGCTCTCTGCGTCGAGGTTGCGGCCGCCCATCTCGATGCCGAACGGCCGCCCCGATGCGACCTGCAGCCCGGTGACGCTGCCCGTGCCGGAGCCGGGGCCGAACAACCCCAGGCTCACGTCGTCGTAGTGGATGAGCGTCTCGGTGCGCACGCCCGATGCGTCTTCCGACCACACGTACAGCTCAACTTCTGCCTGGTAGATGCGGTGGTCGTAGTCGAAAGCCCAGTCGAAGGTGACGGTGCCATCGACGGTGGCGTTGATGGAGTAGTCGGACGTGCGGTAGCTGACGCCGGGCCCGGGGTAGCCCAGGTCGACGTCGTAGACGAAGACCGCCTCGGTGGTGGTGCTCGCCGCGACATCGACGAAGGCGGAGCCGCCGGTGATGCCCGACGCCGACCACGACGTCACGGCGTAGGGGCCGTCGAAGTCTTCGAAGGTGGCCGACCACGCAGGGCTGGCGATGACGAAGACGAGCAGAGAAGCGAGCTTGTTCATGAGACACCCGGGCATTTGTCGGCTTCTATCATCCCTGGCCCATCTACCCATCCGCTAGGGCCATGTGTCACGGGTCGACGGAGGGTGACAGCGACACCGTGTGCATCATCACCAGGGCGGCCACCTCCTCGGGGGCGGAGGCCGCGACGAGGCCACGGAGCTCGCGAAAGTAGGCCCGCTGCAGATCGTGGACCCGCTTGAGGTCGGCCCGCGACAGGGTGATCAGGTTGAGGCTCACCAGGTCGTCGGCACGCGGATGGCGCAGGCGATCGGTGGCGACCTTCGCCCAGTGGGCCTTGAGGCGGCGGCGATCGTCAGGGGAGGCGGTCGCCTCGGCGGTGAACGACGACACGGGCTGCAGGCTGCCTCGGTGGCGGCGCACCAGGCCCGCTGCCTTCAGGGCCTCGACGGCATCGCGCAGCTCCTCGTGGGACAGCCCCAGCGCCTCCGCCAGGAAGGCGTCGGTGGGGTCGGCACGGTAGGCCTCGGTGTTGACCAGCATGCGCACGGCAGCCGCCCAGGGGTGGTCGTAGGCGAGCCGTGCCGCCGTGCGAGCCACGCTGTGGGCCCCGGCCAGGGCCGGCACCTGCTCGATGTCGACCAGCGCCGCGACCCAGTCGGGCGCTCGGCCCGTGAGGGCGTGCACGAGGCGAAGGAAGTCGGGGAGCCGTGGCTCGGCCTCCCCCGACAGCCACCGGCGGATCTGATGGCGGCTGCAGCCCGCGCGCTGTGCCAGGTGCTGCTGACGCGCCTGGCCCCGAAGGGCGCGCAGCCAGGCGGGCAGCCCCTCGTCGAGGTGGGGGGCGGCCTCGGCGTGGAAGGCCCGAAAGCCGGCCGCCACGTCGATGCCGACCCGCTCCATGCCGCGCAAGAGCAGGGCGGCCGTCGGCGCCCGGTGCCCGCCCTCCCAATCGGCGGCGACGTTGCTGCGAAAGCCCAGCCGGCGTGAGAAGGCGAGCTGGCTGCGACGACCTCGCACGGCGCGGGCCACCTGCCGGGCGGCATCCGACCACACGTTCTCGTTTTCGAGCGTCATGGGGCCATTCTGGCGCATGATTTGTTCGATGTCGAGGTGGTCGGTGGGACGCGAAGCGGTCAGGTTGGCAGGGAGACCTTGGAGTGTCATGCCTTTCGTCCGTCACCTGTCACTCTGCTTGCTGGCATGCGGGGCCTGCTCGGTCGACGAGCCGAGGCCCGGCACCCAGATCGGTGTCGAAGAAGAGGGCCCGGGCTGTGAGGTGGTCTCGGAGGAGGTGGTCTCCGGCACCACCCAGCCGCCGGGCTTCTCCACCACCGTCGATGCGTCGCTGCAGGCGCTGATGGGCTCCTTCGTGGGGTCCCCCCTCGACGAAGACGAGCAGCCGATGAGCGGTGAGGTCGTGCTCACCCTGGCTGCCCTGGAGGGCGAGGTGCGGCTCACGCGCACCGAGCCCGTCGACGGGTCCTCCGGCACCGGCACCGGCACCGACATGGGGTGGTCGTGCGTCGACTGGGTCGCGAAGCCGGCGCACCTGATGGTCGAGGCCGAGGGCCTGCCGCGCTTCGACAGCGAGGTCCTCCTGCAGGTCGACGAGACGGGTGCGGGCTGGGTTCACGTCGACGGGGACGCAGGCTTCGACGGCCCGCTGCCCGCCCCCACCACCTTCGATCTCGACGCGGTCGACGAGGCCCACGTGTCGCTGTCGCTGTCGGGCACCGGCGAGGCGTGGTGGACCACCGTGAGCTGGGCCGCCGAGGTGCACGACGGGCTGGGCGAAGACGGGGGGCACAGCCTGCTGCGGGAGCCTCTGTTGATGGCGGAGCTACGAGCCCAGTGACCCGACCCTAGATGCCGGTGCAGCGCAGCACGGTGAAGGTGCCCGCTACGTCGAAGGCGTCATCGATACGGGCCATGAGGGCACCATCGATGTGGTCGTTGGTGACCCGGTCGACCCGGATCACCCCTTCGAGCGCCTGGTGGCTCTGGCCGGTAGCCTGCACGTAGAACACGAACTCGTCTCGGTCTGTGATCTCCCACTCGCCCTCGTGGGCCGGGAGTCGGAACAGCAAGGCAGAGCCTCCGTCGATCCGATCGCAGTCGATGTCTTGGTCGCTGACGTGAACGAACCACTCGTCGTCGGAGGCGAGGAAGGGATCACTGAGACCGAGGTGGTAGGACCATGGCGCGCCATCGATGGTGCCCGACAGCGGCTCGTCGGGGATCTCTGCCTTCACGCCTTCGTCGCGTGGCTCGCAGCCCATCAGGCCCAGGGCCGCGGCTGTCAGTATGGCAATCTTGCGTGTCACGACCCCTCCCCGGCTCGCAAACGACCATCTAACCCATACACGTGGTTTCAACGGACATCTTGGTCGAGCGCTGATAGCGCGTCAAGGAGGAAGGTGCTCGGCGATGCCCACAATGTGGTGGGTGTGCAGACCGCGCTTCCCTCCAGCACGGTCTCTTCGATGGTCAGGTTGTAGGTGGCTGAGAGGGTCGCCGAACCTTCGTCCCAGCCGGCCGAAACCTGCTCCTCCCCGACCTCGGAGCCTACCCAGTCGGTGTGGTTCCACGTGTGGACCTCGCCTTCCGCCCAGCCCAGCGCCTCGATGGGCTGCAGCGCCTCGGCCTCCACACTCACCACCAGCGGGTCGACCCGGTAGCCGAGGTCGGGCGAGGATCGCGGGTCGGTGCGCACCCACACCGCCGACAGCCTCAGCGCCTCGGCCACGCAGTCGAAGGCCTCGATGTGCTCCGCGCGAGCGAGCACGTCGAAGGGGGCGGGCAGCTGCTGCAGGTCGTCGGGGAGCCCGCCGATGCCCGGGTCGAGGCTGCGGGCCTGCTTGAGCACCAGGCGGTCGCTTCCCGTCGAGCCGTCGGGCCAGCCCGCGGCCATCTCCCGGGCCTCCAGATCGAGGGTGAGCACCGAGCGTGCCTGGGGAGCGACCACCGCCTCGTTCTCTGCGTCGATCCATCGATCGAGGGCTGCGCTCGACGCGTCGAAGAGTGCCTGCAGCTGCTCGTCGGTGAGGACCTCGCTCCCCGGCGCGACCAGGCTGCTGCCCTCGAGCCGCTCGATGGCCAGCCCGTCTGCGGCCTCGCGGATCCGCACCCGCTCAGGGCGCACCGGCGGGCAGCTCACCGGCGGGTTGGCGACGCTGGTGGCGCCGTGCTGCCCATTGACCAGCAGCTCTGTGGTGCCGTCGGGGAGCCGGCTGGCGGTGAGCACAGCGTTCGACTGCTCGTAGGCATCGTCGAAGCGCGGGTGCACGAGCACGCCCATGCCCCCGGCGAGGTGGTCGATGCCCGCCGTCTCGCGCTCCTCATAGGCCTCGGCCCCCCAGTACGAGGCCCACACCTCACGGATCGCCTCGGAGACGCTGGCGTCGCCGGGGTCGGGGTCGCGGTGCCCGCTCTCGGAGGTGTACAGCCCCGCGCCGTTGAAGCCCTCGAGGTCTT
>Ga0070727_10003722_pt1 | contig 13547 bp, 6 predicted proteins | sample tdAd472_FD_66722 | JGI IMG/M metagenome (GOLD analysis project Ga0070727, IMG submission 66722) | Marine sediment microbial communities from the Atlantic coast under amendment with organic carbon and nitrate - tdAd47.2 | ecosystem: Environmental > Aquatic > Marine > Coastal > Sediment | place... | reverse complement strand
TCGGGTTATTGGCCATCAGGTCGTCGAGATTCGGAGCCCGAAAGCCTTCGGAAATCGATCCGACGAGGTGCACGCAGGGCGTGACCTTGAAGACCAGCCCGGCCTGGCCCACCCAGTCCTGATAGCTGGCCGCCACGCGCGTCGGCGTGGCCACAGTGCCTCCCATTCCGTCATCGACGTTGATGATCGGCGTGCCGGCGGTCGAGATGTTTTCGTACCGCACGCCGGCCGTCGCGCTCAGACGGTCCGTTAGAGAAACGTCCCAGTTGAGGAACGTGCCAATGCGTTCGTAGTACGCATCGTCGGGCACGATGACACCGCTGGCTGTTCCGCCAAACCGTGAGTCGACGTCGTCGTGGTACCAGTCCGTTCCGGCCAACAACTTGCCGAACTCCTCAAGGTCGCGGACAGCGACCAGATTGATGCCTGTGCTTTCGACGTCGGTTTCCTGAGTCCGGGTTGTCGGGATGCCTCGCGTCTGAGTTTCACGCTGTCGATGGTACGAGACCGTCGCTGTCACCGCGTCGATGCCATCGAGCGGGTCGAGAGCCTCGTACCGGATGTACGCGAGGTCGCGCTGCTGCGGATCGAAGAACCGGGCGCCACCTGCGGAGTTGCTGCTGTTGAGGTCGCCGGGGTAGCCGGGAAACCGGTCGCTGCGCGGCAGGTCTTCCTGCTCATGATGCTGCAGCGAGAACGTCAGCATCTGAGTGTCGCTGACGAGGTAGCGAAACTTCACATCGCCGGCGTACTGCGACCAGTTGGTGCCTGGCTGGCGACCGAAGCCGAAGCCCGTGTCCAGATCCCGGACATTCAGAAAGCTGCCGCCGCCGAAGACGCCCACGCGATCGATCCAGCCTTCGACGTTCAGCCGGCTGTACGACGACGAGTCCGACGTGTTGTAGGTCTGGTGAAATTCGCCGCTGGAGTAGTCTCCGTGAAACTGTCCGTAGTGGGTGTCCGGACCGCGCGTCACAACGTTGATCACGCCGCCGATCGCGTCCGAGCCCCACAGGACCGAGCCCTGGCCACGCAGCACTTCGATATGATCGACCATGCCGGGATCGATGGTGTTGAAGTACTGGTTGGGGCCGCGGCGGAAGAACGAGTTATTCAGCCGCACGCCGTCGACCAGAATCAGCACCTGCTGCCCCGTCAAACCTCGAACAAACGGTGACGACTGCCCGGCCGCCGTGCGCTGCATCAACACGCCGACTTCGTTCTGCAGCGCGTGGAACATGTCCGGCGCCTGCTTTTCTGTCAGGTCCTGCCGCGTCGTGATCGAAGCGGCGGTCGACGTGTCGAACAGCGACTGCTGGCCCCGCAGTACCCCGGTGCTCTGTCCGAAGCTGCCGCTCGGCTGGCCGAGCACCTGTTCCGAAAGGCTCGGATAGTTCTGCGAGGTCAGTTCCTGAACGGTCGCCGGATTCGGCGCCGTGACGTCGACTTCCGGCAGCATCGACTCGGCGGGCGGAGTGACCTCGACCTCCGGCAGCGTCACATCACTGGACGAGTTCTGCGAACCGGCGACGGGTTCGTCCTGAGCGAAATTCTGTGTGGAGAAACAATGTGCGAGCGCAGCGGCGAGAGCGATTCCTCGAAGAGACATCCCTGTCATCCCGGATGGGGGGGCGACTGACCGCCGGTCTGGCATGAGGCTGGACCGGGAGCCGTCGCCCTGGAGCGTTATGACGGATCATCGGGTCGAGCCTGCTGTTTCGATCATGCCGGCCCGATTCGCCGTCAAAGTCTGCCTGACCGGATCAGATGGCTGGGTGCCGGGTGCCGGGTGCCGGGTGGCTGGGGTCGCGAAGCGAGGAACGAGCGCCAAGCCCCCAGACAGCGACCAGAAAACAAGTAGTGGACTTCGCCAGAAGTCCTGTTCTCAGGACACCAGGCAGATCTGTTCTCAGGGCACCAGGCAGGTCTTTTCTCAGCGCACCTGGCACTCAGGACGTGGGGCGAAGTCCACGACAGGATTCCGCCCGTTGGCTCTTCAGACGCGTCGATCACACGCTTCCGGAAATCGCGCTGGGTTCCCTTTGAGGATGCTCAATCGAGATGAAACCGGACGGGAATCAGTGCGCTCGATGCGGCAGCTTTCCCGTCACGCATCATCGGAGAGAACTTCCAGCTGCGAATCGCTGTCAGCGCGGATTCGTCGAGCATTGCATGGCCGCTGGACTGAGCCACGACGACCGACAGGACCTGCCCGTTGACGCCAACCTGGACGCGCAACTTCACCGTCCCTTCAAGTCGCCGACGGATCGCATCGCGCGGGTACACCGGCGGCACATTGCTGACTGGCCGCAGCGGTCGGGACTCAGTCGAACCCGCCACCTGCTGCTGCTGTGCTGCGTTCTGGCTTTCTTCGGCGATTTTCACTGGCGGCGTATCGATCTCCCGCACCTGCCGCCTGGCCGGCGAGGCATCAACCGTTTTCAACTGCGGTTCCGGCTCCCGCTCGATCGTCTTCTCGACAGTGACCTGAGACACGGGCGTCCTGGCAGCTGGCGGGCGACGAGTCTCTGTCGGCGTTCGTGCGACTGCCGGCGGCGCAGCTGGCCGGCGACGAGTGCTCGATCGCGGTTGCCGGGGCAGCTCAGGCGGTCGCGTCGCCAGCTCACTCATCGCCAGCAGCTCGCTCGGCGGGAGCGGCGTCTCATCAACCGGTGGCGGTTCGACTGGCGCGGGCTCCACTTCCGTCACCTGTTCCGGCTCTTCCTCAACGACGGGAAGTTCCTCCTCGACGGCGGCAGGCTGCGGCAGCGGGGGCTCGACGGTGTCTTCCGGCAATGGCCGCTCGACTTTCACCGCGACGGCCCGAGGCGGCGGAGAAAACGTGGCATTGATCGTCCCGCGAGGCACGAAGAAATCCGGACGCTCGGCAACCACCTGAGTCAGCAGCGTCCCCAGAAGTGCAAACGCGAGCGCATGCACGAATCCGGAGGACAGCCAGGAAAAGAGACTCAGACGGGACATGAACGGCGCGGCTTTAACTCAGAAGGGTTTGAGGCTCGGATTCAGGCGGCGCCTCATTTGGTCAGGATCAGGTTGCCTCTGGACGTCACCCGCAGACGATACATCTGCCCGGCGTGCTCAATCCACGCTTCGGAGCGACCCTGCAGCAATTCCTCGGAACTAAAGATCGCTGGCCGCTCCGTTTTTTTCGATGCCCTACCGGTTTCCTGAGAATCATCCTGATTCGATTCGTCGTGTCCGTCGGCCATTGTTGCCCCGAGCGTTGTCTTCCTGCGGAAAGAAAAGCAGCTCGGCAGCGTACCAGCGTCGACGCAGTCGGTGTCTCAGTGATGCCGGACAAACTTCTAACTCCAGTGGCCAGGAATCCTCCAGTGGCGCTGTGCGCGAGAAATCCCGCCCCGCAGGGGCAGCTCGAAACAAGCCCAGGGCAAAGCGCAGCGACGCCCTGGGTACACGGAGCCCAATAACTGCTGAGCCCTGAAAGGGCGGCCCGAAACTCACCACCCATTGAGGCCGCCCTTTCAGGGCTCGATGAATTCTGCGGCTGGTATCCTGGGGCGTCGCTTTGCGGCTTCGCCGCGTCACTTTGCCCCAGGCTGACATAGGACTGCCCCTGCGGGGCGAAACGCGTTCTTCTGCAGGGCTCTCCATAAGCCTTACTTCTTCTCGATCGCCAGCGACTCCAGAGATTCGAGGTACTCGATCAAGGCGGCGAGTTCGCCAAGCGTCAGCTTTTTGGCCAGACCTTCCGGCATCACGGAGATTTGCTGCTCGACGCGTTCATCGATCGACTCGACCGGCAGCTTGATTTCCTGGCCGTCGGCGTTGCGGACCGTAATCTCCGTTGCCGCTTCATTCGTCACGAAGCCGGTCAGCGATTTGCCGCTGTCAAGAATGAAGATGTTCGTCTTGAAGCCCTGAGCGATCGACTTGCTCGGCAACAGGATGGCTTCGGCAAGCTGATCGCGACGGTAGGTCTTCGCGACGTTCGGCAGGTACGGACCGCGAAGCGGCTCGTCCGGTTTGACCGTGTGGCAGTTCGAGCACTTGAGCCGTGCAAAAACCTGCCGACCGTAATTAACGTCACCTTTCAGCTTAACGACCTGAGCGATCGCGTCTTCCGGTTTGAGCGTCTCGACTTTCGGACCACCCGGCACCGGACCAGTCGACAGCTTCCAGGCATCCGCGAGCTGCTGCGCGGCAGCGACAACTTTCGGATCGTCATCGACAAGCGCCTCGCGGACGCGCGGTTCAAAGCTGCGATGATCAGCCTGCAAAGCGGCCAGCAGCAGATCGATCCGCCGCTGAGGCGATTGCTTCCAATCGGCGTCGAGTGACTTCTCGACAACCTTGGCCGCCGGACCTTTCAGCTTCTTCTGTTCGGACAGCAGGAGCAGCGCGATGTTGGCCCACGAGCGGGTCGGCCCGTCACCAGCAACCAGATCGGCGATATCCCGAGCGTGAGCGATCAGCGTATTGCGATCGTGCAGAGCGTTTCTGGCTGCCGCGAAATAGGAGCCGGCATTGGCGTCCTGCTGCAGCATCTCAAGCCCTGTCAAAGCGGCCGCAAACGCGTCGCTGCCGGGAGCCTTCAGCAATGACCGCACGGCCTGCGACCGCAGTTCAGCGGCGTGCTCGGCACCGGTCGCCACTTTGATAAACAGCGGCACGGCATCGGTTGACGGTGCCGTGCCGTCGGCCTGACCGATCACGACGACGGGAATGAATCGCTCGTCCTGCTTCGCCCGCTGTTCGAGAATCTTCGCAAAGCTCTCCCGCTCGATCCGGTTCAGCGTCGCCGTACGAACGAGAAACGCCGCGTCGTCGACGTCAGCCTGTTTCAATTCGGCTTCGAGGACTGCTCCAATCCGAGCGGACTCAGCCCACTCTTCCGGCTGGTAGTACGGCCCGCGAGTGTCCGGTCGAGTCCCCCAGCTATTGCCGGTCCATTCGCCCTCGACGTTGTAGAGCCGGCACAGTGCTGACAGCAGACCTCGTCGACGCGACGCATCGTTTTCAGCGTCAAGCCGTTTCAGCAGCCCGTTCACAACGCTGATCTCGTGCAGCGACTGCAGAACCCGCAACGCGCCGACTCGAACGGGTGCCGAAGCATCGCTTGCATCGATCGCCGCGAAGCATGCTTCGCTCGCCTTCAGTCGAACCAGTGTCTGCACTGCCGTGTGAGCAATGACCGGGTTCTCGTCACCAAGCAATGCGATCATGTCGCCGGCAGCGTCGACTCGCTTCAGCCGCGCGAGTGCTACCGCCGCTTCGAGTCGCGTTCGCGGATTGCTGTCAGACAGGCCACGTTTGATCGCGTCCGTCGGAACGTCGGATTGCGTCAGTGATCGATCAGCCAGAGCGCGAATCGCAAACGGGCGAATTTCGGCATCCTGGCCAGCCAGCCTTGCCAGCACTGCGTTCGAGTCAGCACCGAGGCCCTGCTTCAACGCGAAGACGGCGGCAACTCGCGACGCCAGCGGCTTCTGCCTGCTTCCCGCGAGAGCTTCCAGACCGCGGCGTGAGTCGGCATTCAAGCCGCGACGCAGCAGTGTGCGCTGAGCTTCCAGCCGGCGACGATGGCTCGGCGATTCGAGCAGGGCAACGAGACTGGCATCGCTGGCTGCTTCAAAGTCCGGCAGCGGTTCCGGCTTGTAGCCCTTCGGCGTGACCTGAACGAGATAGCCGACAGACTCGCCTGCGTACTTGAACGTCGCGCCTTTCCAGCTTGCCGCGATGATTCGGCTCGAAGCGTCGACATCGAGATCCGTCACGCGCGGCAGGCCAAGGAACTCATGCTGATCGGCGGCAAACGTCGCTCCGTTCGGCGTCACGTTGTGGCGATACACCATCTGCCGCCCCCAGTCGGCCGTGTACAGCGCGTTGCCGTAGCCAGCCGGAAAGCCGGGTTCGTCCATGTAGAGGGCTCCGCAGCCCGAGCCCCCGCCATAGTCGGCCAGCGGCTGAATGATCTCGTCGCCGAAGTTGCGGAACAGACGCGGGTAGCCGTGATTCTCCAGACCGCTGAAGTGGTGCAGCCGGATGTCCCAGCCGCCGCCGTCGTTTGTGTTGTCCCGCGTGAAGCCGTTGAGCAGCGGGTCCATCGCGACTTCGAGAATGTTGCGAGTGCCGTCCGAGTACGTCTGCAACTCGGTGCCGTCAGGACGGACTCGGATGACTCCGCCGCCGCGCATCTGCAGCTTGCGACCGTCGGTCCCTTCCGCCTCCATGAAGCCGAAGTCGCCGCACGCGATGTACAGCCAGCCGTCGATGCCCAGCGTCACGCCGTTCGTCGTGTGATCCGCCGGGCGGTCTTTGAACGTGAAGGCGAGGTTCTTGACGAGAATCTTTTGTTCGTCAGCGATGCCGTCGCGATCGTGATCGATGAAGGCACTCAGGTGCGGCGGGTGCACGACGTACAGCCGGTCGTGATCCCAGACCAGGCCGCGCGGCGAATCGACATCGGCGACGAACAGCTTCGCTTCGTCCGCCTTGCCATCACCGTCGATGTCCCGCAGGCGGTGAATCGAGCCGCGTTTCAGTTCGCGATCCAGCGAGCCGTTTCGGTCGACGGACACGTAAACGTCGCCGTTCGTCGCGGCGGCCACGAAGACCGGATAGTTCACCGCTGGCGGCTCGGCAAAGATCGTCGCCTCGAAACCTTCGGGCAGCTTCACCTCGGCCAGGCGTTCGGCGTCCTTCTGGTTGCGGATCTCGGTCGGGTCGACTTTGACCTTCTCGTCGCCGTGAACCGCGATCTCCCACAGGCTGCCCCACCCGCCGGTGTTCGAGCCCAGATATTTGACGCGGACGTATCGGGCGTTCGCGTCGAACTCGTGATTCGCTTCCCGGTCGGTCGTGTTCTTTGACCGCTCGACGAGGACTCGCCAGTTCTCACCGTCGTCCGAACCCTCGACCTGATATTTGTAAATCGTCTGATTCGATTCCCAGTCGAGCCGGCAACCGGTGAGATGTTTCTTCTCGCCGAGGTCGACCTGCACCCACTGCGGGGCCGAACCGTTCGCCGCGCACCAGCGAGTACCGCGATTTCCGTCGAACGCATTGGGAGCGAAGTTGTTCTTGCCAGTCTCCTCGCTCGACGCCTTCGCTGGCCTGTTCAGCGCCAGGTTGACGGGCACGTATTCAATCTTCTCTTCCGGCGATTTGAGGTAGCCCTTGTCGAGCTTCCCGGCGGCCCACAGCGTGCCGCGCGTCACCATGTCGAGGAAGACGGGATGCGAAACCGTTTCGTTGTGATGGCCGAGCGTCGTGCCGAAGACGCGCGTCTTCTTCTCGCCGAACTCGTTGGTCCAGACGCAGACCTGCTCATTGGCCAGAGCACGATCCTTGGTCGACGCCAGCGGATGCGCGGTCGGCCAGAGTTTCTCGATGCGGTACAGCTCGCCAGCCGGATTCGCCCAGCCGGCGGGGAAGGTCTGCATGATCGGGTGAGCGGCGTCGCGGTTGAGCACTTCGTGCGCGTAATGAGCCCCGTGGCCGCGCGACGTCACACCGCAGAACTTGAACCAGTCGTCGCGACCGTCGCGGTAGCAGTGCATCGCACAGTGAATGACGACCGCCGGCAGACCCTCGCGATGCGGCTTCAGGACGCGATCGACCCAGGCAGGTTCCTTCACGCCGGCAAAGCACTCGTCATGAATGACCACGTCGAAGCCGTCGGCCCAGTTGTCGTCCTCATAGAGTTCGATCTTCGTGTCGGTCGTCCGCCCGCCCTGTTCGATGGCGACAACGTCAACGTGAGCACGCGCTTCGAGCCCGTGCTTGAGGATGTCCTTCTGCGCCGTGTAGTCGTGGCAGCAGCCGCCAGTGATAATGAGCACTTTCAGCGGCTCGGGAGGCGCGTCCGCGGCGGACAGGGATGACGTGAGGGAGAGACAGAGCGTCAGCAGGAAGAGTTGTCGCATGGTTTGGAAACAAAGCCTGGAATGAGTTCGTACGATTTGAGTCTGAACGATGGCAGATGTTCGTTTAACGCCCAGCCGCAGGCGCCGGCTACCAGCGACAGTAACCTCGGAGGTGGCCGGCGCCTGCGGCTGGGCGTTAAACAAGTGAGCTGCTTGTGGACGTTGTCCGTCAGGTTACGCCAGCAGGTCGTCGACGACGTGGCCGTAGATGTCGGTCAGGCGGAAGTCGCGACCGGCGTAGCGGTACGTCAGGCGTTCGTGGTCGAAGCCCAGCAGGTGCAGAATGGTGGCGTGCAGATCGTGAACATGCACGCGACCATCGACCGCGTGCAGACCGACCTCGTCCGTCACGCCGTGAATGTGTCCGCCTTTAACGCCGCCGCCGGCGAGCCAGACGGTGAAACCATCGTGGTGATGGTCGCGACCGGGGTTCGGCCCGACGGGCAGCTGCACGGTCGGAGTCCGCCCCATCTCGCCGCCCCAGATCACCAGCGTTTCGTCGAGCATGCCTCGCTGCTTGAGGTCAGTCAGCAGGGCGGCGGTCGCCTGATCGGACTCGCGGGCCAGGCGGCGATGGTTGTTCTCGATCGACGCGTGCGAATCCCACGGCTGACCGGCTCCGTGATAAACCTGGATGTAGCGGACGCCTCGTTCGGCCAGTCGCCGCGCGATGAGCATCTGCCGGCCCTGCTGATCGCTTCCGTAGAGCTGCTGGATGTGATCGGGCTCGCGCGAGATGTCGAACGCGTCGGTCGCTTCGGTCTGCATCCGGAAGGCGAGTTCCAGTGACTGGATGCGGGCGTCGAGCTGCGCGTCGTCCGGACGCTGCTCGCGGTGCCGGCGATTGAGTGCCTGAATAAAACTCAGTTGCCGCCGCTGCTGATCATGCAGCATGTAGCTGTTGCGAATGTTCGCGATCAGGTCCTCGGGATCGGAGTACTGCGAATCGACATAGGTGCCCTGATAGATGCCCGGCAGAAACGCGTTTCGCCAGTTGCCGGTGGCTCCAGTCGGCAGCCCGGTCGGGCACATGACGACGTAACCGGGGAGGCTCTGGTTTTCCGACCCGAGCCCGTACAGCGACCACGACCCGATGCTCGGTCGCGGCTGCACGATGTCCCCGCAGTTCATCATCAGCAGGCCGGGTTCGTGATTCGGCACGTCGGTGACCATCGACCGGATGACGCACAGGTCGTCGGCGCAGGAGGCGAGTTTCGGAAACAGCTCGCTGATGTCGATCCCCGACTGGCCGTGTTTCGCGAACTTGAACGGCGAAGCGAAAGCGGCGCCGCCGAGTCGCTTGTCCGTCTTCAGTTTCTCGTCGAGCACCTTGCCGTGCCATTTGGCGAGCAGCGGTTTTGGATCGAACGTGTCGACCTGGGATGGTCCTCCGTTCATAAACAGATGGATAACGCGTTTGACCCGGGGCTCGAAGTGCGGATCTCGCGGTGCGAGTGAAGAGAGAGCCGGTTCGGCGTTCGCCGCCGGAGCCGCATCCGAAAGCAGTCCGGCCAGAGCCAGCGAACCAAATCCGAGCCCCGTCCGGGCGAGCATCTGGCGACGTGTTTGAGGGAGAGTAGTCATGAGTTTGATTCCAGATATTCGTTCAACGCCCAGCCGCAGGCGCCGGCCTGCCCTGGTTGTGCCTGGCGATGCAGCTCACATTAGCCCCGGCATATCACGAGCATCCTGAAAGGATGCCGGAGTCAATCGTGAAGTGGGCCAGCGGCTTCTGGCAGCCCCTTCAGGATGCGATCCGCGACGAGCCTCAACTTCCGGGGGGCTCCGCTACGCCCCGACACCTCTCTGAGATCACTTCGTGCTCAAGCCCGGTGATTCAAACTGTACTGTAAGGTGCGTGGAGCGGGCTCGGTGAGGTTCGGTGCGATGCGCTGAGCCGAGTATGGCCGGTTCCCGCTGGCCAGCAAGTGACGGCCCATGAATCGGCCAGCGGGAACCGTTCCTACGGCGGATTCATGCCGTTTGTCCGCCGTCACCGTCTCACGGAACGGAATGAATTCCGTTCGACGAACTGACAGTCAACACACGGTCGTCGGTCTCAATGGGAGTTGTCTTCAACCACCTGGGGGCACAGGTCACTCCCCACAGGCAAACTCAAAGAGCAGCGTTGCGTCGATGTTCTGGTCGCCGCGTCAGCAGCGGAGAAGGTCCCTCTCCCGCCGCAAAGGTCTCATAAATGAAAACGGCGCCGACAGCGGGGAAGAGGGGGAAAACCGCCGCGGCATGGCGATCTCGGTCAGCACGTCTTTCCTTCAGTTTGTGCGTCTGGCGTGGCACAAGTGACTTTCAGCCCATCCGGCGCCGCCGTAAGCCGCAGCCTCCTGTCGCTCCACAGGATGGCTCGACCGTTTGCGGTCGGGTGCCGCAGGCGCAGGACGCGACACCATCGACGCCCTTCCTGCCTGTCATGTCGCCTCGGCCATCAGGGCACATGGTGGAGCGTGTTGCCGCTTCGTGACCCGGCCAGACTCGTCGAGCCACCCTGCGCTTGAGGGATTGCAATTGGTGCGTCACATTGCTGAGCCTGTCGGCACGAAGTCAGTCGGATGTCCGGCTGTCGCTTCCCGTCTCAGAGTCAGGAGGACTGTGGAATGCTGTTTCCGAACGAAGTCAAGAAGCTGCTGGGCTCGCCCGATCTGGCAATACGAGGCTCAGCGATCCGGTATCTTGAGAAATCCTTCAGTCAGGATCCGGAACTCGTTCCGCTGATCCTGAGAGCCTGGGAGAATCACAGTGGAGAGCCGTGCGCCGATGATGGCCTGTTTCGTCTGGAGTCGTTGAAGATCGACGTGGACGGCCTGCGGGCTCTCATCGCGGCAGGAGATGCGACGTGTGACTACAACGAAGTGTTTCATCTCCAGCAGGCACTGATCAGTGCTTCGCCGGATGTGCAGGCGACGATAAATTTTCAGTCACTGCCGGAGTCGCTGGCGACCGACGAGGTCATACGGCGGATTGAACGTCGCGTCGAGTACGCTCGTCGTTCGGCAGAAGACCTGTGGGACGAACTGGAATGCCTCTGTCGAGAGACCGATGAAACCGGCCGCTACGCGAACGACATGGATCATCCGCTGCTGAGGGATCTGCTCGATTGTCTGGCCGAGCATCAGTTTCCGTCGTCCGAAACGCTGCTGGAACTGTTGAGCAGCCTGCAGGACGACCCGGAGTTTGTCTGCACATGGGAAGCGATTGTCGCCGTGAAACTGGCCGGGCGCCGGCGGATGAAGGAGGCCATTCCGGAACTCGTGAGGATCCTTCACCTCGACGGAGATTACGTGCTGGAGCGGGCTGCCGATTCGCTGGCACAGATTGCTGATCCGTGTGCCGTGAAGCTGATCTATGAGCAGTGGCCCGGTTCGACATGGGACTTCCGCAACTTCGCCAGCAATGTGTTTTCCCGGATTCCCTGTCAGGAGTCTGAAGACGCGCTGCTCGAATTGATTTCCGACGAACAGGATCCTTCGATCCTTGCGTGGCTGGGATTGGGGCTGTGTGACCTGTTTTCCGCACGCGGGCTGCCCATCGTTCGGGAGTTGATTCGCGCCGCGAAAACGGATCGCTTCTGCGCCGACCTGCGCGATGATGTACTTCTCGTGGGTCGGATTCTCGACATCGAGGTACCGGAAGCTGACGACTGGAGCCGTGACCTTGCGCAGGAACGACAGCGACGCTCTGCGGCCCTCGATCGCCTGTGGGGGCCGCTGCTGGGGCTGCCTGGGGCGAGTCGTGCGAGCACCGTTGAAGACCAGGAGCCCGCCTTCGAACTGGTTCCGTCGGGCGCCGACGAAGAGCAGCGATCACAGTCGGAGTTGGCCACAGTCACGCGACCGATCCGGAATACAGGCCGAAAGGTAGGCCGCAATGATCCGTGCCCCTGCGGCAGCGGCCGGAAATTCAAGAAGTGCTGCGATCGTTAGTCCGTCAGCGTCATTCTGGTTCTGGAGTGCGGTGAGCTGTCACCACACGGTGGCCCGACTGCTTGCGGTCGACTGCCGCAGGCACAGGGCGCGACACGATCGACGCCCTCGCTGCCTGTCACGTCGCCTCTGCCATCAGGGCACATGGTGAAGCATCTTGGCGCTTCGCGACCCGGCCAATCTAAGCTGTAGAACGGAATTCATTCCGTTCATCGACCCTCACGGCCGTCGTAGGGGGCCACCGCGAATGACCGCGAAGCGGTCGAACAACAAAGCCCGGGGTCGCGCAGCGCACCCCGCGGCGACATGCCACGCTCAGAACCAACCCCGGCAGGGGTTGAACAATGCCCGAGGATTACGGAACCACGGAGCCCGTTGATTCGCACGTCAACAACGAGACGTCCTTGTGGAACCCCGCTGGGGTTCGATTCTGACATCGGATCAATTTCCCGGGGTGCGCTGCGCGACCCCGGGCTTTGATGTCAGACCGCTTCGCGGTCAACTGCCGAGTAGGGCCGGTTCCTACCGGCCAGCAAACGACAGCCCATGAATCGGCCGGTGGGAACCGGCCCTACGGCGGTCAACACCTGGTCGTCAGTCTCGATGGGAATTGCCTTCAACCATCCGGGGGGCACGGGTCGCTCCACACGGGCAAACTTAAGGAGCAGCGTTGCGTCGATGTTCTCGTCGCCGCGTCAACGGCGGAGAAGCTCCCACTCCCCCGATATCGACTCAGAATCGCAGGAACAGCAGACAATCGGGGGAGAGGGTCGGGGTGAGGGGGAGTCGTTTGGTGGCCCCCTCACCCCAACCCTCTCCCCCGCAACGGTCTCGAAACTGAAAACGACGCCGACAGCGGGGGAGAGGGGGCAAAACCGCCGCGACGCGGCGATCTCGGTCAGCACGTCTTTCCTTAAGTTTGTGCGTCCGGGTTGGCGCAGGTGACTTTCAGCCCGTCCGACGCCGCCGGACGCCGCAGCCTCCTGTCACTCCACAGGGTGGCCTGACCACTTGCGGTCGGGTGCCGCACGCACAGGACGCGACACCATCGACGCCCTCGCTGCCTGTCACGTCGCCTCCGCCATCAGGGCACATGGCGGAGCGTCCTGTCGCTTCGCGACCCGCCAAACAGGCCGGGCCACCCCGCTGCTGCTTTGAAGCGGTCATAGATTTACAAGTGCTTCGATTTCAGAAATTCTGGCAAACCGCAGGAAAGGAGGCGGCAGTATGTTGCCGGCACTGTAATGCCGGCAACATACTGCCGCCTTGTGGCACGTTAGCTCTTTGACAATCCGGTCGTTCAACGTCTGAGTCAAACACTTGACGTCTCTGTCTTGCGCAAAGGACGACCATTTCTTGGTCGTGGCCCTGACGCTCACGAGGTGTATCGTGAATTTTCAGTGCCGCCTTTTGAAGGAAGCTTACGATGGCTACGTATTTGACTTTCGAAGCTGATTACAGTCCATCCATGGTTACGACTGAAGCAGTTGAGCGATCTTCATTTTCTGCACAGGCGTTAGCCGCCGCGGTGGGTGATGACTGCGTAGAAGCTTGCGACTACTCAACGCCTTGTGTGGTTGGAATCGTAAGCGCCAGCTGAAGTGCATGTTGACGTGGTGTTTATTCTTCGGGGCTTTCCTGGGGAGGAGACATCATGGGGCGTGGTTATCCGGCGGAGCAGTGGGCGGACTGGATTGCTGAG
>Ga0070727_10003718_pt1 | contig 13553 bp, 10 predicted proteins | sample tdAd472_FD_66722 | JGI IMG/M metagenome (GOLD analysis project Ga0070727, IMG submission 66722) | Marine sediment microbial communities from the Atlantic coast under amendment with organic carbon and nitrate - tdAd47.2 | ecosystem: Environmental > Aquatic > Marine > Coastal > Sediment | place... | reverse complement strand
CGGAGCTTCAGCGGCGTTTCCGGCCCGAACTTGAGCGCACCGCAGCGCTGATCGAGCAGGACCTCAGCCCCTGGTGCAGAGCATGAGTCCCCACCGCTATCCCCTACTAGAGCGAACCTGCACCGGCCGCGAGGTTATCGCGAGCATTCAGGCCCGGATCGACGCCCTCCTTGTCCAGCGAAGTCCGGTGGAGGTGCTGGAAGCCGGCTGTGGCTCGGCGAGCATGTTCAGCTTTCCCCCCCACGCTCGTCTGGTGGGGATCGATCTCTCCAGCGAGCAACTCGCACGAAACACGCGCCTGGACGAGGCGATCCAGGGTGACCTGTGCAGCTACCCCCTACCCCCCGAGCGATTCGACCTGGTGGTGTGTTGGAACGTGCTGGAGCACCTGGATCAACCCGACCTCGCCATGCAGCGCTTCGCGACGACGCTCAAGCCTGGCGGACTGATCGTGCTGGCTTTGCCCAACGTCTACAGCTTCCAGGGCGCGGTCACGCGCTTCACCCCACACGCGTTCCACGTGTGGTTCGTGCGCAACGTATTCCGGCGGGAGTGGGCCGGCAAGGAGGGCAGGGGTCCGTTCCCGACCTACCTCCGACGGGCAGTTTCGCCCCCGGGGCTGCAAGGTCTAGCACAGCAACTCGGTCTCGAGGTGGAGTGGTCGCACCTTTACGAAGGCGGTCAGCAGCAACGCCTGATGCGGCTCGTGCCCGTGAGTCGGCCCTTCTTCCGCAGCCTGGACTTGCTCGAGGTGCTCAGCCGCGGCTCGATCCGCCCTCGGCTAGCAGCAACGGCTTGGGTCTTGTCCCGTCCCCCAGCTAATAACCCGACTGCGTGATCTTCCTGGGACAACCTCATTGGTGAAGGCGGCGACCCAGTTCGAGAAGGACGCGCACGAGGTCGGGCGGGGGGGCGGGATTACGCTCGTCTCCACGGTGATCGACCGCTTCCTCCGGTTCTTCGTCACCTGGCTCCTCGCACGCAGCCTCGACCTCGGTGATTTCAGCGTCTTCACGCTCGCCGCGACGGTGGTAGTCGTTGCGACGAACTTCACGCACCTGGGGTTTCCCGTGGGGCTCGTCTATTTCGGCACTCGGTATCTAGTTGAAAGGGACCACGCTGGCTGGAAGGGTGCATTGATCGGGGGTGGGGTCGCCGTCCTCCTCGTCTCGCTCGTTGCGCTAGTTGGTATGGCTGTCGTGAGCCACGTCTGGTTTCCTCCGACGCTAGCGACCAGCCTCTCGATCGCGGGAGTTACGATCCTGCCCTTCAGCCTGCTGTATCACCTGGTCGGCGCACTGCGCACGGTGCGTGACATGGCGGGTGCAAGCCTAGCCCTGAACGTGGCCCTTCCCGCGGCGCTCTTGGTGGGCGTAAGCTTGGCGCTGGTCGCCGGCACCGGTGTGCAGGGCGTCCTAGTCGCCTATGGAGTGGCACACGTTGTGGCGCTGGGCGTCGCCGCCCGGATCACCTTCAAGCACTTCGGCGAGGTGTTGTTGGACCGTGCAATCAAGCTGCGGTTCGAAGCGCGTGCCTTGTTGGCCTACTGTCTGCCGACTTGCTTCACCGCGGTCGTATACCGGCTGACCACGTGGACCGATTTGCTCATGCTCGGCTGGCTGGCAGGCGTGGAGTCTCTCGGACTCTACAAGGTCGCTCTCTCGCTGGCCGTACTCGGCACGCTACCGGTTGGCTCGTTCCTTGTCGCGTTCAGCCCAGTGGCTGCCGACGCGGTGCGCGCCGGGGATCGGGAACACCTCGATCGTATCCTCAAAGCCGTCACCTCGGGCCTGTTGATCCTCACGATCCCTGTGTTTCTCACGCTGTTGGCCATGCCCGAGCTCGTGTCGCTCGTGTTCTCGCGTACGTTTCGCGCGAGCGATTCGATCCTCGGAATCCTGGTTGTCGGCCAGCTACTCCACGTGGCCTGCAGCCCCGCCGGGCGCCTGCTCGTCATGTCCGGGCGCTCGCGGTTGGCGCTGATCAACGCCAGCGCCGCCCTAGCCCTGAACGTCACGCTAAACTACGCGCTGATTCCGCCGTATGGGCTCACGGGAGCGGCAGCCTCCAGCGCAGTGACCCTCGCGTTTCTCGCCACGCTGAGGATCATTCAGGTGCGCTTGCTTCTCGGCTGTTTTCCCCTCGCAGCTCGCACCGGGCTGCTCCTCGGCTGCGTCGTTCCTGTTGCCCTTGGGTTGCGGTTCGTTGCCCAGCGCATTTCCCTGCCCCTAGGCGCAGCCTTGCTGGCTCTTGCCGTCGCGGGGTACTTCGGGCTACTGTGGATTCTCCGTGACTCCCAGGGTGGGCGCGAGGTCGTTGCCATGCTCCCCCGGCGAATTCGAGCGCGCTTGTGACACGCTGGCCGAATCTGTTCGTGGTGGGGGCTCCCAAGTGCGGAACCACGGCAGTGTGGCGCTATCTGGAGCCTCACCCCAAGGTCTACATGTCGCCACGCAAGGACCTGCACTACTTCGGGCGCGACCTGGGGTTCCGGGCTCCGCGGGTCGGAAGGGAGTCCTACCTCGAGCACTTCGCCGACGCGGGTGACGCAGAGGTCGTGGGAGACGTGAGCGTGTGGATGCTCTTCTCCCGGGCCGCGGCGGGAGAGATCGCCGGACAAGTCCCAGGGGCGCGCGCGGTGATTTGCCTGCGGAACCCACTCGAGGCTATGCCGGCACTGCACGCTCAGTTCTTGCTGAACGGACTCGGTCAAGACCAGGACCTGGCCGATTTTGGCGAGGCGATCGACGCGATCGAAGATCGGCGGGCGGGCAGGCGCCTCCCTCCGCGCTGTAGCCTTCCGGAGGCGCTCGACTACGTGGCGGTGTACCGCTACGTACCCCAGATCCAGCGGTTCCGGCAGGCGCTCGGGGCCGAGAACGTCCACTGTGTCCTGCTCGATGATTGGAAGCGAGACGCTGAACGAACCTACCGCGACCTGCTCGACTTCCTCGGGCTGGAGCCAGCAGGGATCCCGAGCCTGGAGCCAGTGAACCGACGCAAAACGACCCGCAGCGAAACCGTGCGCAAACTGGTGCGCCTGGTTCCCAGCGGGCTCAAGGACGCGCTCCCTCGTGCGCTGCGGCGTCCGCTCTCCCGCACGATTCGCCGGTTGAACTCCAGCCACGTCAGCAGGCAAGCCATGGACTCGGGCTTGCGCCAACGTCTACTCGCGGAGGTCGCACCCGACGTCCACGCGCTGGAGGGAATGCTACAGCGCGACCTCTCGGACTGGCTCGACCCGCACTCCCGTGCGTGATCTGGCCCCGTATCAGAGGTAGGCCTCGACCCAGAGCGCCAGGCTCAGCAACGCGAAGATCTGCCGGGCGTAGTCCCTACGACCTGTGTTGTGTGCGTCCCAAACTTGGGTCACCGCACCGTAGTCAAGGTGCCTGTAGAGACCGAGTCTGGGGTCCAACAGGTGCGCCTCAATGAAGTCGCGCCACACCGTCTTGCTCCACTCACCGAAGGGCACCTGGAACCCGCGCTTCTTCCGCTGCACGATTCGCTCCGGCAAGAAGTTGGTCGCCATATGCTTGTGCACGATCTTGGTCTTGCGCAGCCGGACGCGGTAGTCAAGCGGCATACTCTCGATCAGCTCGACGAGTTCAGGGTCGAGCATGGGGACCCGGGCCTCGAGGGCAAACGCCATGGAGATCTTGTCTCCATACAGCAGCAGGTCGTCAGCTAGTCCCATTCGCGTGTCGATCCGCAGCATGCGCTCGGCGTCATTGACTCCAGCGGGAGCCAGCCAGTCGAGCCAGTAGCGGCAGGCCCATAGCGCAGGGCCCGGATCGACGGCGCCGGCTAGCTGCATGATCTGGTCGTCGGTAAAGAGGGCGTAGGCCTCGCGTAAGCGGTGCGCGAAGCTTGGCGCACGGAGTGCGTAGAGCGCCCGCCGCCCCCCTTCGCTGCGGATCCTGCGAATCAACCGCCGAGACAGGAGCGGACTGATCGTCTTCAGCCAAGGCATGGCTGCAATCACCAGCTCCAGCTGGTGGCGTCGGTATCCGCCCCACGGCTCGTCGTTGCCCTGCCCTGTCAGCACTACGGTGACGTGGCGCTTGGCCTCCTGGGTCAGGGCCCACATGGCCAAGACCGACGTGGTCCCGAGCGGTTCTTCCACCGCGCGCACTATCTCGGGGAGCAACTCGAGCAGCGACTCCGGTCGAACCGTGACAGTGTGGTGCGGGATCCCGAGCACTCGCGCAGTCTCGGCGGCATCGGCGAGCTCGCACTCCGCGTATCGCGGGCCGAAGCCGACGGTGTAGCTGGTGAGGTCAGGGCAGTGCTTCCTGGCCATGGCAGCCACTACCGCGGAGTCGATCCCGCCCGACAACAGCACCCCGACCGGGACGTCCGAGAGGAGCTGGCGCTCGACGGCAGTGTCGAGGGCCTGGCGGTAGGCCTGAGTTGCGTCCTCCAGACTCCCCTCGAACGTTCGGTTCGTCGGCAGTGCATAGCAACGCGTGCGGTGCCGACGGGTCTCGAGGTCCAGTTCGAGCACGTGTCCAGGAGGCAACCGCCGGATGCCGTCGAGCAAGGTCGCGGGCGACGGGGTGTAACGCAGGGCCAGAAACTGTTGCAGAGCCGCTGAGTCGAGCGTTCCAGGCCCACCGTCGAGTAGCGGCTTGATCTCCGAGGCGAAGGTCAGCGAGTCGGAGAGAGTGTAGTAGAGCGGTTTGACGCCGAATGGGTCACGCACCAGGTAGAGCCTGCCCTTCACGGTATCAAGGGCGCCGAAAGCGAAGATCCCGTTTAGCTGGGGAAGGGCACGCTCGATCCCGTCGTGCGCGAGCAGCTCGACCAGGGTCTCGGTATCCGAGCTACCCCGGAACGACACGCCCAGACCTGCCCGCAGCTCGTGGTGGGTGTAGAGCTCGCCGTTGAAGGTCAGCCACCAGCGCCCATCACGGCTGCGCATGGGCTGGTGCCCGGCGGAGGAGAGATCCTGAATCGCCAGCCGGGTATGGAGCAAGGTAACCGTCTGACCTCCACAGATAACGCGCTCGGCGCCCTGGGAGTCGGGACCCCGATGACGCAGGCGATCGAGGATCCTCCGCTCCCTCTCAGGCGTGAGTGCTCCAATTGTCCCGAAGATCCCGCACATTGGGCGAGCAACTCAGTCCCGTCGCAGAAGCGCGAGCATTCGGGCACGCACAGTGGTCCGCGTGAATCGCTCGCTGCCCTCACGCGCGGCCTGTCCCATCTTCAAGCGCAACGGCTCGTCGACCACCAGCTTCTCGACCAACGGTATGAAGGACTTGGGCTCAGTCCCCTCGGTCAGGAATCCGTTTTTTCCATCTACGACGACGTCGGGAATCCCGGCATTCCAGCGAGAGACAACGGGTAACCCGTAGGCCAACGCTTCGAGCACGCAATTCGGCATCCCTTCTCCGTATGTGGTTGGGAATACGAACACGTCAGCTGCCTCAAGTGCCCTGTGCTTCGCTCTGCCCCGCAGGAAGCCGGGAAAGGCTACGTCCTCGAGTTCGGCCTTCGCGACATACTCCTGAGCTCCTGCCAACTCCTCCCCCGCTCCAGCCATGGTCAGTGAGAGGTGAGGATAGCGAGACTTCAACTCCCGAAACACTTCAAGAACGACATACACGCCTTTGTCCCGGTGCATCCGTGACATGAACAGCAGATTGACGCCCTTGCCCAGAGGTCTTGAGGCCAGCCTTCCCAGGTAGTGGTCGTCAGCCACCGTGGTTTCGAAATGGACGTTCTGCATTCCCTTGGGCGTGATCTCCTCCGCGGCATCCGCGAACTGGCGTGCCAGGAAGATCACCTCCTCTGCCTTTGCGAAGCTCTGGCGAAAGAACGCACGGTGGAGAAGAGACGACCGGACTCTGTCGAAGAAGGTCCAGTCCCACCCGCGCCAGAAAACGAGCACACGCGTTCCTAGGCCATTTGCCAACAGCACGATCAGGCCGTCGCGCCAAAACGCATTTGGCATCATGGAAGGATTCACGAGCACGGTGTGCCGGTTGCGCAACCGGCTCAACAGGCGCACATATACGGACCCGAGCCGCAGGGCTCTTCCAAACGTCCGACGTGAACCACCGGTTACAGTCAGATACTCGATATCGGCTTCTGCGTCGAGCTGTAGTGCGGTGTAGTAGTTTGCGACGCCGCCGGGTTCGCCTAGGTCTGGAACAGTAATCAGAATTCGCCTCATGGGAAAGCGAACGACCCTAGTCGGGAACGGCACGACGCTAGCCGGTGAATGCTCACGTCAGTGTTCAAAGCACTCACACTCACAGCTGCTGTCCTCACAGGGATTCACCCACGCTGCTATGCTCGCATGATAGAACGTCTCTGCATGCGACAGCTTGGCTCAGTCCAGCGCTCAATGCGGTGATTGTCACTCTTACACGAGACTCCGGTGAGGACATGCGGCGAATCGCAGTGAGGCGTAGACTGAAGGCGGCTCGTCGCCTACTGAGACACTACGCCCGTAGGCTTCTTGTCAGGCCGCGCTGGCGACCAGTCCCATTCTCCTGTGGCGTGACTATCCAGGGAGACATGTGGCACGACAACTGGATCAAGGTCGCCCAGCGGGGGTTTCACGAGGAGGGTCTGGAGAGATTCCTTGTGAGCTTCCTTCGCGAGGGAGACGCTGTGCTTGATGTCGGAGCTCAGATCGGAATGGTCTCCTCGATTGCCGCCAAGCTCGTAGGGCCGACTGGTATCGTCCACTCGTTCGAACCGGACCCCACCAACCGGGGTTGCCTATTCAACACGATAGCCCAAAACGCCTTGGGCAACGTCGAAGTCCACCCGCACGCTGTGGGCAACTCTTGCGGCGTGGCAACTTTCAGGCGCCCCAGCGAAGGCTGGGGAGCCTTTGCTGTTGACTCGAACCGCAGCACGGACGAGTTGGTCTCCAGCGGGGCGTTTCCCGACGTCCGCTTCGATAGTTACGACGTACAGCAAGTCACTCTGGACACCTGGGCGAAGGCACATGACCTAGAGCGGTTGACCCTCGTGAAGATTGATGTCGACGGCCCTGAAGTCAACGTCCTCGAGGGCGCAACGGAGGTCTTGGCAACCCACAAACCTGTTGTCGTCGTCGAAGCGTCAAGATACTACGCGGACCACGGCAAGACGGTCTCTGACCTCTTCTCTGTTTTGCACCGCTTGGGCTACGGTCTCCACGGCGCAGGACGAAGCGAGCTTGGAGTAGTTTCCTACGAATCCCCCACCGATCTATCGGTTGACCTCTCTCGGCCTGGCTCGGCGCTGAACTTCTTCTGCTGGGAGCCAGGGGCTTACCGCGAGCGGTTGTCGCAGTTGCCCCTAAGGAGCGCGCGAGGACTCTGAGTCAGGTCCGGTCCGAAGACTAGGCTTCGACTACCTGGGGATCCAGCGCGGCAGCAGCCTCGAACAATGCGCCCCGCCGCGCTTCGAGTCGAGCGAGCACGTACCCGATCTGGTCAGCGACGAGCTGAAGCAAAACCTCGGTTTGCAGGTTGACCTTCTCTGCAGCGTCTCGCCAACAAAGCTCAAGGATACCGTAGTGAACTCCCTCTGCGCGCACCTCCAAGCGCGCCCTCACCTCGTCGCGGTGAAGCGTAGCCCCCTCTGCCTCGCTCGCTATCCAGCTGAAACCGTCGCGGTTCGGGTCTACTAGAGACAGCGAGATCGACAACACGTCGAGCTTGCGAGCCAGGCTCTCGAGCTCGCGCCACACGTCACCCTGGTGCCCGGCCTTGTGCAGCTCGACCGGCAAGCGCAGCAGGCTCTCGCGCACGCCCTGGCCCAGGTCGCAGAGCAGCTCGTGGGCCTGGGTCTCCTTGAGGTGCGAGAGGCTGAACGAGCGGGCGAAGGTCACCAGGCCCAGCATGAGCCCGGTCGCCAACAGCAGCGCCAGCCCGGTCTGCTCGTTGCGACCGAGCGAGACCACGATCGCGCACACGGCCAAGATCAAGCTCACCGTATAGAGGATCAGCACCACCTTGCGGTGGCTGAGCCCCTTGTCCACGAGGCGGTGGTGAATGTGCCCCCGGTCCGGGGCGAACATGCTCCGCCCCTCGAGCTTGCGCCGGGCCATGGAGACCAGGGTGTCGAAGATCGGCAGCCCCAGGGCCAGGATCGGCACCAGCAACGCCACCGTGGTGGTGGCCTTCTGCGACGCACCGGCCAAGGACGAGCAGGCGAGGGTGAAGCCGAGGAAATAGCTCCCCGAGTCGCCCATGAAGATCCGGGCCGGGTTGAAGTTGTAGGGCAGGAAGCCGAGCAGAGCGCCCGACACGCAGGCCATGATCAGGGCCACGAACACGCTGTCGTTGACCAAGGCCACCGAGAAGTTGGCGGTGGCGGCGAAGAACACCACCCCGGCCGCCAGCCCGTCGAGCCCGTCGATCAGGTTCACCGCGTTGGTCACGCCAATGATCCAGGCCAGGGTCAAGGGCAGCGAGAGCAGGCCCAGGTCGATCGACCCCAGGAACGGGATCGTGAGGGCGTCGATTCGAAAGCCCATTTGATACGCGAACAGCGAGGCCAGGATCTGAGCCAGGAGCTTGTAGCGCGCGCGCACGGGACGCGTGTCGTCGAGTGCGCCGATTCCGCACAGGCCTAGCCCGCCCAGGATCAAGCCCGCGCTCAACCCCCAGTCCTCGCGCACCCAGCGCGCGACGCCGCTGTCGATCACGAACAGCGCCAGGATCGGGGAGAGGGTGGCGATCGTGATCGCCACCCCGCCCAGGCGCGGGATCGGCTTGGTGTGGACGTCGCGTTGCCCGGGGACGCTCAAGGCCCCGATCCGTCGTGCGAGCCACGCCACGAGGGGGACGCACGCGAGGGCCACGACGAAAGCCATGGCTGCAGCAGCAGCGTAGGTGCGCATGACGTGACCTCAGAACGGGAGTGAAAGCGGCCCAGATCCCCACCGGCCCAGGCGTCGCAGTGGCATGGTAGACAACGCACTCCATTGCGAGCAACAAGTTCTGGGATCCAAGACCAAGTCGTGACATTGCAGGCACTTCCCACGACGTGAATCCCCTTGGTCGCGGGACTCGGGTTTGCTACGGTTCGCTCCTTCCTCCACCCCTCGATCTGCGACCGGAACCCATGAGCCGCCTCCTCTGGCCGATCCTCGTGCTTTCGCTCTGCGCCTGCGCAGGCCCCGAGGGCGCCCCCCCGCCCGTCGGCACTCCCGTGCTCGTGGGAGACCTGACGGACGAGCAGGGCGAGTTCTACTCACCGCTGCTCTCCCAGCGCACGATCTACACCCTCGGTGTGGGCGACGTGATTCAGGTCTCGATCCTTGACCTCGAGGAGGAGGGCGAGTTGCTCGAGTTGGAGGTCGAGGTCGCCGAAGACGGCCGCGTGCCCCTGCCGGTGCTGGGCCCGGTTCGCGCCGCTGAGCGCACGGCGGACGAGCTGCGCATGGACCTGGTCAAGGCGCTCAGCGAGCGCTTTCTCGACAACCCCTTCGTCTCGGTCAAGGTCAAGGAATACAAGTCGCGCCGAATAGCGGTCCTCGGAACGGTGCTCAAGCCCGGGATTCACTTTCTCCCGCGCCCTGAGGTCTCAGTCAACGAGGCGCTGGGCCTGGCGGGAGGGCTGACCGAGCGCTCGGGCTTGCGGGCCGTGGTCGTGCACGGTGGTGAGCACGTGTCCCAGCGCGAGATCGACCTCGACGCGCTCTCCCGCGGCGACGTGACCCAGAATGTGTTCCTCCAACACGGCGACGTCCTGCACGTGCTCGCTCCCGAGCAATTCCACGTGGCGGGCTTCGTCCAGCAGCCCGGCGAGTTCGAGTTCCGCCACGAAATGAGCGTGCGCAAGGCGATCGCCATGGCCGGCGGGATCCGGATCCCCGACGCGTCGCCGGACATGACGCGGATCCGACGACGTGGACCACAGGGTGAGTATTTCGTCTCCATCGACCTCAACGGAATCCTCGACGAGGACGTGCCCGACGTGCAGATCCTGGCCGGGGACGTGCTCGAGGTCCGCCAAAGCACGTTCCGCTACCTCGTCGTGGGGACCTACGACGCCGTGCAAGGCTTGATCAGCGTGGGAGTCAATGCAGCCTCCCTCTTCTGATCAGCAGGGCGTTGTCGAGGACGAGGAGCCGGAGATCCACCTCCGCGACTACGTGCGCGTGGTCCTCGAGCGGGTGTGGTTCTTGGTCGCGTTCTTCGTGCTCACCGTGGGAGTGACGGCCGCCTACACCTTTACGCGGATCCCGCAGTACGAGGCGAGCGCGTTGGTCCTGATCGAGCCCCAGCAGGTCAACCTGGCCGGTGTCCAGGACATATACGACCCCACAGGAGGCGTCTCGAGCTACCAGATCGGCGAATACTACAAGACCCAGTACGAGCTGCTCGAATCCCGGCGGATCTTGGAGCCGGTCTTCCAGGCAGGTGGATTCCTCCAGCACCCGGAATACGCCCTCAGTCGCGACCCCCTGACCAAGTTCGTCAGCCAGGTCCGCGTAAGTCCCCTAAGAGACACGCGCCTCGTACGAGTTGGCTTCGAGTCCCCCGACCCGCAGGAAGCCGCCTACGTCGCTGGCGAGATCGTCGCGAGCTACATAACCGACAGCAAGCAACGCGAGCTGGGAATCAGCGACACGGGCCTCAGGGAGCTCCGCGAGCGCGAAAAGGAGCTGCGACGCGAGGTCGAGGCCGCCTCCAATGCAATCGAGTCCTTCAAGGCCGAGAAGCGGCTGGTGGCGATCGACGGGACCATGACCGTGCTCACCGCGCGACTGAAGGCGCTCAACGAGCAGCTCGCGATCACCCAGACCACGCGCATGGAGGCCGAGTCGGAGCTGGCCGCGCTGGAGGCGGTGGAGGGCCTGGCAATCTCGGCTGACAACTCCACCCGCTTCGACGAGCTGCGGCTGACCGTGAGCAAGGCCGAGGAGGAGCTGACCGCCGCGCTCATGCGCGGGCTCAAGGGCGAGCACCCGCGGGTCGTGATCCTCCGAGGGCGGCTCGAAGGGGCCAAGCAGCGGCTGAAGCTTGCGCTCGAGCAGGTGCGCATGACGGACGTCGCCAAGGCCCAGAGCAAGGTCGCGGCCACTCGCGCTGCCGAGTCCGCCCTCGAGCACGAAATCGAGGAGCGCACCCAGGAGCTGTTTCGTAGCAACGAAGACCTCGCCCGGCTCAAGCTGCTCGAGCAGTCCCACGCCGCGGTCTCGCGCACCTACGAGAACGTGATCCAGCGGATCGAAGAGATCGAGCTCTCCTCCACCACGGGCAAGGAGGAGAACAATATCTTCGTGATCGAGGAGCCCACCGTCCCCACCAAACCGGTCTCGCCGCGCAAGGCGCGCAACCTGGCGCTGGGGATCCTGCTGGGGCTCATGGGAGGGATTGGCCTCTGCTTCTTCGTGGACTACCTCGACCGTTCGGTCAAGAACCGCGAGGAGGTCGAGGCGCTCCTCAACGCGCCGGTCCTGGGCTTCCTGCCCCGGATCAGCAAGCCCAAGAATGGCGGGGCCCTCGAGCTGCAGTCGGTGGAGGACCCCCGCTCCCAGCTCTCGGAGGCCGTGCGCGCGATCCGCACCGGGATCGGGTTCTCGGTGGCCTCGCCGGGCGCGGACAAGGCGCGCAGGATCCTGGTCACCTCGGCGCTCCCGTCCGACGGCAAGACGATCGTGTGCGCCAACCTCGCGATCTCCCTCGCTCAGTCGGGCAAGCGCGTGCTCTTGATCGACGGTGACCTGCGCAAGCCGCGCCTGGGGCGCCTGTTCGACGTGCACAAGCGCGACGGGCTGAGCAACCTGCTCTCCGGGGGCCGCGAGTTCGACGAGCTGAGCGAGCTGACCCTGGCGGCCGAGGGCGTCGAGGGGCTGACCGTGCTCGGCAGCGGGCCGGTGCCGCCCAACCCGGCGGACCTGCTGCAGTCGGAGCGCATGGGCGAGTTGCTCGCGCACCTCGACGGCGACTACGACTGGGTGATCCTCGACTGCCCCCCCATGGCGGTGGCCGACCCGGTGATCCTGCTCGCCAACCACGTGGCGGGCGGGGTGTTCGTGGTCCGCGGCTACCGCACGCCCAAGGACCTGGTCAAGCGCTCGGCGCTCGCGATCCAGGGGGTCGGCGGGCGGCTGGTCGGCGCGGTGCTGAACCAGGTCGACATGCCGTCGTCGGGGCCGCTCGGTGGCTACGGCTACGGGTATGGCTACGGCTACGGGTATGGCTACGGCGCGGGCGAGAGCGGACGCCAGGAGCGCGAGGCCGGGTAGGCGGACCACGGGCGGGGGTGAACCCCGCCCCTACATTTTTCCGGTCCAGCCGACGCTATCGTGTGGGCATGACTCAAGCGCCTCCCTCCTTCGCCCTGATCGGGGCCGCCGGCTACGTCGCCCCGCGGCACCTCCGCGCGATCCGCGACGTGGGCGGCGTGCTGCGCGCGGCCTGCGACCCCCACGACAGCGTGGGCGTGCTCGACAGCTACTTCCCCCAGGCGCGGTTCTTCACCGAGTTCGAGCGCTTCGACCGCCACCTGGAGAAGCTGCGGCGCACGCGGCCCGACGAGCGGGTGGGCTACGTCTCGATCTGCTCGCCCAACTACCTCCACGACGCCCACGTGCGGCTGGCGCTGCGGCTGCACGCGGACGCGGTCTGTGAGAAGCCGCTGGTGATCAACCCCTGGAACCTCGATCAGTTGGAAGCGCTCGAGGCCGAGCACGAGCAGCGGATCTACACGGTCATGCAGCTCCGGCAGCACCCGGCGCTGTTGGCCCTGCGCGAGCGGGTCCAGGCCGGGGACCGCCCGCAGCGGGTCGAGCTGAGCTACGTGACCCAACGCGGGCGCTGGTACGAGGTCAGCTGGAAGGGGGACTCGGCCAAGTCCGGCGGACTCGTGCTCAACCTGGGGATCCACTTCTTCGACCTGTTGGGCTGGCTGTTCGGCGAGGTCGAGGCCTGCGAGGTCTATCGCCGCGAGCCCGACCAGGCGGCGGGCTGGCTGGTGATCGGCGGGGTCGAGGTGCGGTGGTTGCTGTCGACGCGGGCCGACGACCTGCCCGAGGGCGTGCGGGCGGGCGGCGACCGGGCGTATCGGGCGTTGTCGTTGGACGGCGAGGAGGTCGAGTTCTCGCGGGGGTTCGAGGACCTGCACACCAAGGTCTACGCCGACGTGCTCGAGGGGCGTGGGCTGCGGATCCCCGACGCGCGGCCGTCGATCGAGCTCGTGTATCGGATTCGGCACGACGAGGTCGTGGTGCCCGGGGACAGCGCGCGGGTGCACCCGTTGTTGGAGGGCGCGTGAGCGTGGCGAGGAATCCGCGGGCGGGGGTAAACCCCGCCCCTACGAAGGCACGGCCAACCAGCCCCACAAGCCAGAGCCGCGGACGGTCCAATGTAGGGGCGGGGTTTACCCCCGCCCGCAGGAGGTGCCGGTGAGCGACGACGTGTTCGTGCACGAGAGCGCGTGCGTGGACGAGGGCGCGACCCTCGGGGCCGGGACCAAGGTGTGGCACTTCAGCCACGTCATGGGGGGGGCCACGATCGGGAAGGCGTGCAGCCTGGGGCAGAACGTGTTCGTCGCCAACCAGGTCACGATCGGGGACGGGGTCAAGATCCAGA
>Ga0070727_10003715_pt1 | contig 13555 bp, 13 predicted proteins | sample tdAd472_FD_66722 | JGI IMG/M metagenome (GOLD analysis project Ga0070727, IMG submission 66722) | Marine sediment microbial communities from the Atlantic coast under amendment with organic carbon and nitrate - tdAd47.2 | ecosystem: Environmental > Aquatic > Marine > Coastal > Sediment | place... | reverse complement strand
GCCGTTTCGACGGCTGCCAGTTTGCGTTGCGGTGAGGTGACCAGCCATTGCATCAGCCACAGCATGGCGGCCGCGCTTGCAAGACCGGACAGCGTCGCAATGGAGAGTCTGGCGATGGTCATTCAAGCGGGGTGGCGGCAATGGACACGTTGCTGACGCCGCCCTTGCGCACCTGATCCATGACCTCGACCAGCAATCCGATCTGCGCCTCGCGGTCACCCTGAACGATAACGGAGCCTTCCGGATTTTCCGCCAGCATGCGCTCAACCACGGCGCGCAGCGCTCGAATATCCACCGGCCGCTTGTCGATCCAGATTTCACCGTTGGGCGCGATAGCGATCAGAATGTTGCTGTGTTCGCGGCGTTCTGCGGTCTGTGCTGTCGGGCGGTTCACCTCGATGCCCGATTCCTTGACAAAAGATGTCGTTACCACGAAGAAAATCAGCATAATAAAAACAATGTCCAGCAGCGGAGCCAGATTGATATCTGACTCGTCTGCGAGCTGATCGGTGTGGCGGCGTCTACGCATTCACAGGTGCCTCACGTAAAGCGCAGCTGATCGCTGAGCTGTTCAACAGAGCGCTTGACCTGGTGTTCAAGCTGCAGGCAGAAATACAGGCCGGGCAGAGCAACCACCATGCCGGCCATGGTCGGCAGTGTGGCACGGGAAATACCCGAGGCCATCGCCCGGGCGTTACCGGTACCCAGTGAAGCCACTACGTCGAACACCTGGATCATACCGGTGACCGTGCCCAGTAATCCCAGTAGCGGACATACCGCAACCAGCGTCTTTATCAGGGGTAGTGAGCGGTTCAGGCGAATGCGTGCCTCTGATACCAGTGCCGTTCGTACATGGCGGGCCAGATTCTGCCTGCGTTGAGAGACCTGTTGCCAGGTTTGACGACAGGCGAGCATCTCGTCGGGAAAGACGCGCAGCAAATACCAGTAACGTTCGGTGACCAGGAAACCAATAACCGCCGCTACCGCAACAATAAACAACATGACCGGCCCGCCCATGGCGAGGAAGGCACGTACATTCTCCAGTTGCCACCACAAGGACTCAGTCATGGTGGTTCACCCGTTGCGCGATGACACCGGCCGACTGCTCGTCGAGGATCTGAATCAATGTGCGGCTGCGGCTGGCGAGCAGGGTATGAAAAAACAGCAGGGGTATGGCGGTGACCAGGCCCATTACCGTGGTTACCAGTGCCTGCGAAATGCCGCCAGCCATCAGTTTCGGGTCGCCGGTCCCAAACAGGCTGATCGACTGGAAGGTCAGGATCATGCCCGTCACGGTTCCCAGCAGTCCGAGCAGGGGAGCGACCGCCGCCAGTAACTTGATCAAACCCAGGCTGCGTTGCAGGGCCGGCGTCTCGCGCAGGATCGCTTCGTCCAGCAGCAGCTCGGTGGCATCGATATCCCGGTCTTGCGAATTACCGGCCGCCAGTAAGATACGACCGAGGGGGTTATTGTCTTGCAGTACGTCAGGTTCCAGCAACTGCTGTTTGACCCGCCGGCCTACCAGGGACAAATAGCCCAACCGCAGTAAGACAAGTAGCATGCCGAGCAGCCCTAAGCCCATAATCAGGTAGCCGACGGCTCCGCCCTGTTGAATGCGTTCCGGCAGGGTGGGTGTCTGCACCAGCAGTCCGAGTAAGCCACCCCGCGTCGGGTCTATGATGATGGGTGCATAGCCGGACTGTTGTCTGGCGAAGGAAGCCGCCAGCTTACGGTCATCACGCGCCGGCTGACGCGACAGGCTGACCAGGCGGTTGCTGTCCGGCAGATATCGCAAAAACCGATTGCCTGCAATGGCGTTGAACACGCCCACACGAATCACCGCTTCGGTCTGCGTGATACCCGCCGCATCTGTCACCGCCGCCTGGAAACGACTGATCTTGCCGGACTGCTCGATCTCCTGTTGCATGAGCAGCCAGAAACGTTCCAGTTCAGTGACGTTGGGCAGTTTCTTGCTTCTGCCAAGAACATCGAACCATTCTGCGCGCCCGGGGAACTGGGCACTGACCAGCGAATCCTGCAGCAGGGCGTGCAGGTCGTTTGCCGACTGCCGTACTGTGCCGAACAGTTCGCCGAGGTTGCCTGTCTTGGCGGTTAATTCTTTCTGCAAGGCTTGCAGAGCCGTCTCATTATCGGCAAATTGCTGTTTGAGCTGTTCACCACGGTTGCGCTGCTGCCTGACTTGTTGGCGTAACTCATCGAGCATGGCCTGTCGGTCCGCTTTTTCGGACAGGAATTGATTTTCCCGTTCGCGGCGAACGCTGCTCTCGCGTTCACTGGCCTGTTTTACCTGGCGCAGTAGATGGTCGAGGTCAGTCGGGTGATCTGCCAGTGCCGGCAGACAGCCTAAAACGAGCAGCCAGCAGCCAAGCAGTCGGACGCTATTCAAGGTCATGACTTTTTGCCGCGGCAACGGGAAGTTCGAGCAGTTCAGGGGCGGCCTGCTGGCTGGCGACACGCAACGCCCGCCGGATGGCAAGGCGCTGGGTCGCGTTGACAGGAATCCATGCCCGGTCTTGAGCATTCCAGTAAGCGGCTTGATGCCCGTCGAGGGTCTGGTAGTACAAGCCGACACGGCCTACCCGCAGAAGCTCCACAGTGCGTAGAGTGCCATCGACTTCAAGTTCGTCGCGGTAGGTTTCCAGGGTGCGGCCATAGTCGAGTTCAACCTGATAGGCTTCCAGTACACGGCGGTATTTCTCAGCCACTGAGACGTCCGACCTGTCCATCAGCTCCCGCAGCAGGCTGACCCGCTGCATGCGCTCCTTACCCAGAAAAGGTGTGTCATTGACGACAAAGTCGTTCAGCTGTTCGATCATGCGCAACATGAGCGGCACGATTTGCTGCTGGGTCAGCTCGATATCCTCCATCTGCTGATGGATAAGCGCCTTTTCCTCTTGCTGGGAGACGGTGAGCCGTTGCAGCTGATCGTTATAAACGCTTAACGCCTCGAGTTCGCGCTTGAGCACATGGTACTCATCCAGCATGGCCCGTGTCTGCTCACTGAGCTGATCGATGCGCTGTTGTGTCAGTTGCTCCTGCCGGTTATTTTTCCCGCCCAGGGAAATTGACTGCTGCAAAGCGTCGGCGCTGGCCGCCGCCGGAAGCAACAGTATTGCGCACAGCGTTATTGTTGCGGCGATTGATTGAGAACTCGAAATTTTCATAAGCAGGTCATTTTACAGCATTGGCCAATCGCTCTGTGGTAGGAGCGGCCTCCTGGCCGCGATAGGGTCCGTTACCATCGCGGCCAGGAGGCCGCTCCTGCGGTTACCTGCATCCCTGCCGACAGGAAACCCTGTTCAGTCGTATTTGTATTGTAAGGTGGCAAAGTAATTGCGGCCCGGCCCGGGAACGCGGTCACCGACGGCCACATCGGAATTCGCGACCCGGTTGATGCCGGACAAATGCGGCTCGTAGTCCTTGTCGAAGACGTTCTCGACACCGAGACTGATCGCCAGGTTGCGCATGACGTTGATGCCCCCGCGCAGATTCAGCAGGGTGTAGCTGCTGGATTTCTCCTCGTCGTTGGTTTCCGATACCTTGTTCTGTTTCGCATAGCCGACACCTTCGAGACCCGTCCACCAGTTCGAGCGGCTGTAGGTCAGGGTGGCGCTGCCGTTCAGCGGTGCAATGCGATACAGGTCATCATTGATATCATCGCGCTCACCGCGCACATAGCTGACTACACCATCGAGGCGCCAGCTGCGGTTGATGGTCACGCCCCAGTCCATGTCAGCGCCGTAGAGCTTGGCGTCGACGTTGCTCCACTGCAGCGGATTGGGGTCACCGTTGGCGCTACTCACCCCGATGACGAGGGGGTCGGTTGACGGTGTGCCCTGGATATAGTCATCGACATAGCGGTAAAACAGCCGGGGCGCCGCATACACCCGCCCGCTGTGCCAGTCGAGTCCCAGGCCTGCCTCATAAGCCTTTTCGGAGTCCAGGTTAATATCGCCGACATAGTTGTGGCCATCGGCCAGGCCGTTGGTGGCCTGCAGGGGAACCCACAGATAAAGCTGCTGGTAGGAGGGGGCGCGGGTTTTCATGCCGACCTCGCCGATAATATTGATCTGCGAAGACAGGGCGTGATCCAGTTTGGCTACCAGGTCGAAGTTGTCCTGGTTGTTGTCCCTGTCCGCCGAATTGAAGCGGTTCTGCAGGGTGCCAATGGCCGGGTTCATCATGGCCATAAAGTGGGAGACCTGCCCGGCCTGGGCCTCGACCCGGTTATAACGTGCGCCCAGCTGCAGGTTCCAGGCCTTGGCGATGTCGCCGTTCCATTCGGTAAAAAAGCCGAAGGCATCACGTTTGACGTCGTTAAAGGCTTCCACCCGGAAAGCCGGGTTGTTAACCGGGTCGGTCACGGTAGCTTCGTGATCATCGAGGTGCCCGTCGATGCCGAGCAGCAGGGTGCCTGCGGCAACTGGAATACCCACGTCGGTGCGATAACCGATGCCGTCACTCTTGGCGTCGTTGAGGCGTGTCATCATCGGATTGGGCGGATCACGCAATACGAAGTTCGACATTTCGTGATTGACATCGCTCCAGTACAGCTGGCCGTGTAGTGCGTAGTCTCCTACTGATCCGCTGTACTCGCCCTGTACGATATCGGTATCGATGAATTTGATATCCATCGGCAGTGAAGGCGTACCGGTCGGATCGGTATTGTTATGACGGACGTCAAACGAGAACTCGTGGCCACCACGGTTGCGGAAGCCGTAGCCTGCACCGTAGTTATTGCGTTCGTGACGGGACGGCCTGATCTTGCCGTCCGGGATCTCGATATTGTTGCCGTTGTCGCGTGAACCATAAACGTGCAGTCGATGGCTGCGGTTGGCGGCACTGGCGATACCGCTGACGGTGGTCGATTCATCGACACTTGCGCCGCCGGTATTGATGTCAAACGTCGGCGTTAGGCGGTCTTGTGTGGCAAAGCTGCTCGATTTGGCCTTGGCTTTTATGGTGCCGCCGATGGTTTCCACGCCCGAGCTGACCGGCGCTATGCCGCGCATCACCTCCAGCGATTCGAGCTGGCCGCGGGGGACATAGGACAGCGGAGGGTCCATGCCGTTCGGGCCGCCGGTGGTAATATGCATGCCGTTGACCTGCACATTGACACGCTCGCCATACATACCGCGGTACTGCGCTATACCGGTCAGCGGTCCGTTGCGGTTGACGTTGGCGCCGGGAGCACGCCGCAGCAGTTCTGCCGCATCCGGTGTGGTGACCGGCGCCTGTTCGAGATCGATCTGGAAAATGGCGGGCCCGGCTACCGACTCACCTTCCACGGTCATTTCCGGCAGTTGACGGGCTTGCTCGGCATGGGCGCCGGCAGAAAAACAGTATATTAATAGCGGGGTTATTGTGATCACCCGAGCGGGCGCTACGTGTTTAAGGGAGAACATCATGGCTTCCTGTACTTTATTCTTGAATTTTTGGTTTCTGTGCTACTGCTATCGATGCAGTGTGGCTGACGGATGTTATCAATTGCATCAAACAGTGGACATGTGGCATATCGCCGCACCTGGAATCAGACCTCTGCTGCGGTTGCCGGCCGATTGGAGGGTTTGGCTGTGACAGGTACAATGTTCCGCCTGGAATGCGCCAGCACCTTTATTTGAGGCAGGAAAATGTCAGAAAAACTGAATCGATTCAGCGCACGGATAACCGGGCCGCGCGCGCAGGGGGCGTCCCAGGCCATGCTGTACGGAACCGGACTGACCGTGGAGGATATGGGTAAAGCCCAGGTCGGAATATCCAGCGTCTGGTGGGAAGGCAATACCTGCAATATGCACCTCAACGATCTGGCGGCCAGGATCAAGGAAGGTGTGCAGGCGGCCGGGCTGGTCGGCCTGCGCTTCAATACCATCGGTGTCAGTGACGGTATCTCCATGGGCACCGAGGGTATGAGCTACTCGCTGCAGTCGCGCGATATCATCGCCGACTCCATTGAAACGGTGATGGGTGCGCAATGGTATGACGCCAATATTTCCATTCCGGGCTGCGATAAAAACATGCCGGGCGTGGTGATCGCCATGGGGCGCATCAACCGTCCATCGCTGATGGTATACGGTGGCACGATCAAGCCCGGGCACTGGCACAACCAGACGCTGGATATCGTGACCGCCTTTCAAAGTTATGGTGAGTTCATCGCCGGCAAGATAGACGACCAGGATCGTCAGCAGATCGTCGAACATACCTGCCCGGGACCGGGCGCCTGTGGTGGCATGTATACGGCCAACACTATGGCGTCTGCGATTGAGGCGCTGGGTATGAGTCTGCCCTACAGTTCCTCAATTCCCGCAGTGGATACCGGCAAGCTTGAGGAGTGTCTGCAGGCGGGGCATGCAATCCGTTATTTGCTCGAGAAGGATATAAAACCGCGCGATATCATGACCCGGGAGGCATTCGAAAATGCCATGGTGATGGTGATGGCGCTGGGAGGGTCGACCAACGCCGTGCTGCATCTCATTGCCATGGCGCGGTCTGTCGATGTGCCGCTGAGTATCGATGATTTTCAGCGGGTCAGTGACCGGGTACCGTTGCTGGCGGATCTCAAGCCGTCCGGAAAGTACGTGATGGAGGATCTGCACAATGTCGGTGGCACACCGGCGGTGATGAAGTACCTGCTGGAGCAGGAATTTATCAATGGCGACTGTCAGACGGTGACCGGAAAAACCGTGGCAGAGAATCTCGAAGCATTGCCGGGTTTGACGGAGGGTCAGGATGTTTTCATGCCGATAGACAAACCGATTAAGCAAACTGCGCACATCCAGATCCTGAAGGGCAATCTGGCACCGGGTGGTTCGGTGGCCAAGATCACCGGTAAGGAAGGTCTGCAATTTTCCGGGCCTGCGCGCGTATACGACTGTGAAGAAGATATGCTGGCGGGTCTTGAACAGGGGGAGATCCAGAAGGGCGAGGTGGTGGTGATCCGCTACGAAGGCCCCAAGGGTGGCCCGGGGATGCCGGAGATGTTGACGCCCACCTCGGCCATTATGGGTGCCGGCCTGGGTAAGGAGGTTGCGTTGATCACCGACGGGCGGTTCTCGGGTGGTTCACACGGATTTATTATCGGCCACGTGGTACCGGAAGCCCAGGAGGGTGGGCCGATCGGTTTGATACGCAACGGTGACATCATCAGCATTGATGCTGAAACCAATAAGCTGGATGTGGATGTCAGCGCCGGGGAGATGGCAAGCCGTCAAGCCGAATGGCGAATGCTGCCCTACAAGGCCACACGTGGCACCCTGTACAAGTACATCAAGAATGTGAAGGACGCGTCCGAGGGTTGCGTGACAGACGAGTAGCTGGTGATTGCTCAGGGTTTACCTGACAGTTGCATAACTTTCCGTCTGCCTATCAATTTCACCTTGTCCCCCAGGGGACCCTCCCCCCCAGGGGGCCTTCTCTTGCTGCGCAATTCACCTTGTCTCGCCTGACGGCGATTCACCTTGTGAAAACAGGAACGTACCACGCAATTTAATAGTTCTCTGGAATTCACCAATAGTGAGGTACTGCATTAAGCTGTAGGAGCGCCGTCCCCCGGCGCGAATCGCGGCCAGGAGGCCGCTCCTACAGAAAGATTATTGCAATAGTTGAAAATATTACAGCGTGTCCCAGCTGGATTTCTTGCGCCAGCGGATACGCGGGATGATTAGACCAATCACCATGCCCAGAATCACCACCCCGGCACCGACCATGAACCAGTCGCGTGCCGTGCGGTCTTTTAACCCTTCATTTTCCTGTTGCAGGGTCTGCGCCTGCCGTTCGTAGGCGACAATCCGGCTTTTCAGTTCGTCGTTCTCCGCGTCGATGGCCAGAGCACTGGAGGCGGTGCGGCGGATTTCTTCCAGCTCCTGGCTGAGTTTCCGGTTGTCCTTGTTTAACCTGCTGCGTTCCTGGTCTGTACTGCCTTTTTCGTTTTGCAGTTCATCGAATGCGGCATTGAGCTTGCGGTTCTCCAGTTCCAGGCGCGCCAGCGTTTTCTCCGCCTCTGCCAGCTTGTCACGCGCGGCCTGGTCGTTCATCAGCAGTCGACTGAGTACCCAGCCTTCCACACCCCCCGGTGCGCGCACCCGTGTATAACCGCTTTCTTTGTCGGTTTTGAGTACCTCCAGAGCTGTGCCGCTGGGTAACATACGCAGAATGCGGAACTGGGTGCCTTTGCCGGTACGCATCTGGATTTCCAGACGGTCACTGACATAACGGGTTTCTGCGATTGCGGTTGTGATCAGCCCCAGGGAGAGGGCAAGAACAAGGCTAAACGACTTCACAAATGCTCCTTGTAACACCTGAATTTTCAGAACAAAGATCGCATTGTAACGGAATAGCCGGAGACTCCATAATAGCTTTGGCCCTGGATTTAGGAAATTTTATGAAATTGTCGGCCGATGGAGCCTGGTTGACTGATGCACGCCGTGTATCGTCGCCAAATTGCGACGATCGCCCTGAGGGTTGCGAGATTTCGCTGATCATTGTCCATGGTATCAGCCTGCCGCCTGGTGAGTATGGTGGTGCCTGGATTGATGACTTTTTTACCAACCGGCTGGATGCTGATGCCCATCCCTATTTCGAGGAGATTAAGGATTTAAAGGTTTCCTCGCACGTGTTGATTCGTCGCGACGGCAAACTGGTGCAGTATGTTCCCTTCACGAGCCGCGCATGGCATGCGGGCAAGTCCTGTTACCAGGCCCGGGATGCCTGTAACGATTTCGCGATTGGTATCGAACTCGAAGGTCAGGACGATGAGCCGTATGAGGAAATCCAGTACCGGCAACTGGCAGAACTTATTCGGTTGCTACGTGGCTGCTTTCCTGCCATTGGGGAAACGGATGTTGTCGGACACAGTGATATCGCGCCCGGCCGCAAAACCGATCCCGGACCGGCCTTTGACTGGAGCCGGGTAAGACGTTTTCTGGCTTGACAGTTCGTCCTGAAGCAGAGAAATGTGTTATATAAAGTCACTGCTGTCCCGTTAACTCCCTCTCCCCCCGGAGGGTGTCGTAAAAGGTTCTGGCCCCTTCTCCCTCCGGGAGAAGGGATTTTCCTTTATTCATACAACTGAAACTTCATGTCCTGTAATCCAGTAACACCGTAATCAGCCTTCTGTGCTTGTCCTTACTGATTTTCAATGCAACTTAACGGGACAGCAGTGATATAAAGTATAATTTCTCAGGAGCGTGGCGGAGTTCAGCCCGGGTGTTGGCGCTGAACCCGTAATGAATATTAGGCGGCACACTCGATGTTTTTCGGGCTATTCATATGGATAAGGAACAGATTGATTTTTATGACGCATTCAAGGGCAGCTTCTCCGGGGTGCTGCGCTGGGAGCAGTTGGACGAGTTGTGGCAACGGCTGCATGACGATGCGGCGGGTGACTGGTATCTTTATGCAGTGGGTGAAACACCGCCGACGGATACCGTGTCGAAGTATGATGTGATTCAGTTTATCGAACAGGTGGACGAGCTGTTACGCAGGGAGCACGACGAACAGTATTGCGGCATAGTTTACGTGGATGACGTCAATGCACCTAGCTTCGTGAAAATTTTTGACCCGAATAATCTCGGTGTTTCCTGCGGCTACAGTGACAGTCCACCACTGCCCGGTTGGATTCTTTCCAAACTGCCGCCAGTCGATTTGCAAGCGCCGATGCCGCAGCCGGGGAACCGGCGTCGTTGGTGGCAGCGGCTGTTTGCCAGTTGATTTTTTTTGTCATTGGTCAATCCCTCCTCGTTAGCTTCTCATTATCCCCAGTAAAACCAGTTCATAGCCGATCAACAGTCCATAGACGGGCACAATAAACTGTAACAGGCGTTTTCCGCTGGTTATCCGCAATACCTGGAAGTGAGAATGCATCAGCAGGAATACGATACCGAATGCGGTGACAGCCAGCTTTACCGCAACAAATAGCCCGTCACTTGTTTCCATCAATCTTGCCATGAAGTAGTTGGCCTCGCTGGCACCTTTGCTGAGCAGGGTCAGGGTGAACAGGGCATCCAGGCAGCTCATGAGCAGGATGGCAATACCGGTGAAAACCAGCTTCGGTTCATACCAGTCCAGGTAATAATTATGTCCGCTACGGCGGGCGTCGCGTCTGCGCCCGCGTCCGTTGATGCCGCAATAGGTGACCGTGCGCCAACTGTGACGGCGTCGATCATACTGTTCTCTGCGCTCGGCGATAGCTGTTGCGGTTTCATCGATTGCAGGTCTGTGTGTCTGAGAGCTCATATTATCATTTTTGTTTTTCTAACGGCTGTTGTCCAGAAATTCAGCAAATCACATGCCGAATAAAAAAATCAAAAATTTTTCAATGAGTTAGCAGATCCGGGCATTTACGGAATTCGCTAATATGTAAAATATGCCGACATATTTGCCGCCGCACCATTTCAGGGCGAATAAAAAACAATAAAAAACAATTTCTTAGTGCTTAAGGTTAGATCGTCAGCGAGAGGGTGCCTGTTAATAATGCCGACACCTGTCTCGACTACGTTAAGCGCTATTCCGGCAACCAGGCCGGTCCCCGAGGTGTTTCTATCCTGGTGAGTGAAAGGCTGTATAAACGTTCGAGAGCGGCGGTTTCCAGTATCTGCTCTTTCTTACCCAGGCGGCTTTCTCCATTACCCAGCAACAGGAGTACATGGTCGGCAAAGCGGGCCGCCAGGTTGACGTCGTGCAGCACCATAAGCACCGCCCTGTTGGTTTTTCTGCCATGCGATACCAGGGTTTCCAGGACTTGCAATCGATGGTGCAAGTCGAGGTGATTGGTGGGTTCGTCAAGTAACAGCAGCTCTGTTTCCTGCGCAAGCAGTGTTGCAATGCTTACCCGCTGGCGTTCACCGCCGGACAGGGTCTGGATATTGCGTGCCTCGTACCCGCTAAGGCCGAGTTGCGCAATGGCCTGCATGGCGATGCGATGGTCCTCGGCGCTTTCCCATTGCCAGCTGTGCAGATGGGGATGTCGTCCCTGCAGTACAGTTTCCACAACGCTTGCCGGGAAGTTGTCTTCATAATTCTGGAACACAATGCCCAGCTTTTGAGCGACTTCCCGACGCTCGAGTTGATGCAGCGGGGAAGCGTTTAACTCGATCGATCCGGATGTGGCGGCACGCAGACCCGCCAGTGTATGTAGTAGCGTGGTTTTGCCGATCCCGTTTCTGCCCAGTACACACCAGCACTGGCCGGGTTGGATACTGAATTCGAGACCACGTGTGACGACGACGTTGCCGACGTCAATATCGAGAGCGGTACATTTCAGCAATGGTGGCAGCTCAGCCATCCTGGGTGCTGCCGGAGCGATAGAGTAAATAAAGAAACAGGGGCACACCCAGCATCGCGGTTAGAATGCCCACCGGTAACTGGCGCGGCGCAATCACGATACGGGACAGCGAATCGGCAACCAGCAGCAGAGTGCCGCCGAGGAGAATGACGCCCGGAACCAGTACGCGATGATCGCGTGCACCGGCCAGGCGCAGCATGTGCGGAGCAATCAGTCCGATGAAACCAACGTTACCTGCCTGGGTCACAGCGGTGGCCGTCGCCAGCGATGCCAGGATGTAGATTATGACGCGCAGTTTTCCGATGGCTACACCGAGTGAAGCAGCCTTGAGTTCACCGCCTGCCAGCAGGTTCAGCGAAGCGGAAAGAAAAAACGCCAGGGGGGCGATAAGTATCAGTACTACGCTGCCGGCCACGGGGGTGGTGACAGAACTAAGATCACCCATCAGCCAGAACAGCATGCCCTGCACACGGGTGCCGGGACTGGTGACCAGTAACAGACTGATCAGCGCACCCCAGCCGGCGGCCAGTACCACACCGGTAAGCAACAGGCGCGTGGTATTCCAGTTGCCGCGGCCGTGGGCCAGTGAAAACACCAGCAGGGTGGAAAACAGGGCACCGGCAAAGGCACTGGATTGCAGTACCAGTGTGCCGGCACCGGCCAGTATGGCGAACAGGGCACCGACCGATGCGCCGCCGGAAACACCGAGGATATAGGGGTCGGCCAGCGGATTGCGCAACAGGACCTGCATCAGTGCACCGGCGATGCCGAGTAAGGCGCCGGTTATAAAAGCCGTTAGTGTCCGCGGTAAGCGCAGTTCCCAGAGTACTTGCGCATTCAGTGTCTGTGGATGCTGAATGGCGTCCCAGACGGCGACCGGCACAGAACCGCTACTAAGACTGAACCAGCCACCCAGCAGGGTGGTGGCGATCAGGGTTAACAGCAGGGGCCTGGTGGGGGTCTGATGCAAGGAAGCTACCGCAGGCTGATGATTGGCCAGCCCAGTCGGCGGGCATGCGATTTCAGTTTGTTATCGGGGTCAACGGCCACCGGGTGATCAACCTGTTCGAGCAGGGGCAGATCGTTGTGTGAGTCGCTGTAGAACCAGCTGCCGTCCAAGTCCTGATGATGCTGTTGCAGCCAGGCGTGCAGACGCTCAACTTTGCCAGCCTGAAAACACGGTGTGCCGGTAACGCCACCCGTGTACTCGCCATCGACGATTTCCGGTTCCGTCGCCAGCAGGTGGGAAACACCGTATCGCCGGGCTATCGGCTCGGTTATAAATCGGTTGGTCGCGGTGATGATAAGCAGTTCGTCCCCCTTGGCGCGGTGCTGGTCCAAAAGATCCCTGGCTTTTGATAACAATATGGGATCAATTTTTTCCACCAGGTATTTTTCGCGCCAATATTCCAGTTGCGAGCAGCTGTGGGCGGCGAGAGGTTTTAGCTGAAAGCGCAAAAATTCATGAATATCCAGGGAACCTTGCAGATATTGGTTATAAAAGCGCAGATTTTCAGATGTATAGAATTCGCCATCGACAATCCCGTGCTCCACCAGAAAACAGCCCCAAAGGTAGTCACTATCACCATTCAGCAGCGTGTTATCCAGGTCAAAGAGCGCTAAGGCCATGATTTGTGGTCGTTATGGTCGGTTGCTGGACGGGGTGCTCAGGATAGTCGCGTTATTCAAAAAGGTAAATCAGTGTTTGCTGATTTGCGCCTTTGCTTGCCCCGTGTAAAATGGAAGGATATTTCGTACTGGGCAAACGAGCTCACAAGTGATTGATTCAGATGGTTATAGGCCAAATGTAGGCATAATTCTGACGAACTCGGATGGTCGGCTTTTATGGGCTCGACGCATCCGTCAGGACGCCTGGCAGTTCCCGCAGGGCGGTATTCGCACCAGGGAATCGCCTGAGCAGGCGATGTACCGTGAACTCGGCGAAGAGATCGGTCTGCAGCCACAACATGTCAACGTTCTGGGTGCGACCCGTGGCTGGCTGCGTTACCGTTTGCCGGAACGTTTTATCCGCCGCCACCAGAAGCCGGTTTGTGTCGGCCAGAAGCAGGTGTGGTTCATGCTGCGGCTGGTCAGCCAGGAGAGGTACGTGCGGCTGGATCTGAGTGATAAGCCCGAATTTGACAACTGGCGATGGGTTGACTATTGGCACCCGCTCGACGAAGTGGTGTCTTTCAAGCGCACGGTATACAAAAAGGCGTTGAATGAATTAGCACCCCTGATCTTTCCAGAAGGCGA
>Ga0070727_10003712_pt1 | contig 13559 bp, 9 predicted proteins | sample tdAd472_FD_66722 | JGI IMG/M metagenome (GOLD analysis project Ga0070727, IMG submission 66722) | Marine sediment microbial communities from the Atlantic coast under amendment with organic carbon and nitrate - tdAd47.2 | ecosystem: Environmental > Aquatic > Marine > Coastal > Sediment | place... | reverse complement strand
ACCAAGGGGGCGGTTCAGGCGGTTTCCGGGATCGGCGAGATCGTCAGCGAGATCGACAGCATCTCCAGCGCGATCGCCGGTGCGGTGGAGGAGCAGGGCGCAGTGACGCAGGAAATCGCCCGCAGCGTGTCGGAAAGTTTCCAATCCTCGACCCGGATGTCGGAGAGCGTGAACCGCGTCGCCGAAGTGTCGGAAACGGCGGGTCAGCAGGCCGGTCAATTGCTCGAAAATGCCGCCGAAATGACGGACCTTTCCGGTTCCCTGAACCAGGAAATCGACCGGTTCGTGTCCTCCGTCAGGGCCTGATCGACAGCCTGCCAAGGTCCAGGCGCGCGTGGATTTCCGCCTTTGTGCGGAAGGCCCGCGCGCTTGGCGTTTTCACAACCGGCCGCCGCCCTATATGATATAGCGACGTGGAACGCGTGTCGGGCGGTTTTCCTGCCGCCGACAGCTAGGGATGGAGAACAGATCATGACCGCTCAAGCGGCCGGAATCCAACAAGCCGCCTCCGGCGGGGTGCGGCAGATGAACCTTGAGCCGGTCGTGGCCCAGTTGAAACGGCTGTTCGGCGACCGCGCGACGACGGCGCAGGCGATCCGCGATCATCACGGACACGGCGAAGGCTATTTCCCCACATGCGCACCGGATATGGTGATTTTCCCGCATACGACGGAAGAAGTGTCCGACGCGGTGAAGGTCTGCGCCATGCACAACGTGCCCATCGTTCCCTTCGGCACCGGCACATCGCTGGAAGGCCATGTCGCGGCGGTGGAAGGCGGGGTTTGCATCGACCTGTCGCAGATGAATGCGGTGTTGAGCGTGAATGCCGAAGACCTGGACTGCCGCGTTCAGGCGGGTGTCACCCGCAAGCAGTTGAACGAGTATCTGCGCGATACCGGCCTGTTCTTTCCCATCGACCCAGGCGCGGATGCGTCGATCGGGGGCATGGCGTCCACGCGCGCGTCCGGCACCAATGCGGTCCGTTACGGCACGATGCGCGAAAACGTCATGGGGTTGACGGTGGTGACGGCGGACGGCCGGATCATCAAGACTGGCGGACGGGCGCGGAAGTCGGCAGCGGGATACGACCTGACCCGCATATTCGTCGGCGCCGAGGGAACGCTGGGCGTGATCACGGAAATCCAGCTCCGCCTCTACGGCATTCCGGAATCGGTTACCAGCGCGGTCTGCCAGTATCCGGATGCGGAATCCGCGGTGAACACGGTGATCACCACCATTCAGATGGGTATCCCCATCGCGCGGATCGAGTTCCTGGACGACGTCCAGATGCAGGCCTGCATCGATTATTCGAAGCTCGAAGGCTATGAGGGCAAGACGACGCTGTTCTTCGAATTCCATGGGACGGTGGCCGGCGCCGCGGAACAGGCGGAGATGGTGAAGGCCATTTCCGACGAATACGGCGGCAGTGCGTTCAAATGGACGGATCGCGCGGAGGACCGGACGGCCCTGTGGCAGGCACGGCATGACGCCTATTTCGCGGCGCTTGCCATGGCGCCCGGCAAGAAGGGGATCGCGACCGATGCCTGCGTGCCGATCTCACGCCTTGCGGAAGCCGTTCTTGAGACTCAGAAGGATGTCAAAGAAACCGGTCTCGTTTGTCCGATCGTCGGTCATGTGGGCGACGGGAACTTCCACCTGGTGATGCTGTATGACCCGGAGGACACGGAAGAACTCGGCCGTTGCAAGGGCCTGATCGAGCGGATGAACCACCGCGCCATCGCGATGGGCGGAACCTGCACCGGCGAACACGGCATCGGCATGGGCAAGAAACACTTTCTGGAAGCCGAACACGGCGAAGCGGTCAGCTACATGCGCAGCCTGAAAAAGGCCTTCGACCCGCAGAACATCATGAATCCGGGCAAGATGATCAGCCTTTAGGACTTCTTGTCAGACGTATCGTCCGGCCCGTCATCGCGTTTTTTGCCGTCCAAAAGGCGTTCCTCGCGGGCTTTGCGCGCCGCGGCCCGGTCTTTCTCAAGTTTGGAAAGACCGAACAGAACGCGGTTGTCATCAGCCTGCTTTTCCCGATCCTCGCGCGCCTTGCGCTTCCGGTGCGTGCGCAGGTTCACAACTTTTCCCATGGCGGGGCCAGTGCCTTTCACGGTTCTTTTATGGCAAGTACACATGCTTTAGAGCATGTTCCCGCGGATGAGAACCGTTTGAATCATCGCCGCGGCGGCGTTCGGAAGAGGATGGTTCGATAATAGCGACTGGGTTGGATCGGCATGAAGTGGCTGGGTATTGTTGCAGGTGTGGTGTTGGCGGGCGTCATCGGCGCCGCGATCCTGTTGCCCCGGCTGATCGACTGGAATGCGTACCGGCCTGAAATCGCCGCCTTCGCGGAGCGCGCGATCGGTCGTCCCCTGGTGATCGACGGGAATATCAGGGCGGAACTCTTTCCGACCCCGCAATTGACCGCCGGAAACATCCGCGTTCCCGGCGGCGCAAACGCCGAGGACATTGCGACCATCCGCTGGGCGGAGGCCCGGTTCAAATTCTCCGACCTGCTTCGCGGCGAGGTGACCCTGACGGGATTGGCCTTGGTCGAGCCGAACGTGACCCTTTCCGCCGCATTGCTGGATCAGATTTCCGAAGAACCCGCCGCCGCCGCGAACCCGTCTGCGGCGCCATCCCTGGGCGGGGCCGAGCAGCGGGACGCCCAGCGGATCGAAATCCGCAACGGGACGTTCAAATTCGCCTCGCCCGGTTTGGCGCCGATCATGGCCGAGCGCGTGTCGGGCAGTGTCGAAACGCCCGCGGTCGGCCGGCGGTATTCGGTGACGATGACCGGGCGTGTCCGGGGCAGGGAACTGGAACTGGGCCTGCGCTTCGCCCCGCCGCGGCAGGGCGAGGCGGCGCCTGTCGCGCTGACCGTGACCGACGCGGCGAATGCGGGAACCCTTCGCGTCGACGGCGACTGGCAGAGGCAAGGGGACGGCATCGGCCTGAAAGGCGGGTTCTCGCTGAGCAGCGGCGACATCGCCTCCGCCGCCGCTTTTGCCGGCCTCACCTTGCCGCCGGAGCTTGCCGGCGTTGGCGGAGCGGCCCGTATTGACGGCCGCCTCGTCGTCGATGGGGGAGCCGCCGCACTGGAAATCACCGACCTGTCCGTGAATACCGATGCCCTCAGCGCCACCGGCGGCGCATCGGCGGATTGGTCTGCCCGGCCGAAATTGGGACTGACCATGCGTGTCGGCAGGTTGGACCTGGACGCGTTCGATGCGGCGCCGAATGTGCCTCAGGCAGGCGATCATGGCGGTGCTGCCGGAAATGCGGTTGGGGCGCCCGCCGCTGTGGAAGGGGCCGGGACGGCCGCGGCGGAAGGGCCGGATCTGATGGCCTGGATCGGGACGCTCCCGGCTGATCTCACCCTTGACCTTTCCGTCGCCGGCGCCCGTTTCCGGGACACGATCGTGCGCAGGATTACTTTGCGCGGATCGGTCGACCGCGGCACCGTGACATTGGAGGAATTGAGCGCCCAATTGCCTGGCGGCACGGATCTGTCGGTCGCGGGGTTCGGGGACATGACCGGAACGGAACCGCTGCTGGAAGGAAACGCGACGCTCCGCGCGGACGATTTGCGGCGGCTGTTGAACTGGGCCGGCCTGCCGGTGCCCGATGTCGCCGCCGACCGTCTGCGGCGGTTTTCCCTGGTCAGCGGCATAAGCCTGCGTCCGCGCCGCCTCGACATCATCGACGCGGCCGTGGAATTGGACGGCGTGACGGCGACCGCGGCGGCGGCGGTGGCTTTGCGGCGGCGGTTGGGCATCGGCGTGCGGATGACACTGGATCATATAAACCTGGATGCCTACCGGCCCACCGTCTCGGCGCCGCAGCCCGCTGCCGGGTCCGAGAGCGAACCGGTCGCCGGCGGGCAAACGGCTGCGGCGGAGGACGAAGCCGAAGACGGGATCGCCGCGCTATGGTCCCGCTTCGATGCGTCGCTGGACCTGAATGTCGGCCGGGTGGTGGTCCTTGGAATCCCGGTCAACGACGTCGCCGGCAATTTGGTCTTGAAGGACGGCGTTCTGACCGTCAACGAGATGAGGTTTCTCGACGCGGGCGGTGTGTCGGGCGCCTTCGGCGGACAGGTGACGGTCGCCGGCGACGATGACGCCGTTGTGCTCGCCTTCGAAGGAAAATCGGATGACCTGGGCCGGGTCACGGCCCTGCTGGAAGGTCCGGATTTCGTTTCCGGCTTCCTCCGGTCCCTGGGGCCGACGGTGATCAAGGCTTCGTATCAACCGGTATCCGACGGTCCCGCGATCGTTTTTCGGGCAGAGGGGGAGGATGGGGCGCTTTCGCTGGGCGCCGCGCCGGCCCTCGGCGAGCAGGGGGAGCCGGCAGTCGATATCCTCTCCGGCGACGTGGATGTCTATGGCGTCCGGATCGCCGGCGTGTCGGGCCGGATGACCTTCCCGCCCGGGGTCTATCAGTTGGAGAAGCTCTCCGGCACTTTGAACGGGGGCACCCTTAATTTGAGTGGCAGCCTGCACCGGCGGGATGACGGATTGAGGCAGCTGCTGATCACCGGGGCGCTCGACGATATGACGGTCGATCGGCAGCTTGCGGACCTGGACGGTCCGATCGATCTTGCGGGGCGGATTTCCATCCGGGGGCAGGGTGAAGCGACGGGCAGCGACTGGCGCGCCATGGCGGCGCTCAATAACGGGTGGTTGGATGTCGACGGGGCGCTGGCGATGCGTGTCGGCCCGTCCCGGTCCAGTATCGTCAAGGTTCGGCAAGTCGAAGACGTTCGCGACGCGCTGCGGGCGCATTTTGCCGAACCCGCGTCCCTGCAGGGCGCGCTTGTCTTGGAAAACGGAACTTTGAGCGCGAAGGAATTGCTGCTCGAAGCGGAGGACGGGGCCGTCATGACCCTGACCGGCCGGCTTGGCATGAACGATCTGACCCTGTCGGCCGATCTTGTCCTGCGGGAAAACCGGAATGCGCCTGAATTCGCGCGTCTAATCGCGGAAGGACCGGCCAAAGCCCCGAATTTGAAGCTCAAGGCGGCCGGTTCCTCCGAAGACTAGACCAATGAAATTTTAAAAATCAATGTTGGCGACAGCGTTGACCGCCGTGCCGAAAATCATCGGGCCAAATCGCGTTCGGCCCGACAAGCGCATCAAGCAGCCAGCGAGGCACTCAAGACGTAAGTGCGAATGGCGCTGGACAGATTGCCCGTGCGGCCGCCGTCGATTTCGGAAACCAGTTGATTGACGGACAGGCTGCGGTCGGCGGCCAGATCGCGAAGCTTTTCCCAGAAAATGTTCTCGAGGGAGACGCTGGTCCGATGACCGGCGATCACCACGGAGCGCTTCTTGATTTCCGAAGGATCAACAGAGGTTTCCGTGGAGACAGCATCCTCAACGGGGGCAAATTCATGAACAATACCGTGCATAGTCTTCATCCAATTCCAGTTAAATAGAGACCAACCCACAAGATGCCCGATAGGAAACTGAACTAGTGACGCTGTCGGGCGGCTCGCGTGAACTCGATGGCACTGTTGTACCGTCGATTGGTTAACGAATGGTGAGCGAGTTTACATTTTCGTTGCCATTACGTGGCACTCAGAACCGAGTCTGTTAACAGCTGTTGACAAAACAATGTTACCGATGCCGTTCCGGTTATCGCGCCATGAACTCGGCCATTGCGGCGACGGCGGAAGCCAGATTTTCCGACTTCGTGATTCCCGACCGCACCCTGGGGGCGAGGTCATGGTTGCCGTCCGGCATCCAGCGAACTTGCAGATGGGGAGGGAGGGAATAGTTTTCAATCTCGGACCTTGTGCCGAAAGGGTCGCGTTCCCCCTGGCAGATCAAGATCGGGCAGGCGATGCCGGGTAAGTGATCCGTCCGTGTCTTCTCCGGTTTGCCGGGCGGGTGAAAAGGATACCCCAGACAAACAACGCCCCGAAAACCTGGTGCTCCGGCCTTTTCAGCCGCCAGAAGCGTGGCCATCCGGCCGCCCATCGATTTGCCGCCGATATATAGGGAGGCATGCGGCGGCGCGGCATGGGCGACGTGCCGGATCACCCGGTCGAAATGCCCGAGCAGCACTGGTTGCCGGTCCGGCGGGCGTTTCTTTCCGTCCAGCCGACGGCTTGCCATATAGGGAAATTCAAAGCGGACGCAGCGTATTCCATGCCCGGACAGACCCTCGGCGACGGCGTTCATGAAGTCCGAATCCATCGGCGCGCCCGCGCCATGGGCCAGAATCAGTATCCTCGGACTGTCCTCGGGTCCGGTTTCGAGTACCTCTACGGGGGGCTGGTCCGTTTCCAAATGCCGTGCCTTTGTTTGTAGATAGTTTCGGCGTGCGGTAGAATTCTACGCACCGTAAATGCTCCGTTAACCTTTATCCGTATAAAACGGCAAGATACCAGCGGGGTATGTCCGATAACATCCGGGTGTCCGCCACATACATTTGCGTGAGCGGCCTCCGAGAAGAGTACGAAGCGAGGGATAGGAATGTCCAATTTGGTCGTAGCAGGAAGCACCGAATTGACCATGATCGATGAAGAGCAATTGGTCACCATGATGGTGGATGGCCAGCTGTTCGGCATTCCGATCCTGAAGGTGCAGGATATTGTTGAACCTTCTCAGATCACGCCGGTTCCCTGCGCGCCGAGCGCCATCGCCGGTGTCCTGAACCTGCGCGGCCGGATCGTGACCGTCATCGACCTGCGGGAACTTCTCGGCGCCACCGAAGAGGAACCCCGCCGGCAGATGAGCGTGACGATCGATCACAAGGGCGATTTGTATACGCTTCTCGTCGATTCGATCGGTGATGTCCGCTCCCTGCCGAAACGCGATTTTGACAAACCGCCCGCGACGTTGGACGAAAACATGCGCCGTCTGTGCTCGGGCGTCTTCCGCCTCGAGGACAATCTGCTCGTCGTGCTCGACGTCAGCCGTATTCTCGATGAAGAAACGATCATGAAAACGCCGCGCCGTACCCGCCGCCGCCGGACCATCAAGGCCGCGTCGGAAGGGAAGAAGGGCGCCAAGTCCGACGAGGACCACCCGGCCGCCGGCAAGGCGGGCGGTGAGGCCGCGCCGGAAGAAATTAAAGAAACACCCAAATCAAGCGATGCCAAAAGCGGCGTCACCGCGGTTCGCAAGCCGCAGGCGGCGAACGATGCGGAAGCCAAGAAACCCGCACCGAAACCGGTGAGCGCGGCGCCCAAGCCGGCCGCCGCACCAAAGCCGGCGGCGAAGGCCGGCGGTTCCTTGGCGGACCGTCTTGGCGGCGGGGCCAAGGTCGAAGGCTACGCGGCGTCGCTGTTCAACCTGGTCATGTCCGACCCGGTCCTGAGTCATTTCGCCGACGGCCAGGATGCATGGGCCCTTGGAGAGGCGTTCAAATCCTATGCCGTGGCCGCGGTAGGCGGCGACTCCTCGGGCAGCCTGGAGGAGTTGAAGGCGGTTCTTCACGTCCTTGTCCGGGAAGAGGGATTGGACGACGATCACTTCATCGCGGTCGCCAAACACGCGAACGAAGTTTTGTCGAAGGACCGTGCGCCGGCGACGGCCGTGCACGATGTGCTGGAGTTGATCGACGGCTTGCGGAACGAGATCGTCGTCCACTGACGCTCGAACGCTTCCGATCAGCCGTTGCGGCCGGACATTGCCGAGCCGATTGCCGCCTTGCCGCAGATCAATGAGTGAATCCGGGAGGCGGCAAATCTGCGGTGTGGTTGTACGTTCATTTGCATCAGGGCCACCTTAAATCCTGATAAGCTTTTGATCCCATAGCAAGGCGTCGGCCTACGGATGGAATATCTCCCTGTACTCAAGTCAATTCAGACGCGTGGCGGTGTCAGCGAACAAAGCAAGGGAGATCTGAACCGCCCCCGCAGGGGAGACCGGCCCTTCCTTCGCGCCACCGGCATTTTCTGCACATCCCTTGCCGCCGCTTTGGCGGTGCCGCTTTTCACTGAAATCGAGTCGCTTCCCCCATGGGGCGCGGCGTTGGCGGTAGCCTTCGTTGTCGCCTTGGCTGCCTGGGCCGTGGAGGCATTCAGGGCGAGAGGCAAAGACGGCAGCGGTTTCGGCCGGAACCGATCGGCCGATAAAATGTCGGAGGGCTTCAAGTTGATGTCCGCCCTGGTGGACGCCATGCCCGCCAGTCTTTTGGTCAAGGACAAGGACCGGCGATACATTCTCGTCAATCAGACGATGTGCGACTGGTTCGGCTGGAATTCGGGCGAGATCGTCGGCAAGACCTTCGACGACGTCCTTCCGGAACGACATGCAGAGATCGTGCGCGGACAAGACGATTTGGTGTTTCAGACCGGGACCCCGCAGGAGTACTGCTTTGAGGTCGAATTGGCCGACGGGCGTTGGATTCAGCTGCTTTCGAACCGCTTCCCGATACGGTCGACGGATGGAGAAGTCATCGCCATCGGCATATTCAACGTCGATGTGACCGACCATGAAAGAACCCGGCAGGAATATGTCGAAGTCCTGCGGGAGAGAGACCGCCAGGCCGCCATGTTCAAGGATTTCTTCGAGGCGCTGCCTTTCCCGGCGGCCGTGAAGGGGATCGATGGGCGCTTCCTCAGCGTCAACTCCCAATTGCTTGAATGGCACGCTTCCCCGGCGGAAGAGATCATCGGCAGGACGATCGGCGAGATTTTGGATCCGGAAATCGCCGCTCTTTCGATCGAACTCGACAATCAGGTTCTCACTGCCAAGGAGGCGCGATACGACGAACGCACCCTCACATTTCCCGACGGCAGCGACCGGGTCGTCAGCATCCATCGTTTCCCGCTTATGAACAGTGACGGCGAAATACTGGCGCTGGGGTTGTTCAATATCGACGTGACGGAGCAACGGGCCGCGGAGCGTTTGCTGAAAGACGCCAATGCGGAACTGGAACGTCTGGTCGGTGAGCGCACGCAGGAACTCGAGCAGGCGAATTCTGAACTGACCAGAACGCTGGATGAGCTGAAGGCGACGACGGATTTACTGATCGAATCCGACAGGATGGCGTCGCTCGGGTCCATGGTCGCGGGCATGGCGCACGAGATCAACACGCCAATCGGCGTCGGCGTGACCGCGGCAAGTTTGGTTCGCGACAAGGTCGACCAATTGAAGGCCGATGTCGGCGCGGGAACATTGACGCGGGACGGGATGGACTCCGCGATGTCGGTTCTGGATGAGGCATCCGACGTCATGCTGCGGAATATGACCAGGGCGGACAGCTTGATCCGCAGCCTCAAGCAGGTCGCTGTCGACCAGAGCAACGTGGAAAAACGCGACGTCGATGTGGAGCAGTATATTCGCGAAATCGAGCTCAGCATCGCTCCGGTTCTGAAGCAGGCCAGCATAACGGTCGAAGCGGACTGCCGTCGCAAGCTGATCTTGAACCTGCAGCCCGGCCCGTTGGCCCAGGTGATGACGAATATCATGATGAACAGTGTCCACCACGCTTACCCGGACGGGAATGGGGGGCTGATCAAGGTAGGGACGGACCTGACCGACGACGGCGCCGTCATCCGGTTTCAGGATTTCGGCGTCGGGATGGACCAGGAAACGGTGGGGCAGGCATTCGTGCCCTTCTTCACGACGCGCCGGAACAAGGGCGGCACGGGGCTTGGCCTTTCCATCGTCTACAACGTGGTTCGGTCCGTGCTGGGCGGGAGTATCACCTGCGTGAGCGAACCCGGCAAAGGCACGGTCTTCACCGTCATCCTGCCGCTCTCCTGCGTGGCGGATCAGGCCGAGTAGATTTTCAGGAAACGATCGACGCCCTTGGCGGCCATCTCCTTGATCTGGGATTCGCTCGGCGTTTCCATCAATCCGATCAGAAGTTTCAGATGGACCGGATCCTTCACCATGGCCAGGAACTGCCAGGCCGCCTGACAGGGATCGTCGATGACCAAAGATCCCAATTCATGCTGGCGGGAGAGGTAGGCGGCCAATTGCTCGGTCAGTTTCTTGGGCCCCTTGTCGAAAAATTCGCGGCCCAATTGCGGGAATCGGCTGGCTTCTCCGATGATGATGCGGAACAGGGCGACATCCGTCGGATCCGTGATCAGGCCCAGGAACCGGCAGCCCAGCACTTGAAGCATTTCGGGCATGTCCGGGTCCGGCCCGTCCGCCGTTTGGGCCTTCGCCATCATCAGGTCGATCTGTTCCTGAATGGCGCCGCCGAGCACGCTGCACATTTGCGTCATGATGCTGCCGAACAGCGCTTCCTTGGATTCGAAATGACTGTAGACCGTGCGTTTCGACACCCCGGCGCGTTCCGCGACGGCGTCCATGCTGGTCGGCCCGAAGCCGGTTTCGAGAAACAACTCCTTCGCCGCCTCGATGATGGCTAGGTGCTTTTCCTTGGAACGCGGGGGCAGATCGTCGAAATCAATGGCAAACATGTAAATATCCTACACCAACTCGGCGGACGGCATCAGTAGTCATATCGCCGGTATTGGGCAAATCCGCATTTCCTTTCCGTCATAGTATCCGGCTCGGCACCCTGCGGTGAAAAAGGGGCGGAGCCATCGTCGAGTCGATCGTCATGAAATTTTCAGATAACCCATCTTGAAAAGTAAACTAGACGGTATAGTTTATAGAAACGAAACCGTGTAGTCTACTTCTAGCCACGTTTCATATAAGCGGGGGCAGAGCCAAGGGAAGGGCTTCGAATGTCGGGTAATGAGAAGTTGATTGGGGCCGAAAGGGCCAAACATGCGGGGGACACGGCGGTCGTGGCCTTCGCGAACCAGGTGATCCGTTTTCGCTGGATCGTCATGCTGGTCAGCATCGTTGCGGCGATGGCGGCCGGGTTCGGCGGGCAGTTCCTGGATTTTTCCACGAACTACCGCGTCTTCTTCAGCAAGGACAATCCGCAGCTGAACGCCTTCGAGACGATGCAGGACACCTATATCCGCGAGGACAATATCTCCATCGTCCTGCACCCGAACGAGGGGGAGGTCTTCACGCCGGAATTGCTGGCCGCGATCCGCGACCTGACGGACAAGGCCTGGCAGATCCCCTACACCACGCGGGTCGACAGCCTGACGAATTTCCAAAACAGCTATGCGGCGGGGCAGGACGACCTGATCGTCGAAGACCTGGTTCCGGCGGACACGCCGCTTGACCAGGCGGATATTGCCCGGATCCGTGAAACCGCGCTGTCCGAACCGCTGATCGTCGAAAGACTGATTTCGCCCGACGCGGATACGGCATCCGTCAACGTGACGGTGACGCTGCCGCTCGAGACGGAACTGGAAGTCCCGGCGGCGATGGAACATGCCCGCGCCCTGGTGACCGAGTTCCGGGAAACCTATCCGGAAGTCACGGTGGCCCTGACCGGCTCCGTCGCGTTGAACCATGCCTTCACCGAAGCCAGTTTCGCCGATATGGCGAACCTGATCCCGCTGATGTACGGGATATTGCTGCTGGTGATGGTGGTATTGCTGCGGTCGTTCAGCGGGACGGTTTCCACATTGCTGGTGATCGCCTTTTCCGCCATGACCGCGATGGGAATCAGCGGTTGGCTGGGCATTCAACTGACCCCGCCATCGGCCATCGCGCCGACCATCATCCTGACGCTGGCGATCGCGGATTCGATCCACATCCTGGTCACCATGGTGGCCGGCATGCGGAAGGGGTTGAGCAAGCGGGAAGCCGTCGTAGAAAGCCTGCGGATCAATTTCCAGCCGGTTTTCCTGACCAGCCTGACCACGGTCATCGGCTTCTTGAGCCTCAATTTCAGCGATGCGCCCCCGTTCCGGGACCTCGGCAACATCACCGCCATCGGCGTGACGGCGGCTTGGTTCTATTCGATCCTGTTTTTGCCGGCGGCGATGGCCGTCCTGCCGATGCGCGTGAAACCGCGGGCGGAGGATTCGGCGACCGCGATGGACAGGTTCGCCGGTTTCGTCATCGGCAACCGCAAGGCGCTTTTGATCGGCATGACGGGGGTCGTCGTGGTGCTCGGCGCCCTGGTGCCGCGCATCGACCTGAACGATCAGTTCGTGAAGTATTTCGACCGGTCCATCGAATTCCGCCGCGATACCGATTACGCGATGGAGAACCTGAGCGGCATCTATCAGGCGCAATGGTCCTTGCCGGCGGGCGAGTCCGGCGGCGTCAGCGACCCGAAATACCTGCGGACCGTTTCCGACTTCACCGATTGGCTGCGGGCGCGCGAACAGGTCGTCCATGTCCAGTCGCTGTCGGATATCTTCAAGCGGTTGAACAAGAACATGCATGCGGACGACCCGGCATTCTATGCACTGCCCGAGGAAAAGAACCTGGCCGCGCAATATCTGCTGCTGTTCGAAATGTCTCTGCCCTACGGGCTCGACCTCAACAACCAGATCAACGTGGACAAATCCTCCGTCCGGATCGTCGCGACGCTTGAGAATATCACGACCGACGAATTGCGGGCGCTGGACGACGAGGCCAAGGCTTGGCTGGAACAACGCCTTGCGGGCGGGGAGAAGCTGGATGCCAGCGGCCCCTTCGTGATGTTCGCCTATATCGCCCAGCGCAATATCGAAGGGATGCTGCTCGGCACCGGTCTCGCCTTCCTGTTGATCTCGCTCTCCCTCGTCGTGGCCCTGCGCAGCCTGCGCCTCGGCCTGATCAGCCTGGTGCCCAACCTGGTGCCCCCGGTCATGGCCTTCGGCCTGTGGTCGGTGCTGGTGGGGGAAATCGGGCTGGCCTCCTCGGTCGTCACCGCGACCAGCCTGGGCATCATCGTCGATGCGACGGTGCACTTCCTGTCGAAGTACCGCCGCGCCCGGGTGATGAACGGCGAGGATGCGGAAGGGGCGGTGCGATATGCCTTCTCCACCGTCGGAACGGCCTTGTGGGTGACGACGGCGATCCTGGTCGCGGGCTTCGCGATCCTGTCGCTGAGCTCGTTCGAGATCAACGCCTCGCTGGGCCAATTGACGGCGGTCACGCTGGTCATGGCGCTGTTCGCCGACTTCCTGCTGCTGCCGTCCATCCTGATCATGCTGGACGGCAGGAAGCGGAAGGACGCGCCGGCCGCCGCCATGGCACAAGCCGCCGAATAACCTCAACGCCCTTTTGACTGAACAGGAAGACTATGAGGACAAACATCATGGATACGTCACGATACTGGTCGGGCCTTGCGCTCGCCCTGTTGATCACCGGCGCGGCGGTCGGCCTCGCCATCCTCTCCAACAAGGCCCATGCGGGCGAGGCCGAAGACCGGAAGGGGCTCGAGATCGCGCAGGAAATCGATCGCCGGGACCTCGGCTTCGGGGACAGCAAGACCGAGATGGAGATGGTCCTGACCAACCGCACCGGCGAATCCAGCACCCGCAAGCTGCGGCTGGAAACGCTGGAAGTGCCGGACCCCGACATGGGCGACAAGAGCCTGACGGTCTTCGCCCATCCGGGCGACATCAAGGGAACGGCCTTCCTGAGTTTTACCAAAATTTTGGAGCCGGACGACCAATGGCTCTATCTGCCGGCGCTGAAGCGTGTGAAGCGCATCTCGTCCGCCAACAAGTCCGGACCCTTCGTCGGCAGCGAATTCGCCTATGAGGA
>Ga0070727_10003711_pt1 | contig 13565 bp, 9 predicted proteins | sample tdAd472_FD_66722 | JGI IMG/M metagenome (GOLD analysis project Ga0070727, IMG submission 66722) | Marine sediment microbial communities from the Atlantic coast under amendment with organic carbon and nitrate - tdAd47.2 | ecosystem: Environmental > Aquatic > Marine > Coastal > Sediment | place... | reverse complement strand
CAGGCTCAGGCGTCAGCGGGTCTGCGGTCAGCCGCTGAAGCGCCAGTAACCATTCGCACTGTACGCTGGCAGGTATCCAGCCAGGGCTGCACGGTGTCGGTTTTCAGAGCGCGCACATATCCGCCTTCGCTCTTGCAGGATATGCTGGTCTTATTCGGTGTCCAATCACCCTCTTTGGGGCGCGGCTTGCGCGAGCTGTAATACCACAGCCCCCGACGGTCCTGCATGATGTAGTTCGCATCAAGCGGAAGGTAGACTTTCTTCCCTTCGATCACGGCAAACACTTCCAGTTCGCCACCCGGGCTCTGGTCCAATACTGCTGTAGGTGTAATCGTCAACATGACTAACTCCCTGACTTTTTTATTCCATTCCCTCGACAGCGAGCGTCCCCTGGCTGTGTGCCTGCGCTCACTACACATCGGCTCCTGCCTTGTGTGCTATCAGTTATAAGGGGAGATCAGGGAAGCGACAATAGCCTTTTGGCCATAATTTTAACTAAATATGGATAATTGGCAATTTTTGGCCATTTTTTGCAATAACTTCACACAAAAACGGGATAAAAGCGGGCAAGGATGCCAGGATTTTTATTATCAACTGCGAATCAAATGGATATGAGGCGGCGAATCAGGGTCCGCTTCCAGCAATTTAAGGCGTGCCGGCACGCCGTTAGCAAGTAATTCTGCCGCCTGCTCCACGGAACTCATAAGCATGTGCAGGGACAGCGAAGCCCTGGTCTCCTGGTCTCCCACCATCGCTTCCAGCTGAGCCCGGTCCGGCTCGGGTATGAATCCAAGGACCACTGCATTGGTAAGGTAGTCACGAATAATCTGCCGATTGACCTGGTCCTGCAGATAAAGCTGGTAGCCTTCATCACCGAATACACGCAGCAACACATCACGGTCGTTGTCCGCCAGACCTTCAGAGGTGAAGGGCGGCGTTTCGCCGAAAGCAGTATCGATCTGATCTACCAGTTTATCCAGTCTCAAGCAGGTTTCTCCTCAGGAGTTTGCAACGCAGTTCAGGCTGACGCTGCGGATTGGGTTTCGAGCGCCAGGCACTGCAGGGCAGGAAGGTCCGGCACCTGGTAGGTATGGCCCTCCAGTTCAAATGCTGCCAGGGAGTGTTCCTGCACCGCGTCGGGCCTGTCCTCACAGTCACTCTCCTGCAGGTCACGCATGGCCAGGCCCCGCCCACGCAGGGCTACGCCCCAGTAGTCATAACCCGGCCCTTTCACGCCCAGGATCACGGCAATCAGCCCTGTACCACTCTGCGGATCCAGCCAGGGAAGCTCCCCGTCCGTGCCAAAATCCATTACCGGGATGTCCACACCCCGCCAGTTAACCTCGGCTGGCACACTGTCGCCCTCGGCTGGCAGCGTCAGGATTTCACCCAGGCAACTCTGCGGAATAGCCCAGCGCCGCTGGGCGGAGCAGGTCAGGAGCACACAGATACGTTCAGTCATCGCAACCCCCTACCCCAACTCCAGACGCTGTCCGGTCAGTTCATTAATCTGCCCTATCAGCATGCGGAAGTTAAACGGCTTGCCCATATAGCCATTGCAGCCCGCCTCTTCCGCCATGGTGCGGTGTTTGATGCCAGTTCGAGAGGTGACCATGATGACCGGGATATGGCTGTAGCGAGCAGACTTGCGAATTTCGCGCAGAGTCTGAATACCATCTTTCACCGGCATTTCCACATCCAGCAGGATGACGTCGGGCAGGTGCTCGGTGGTGTTGAGCCAGTCTATCGCCACCGCACCGTTCTCTGCCGTAGCCGTTTCGATACCTACCGTTTCCAGCTGACTGGTCGCCACCATGCGCTGCGTTCGCGAATCATCCACCACCAGAGCCAGGAATTTTTCTTCCTCAGGCTGATCTACGGCTACCGCAGTACCCTGCCCTTCGGCAAAGCAACTCACCAGCACATTGAGGTCAAGCGCCACGACGGCTTCCCCGTCAGCTGTGGTGGCAGCGCCCGCCACACCCGGCACGGATGCAAACTGAGCGCCCAATGAGCGAATAACAAGCTCCAGAGCCTCCTCTACATCATCTATCGCAATGGCCATACGGCGCGCATCAGAACCGGCAACAATGACCGGGACGGAGTGACGCCAGGAAGAGCGATCGGGCAGATTACAACTCTGGCACAAGGTGCCAAGGTAGGCGGGTTCACATTCCATACCCGAGACTTGCAGCATCTCCCCCTCGTCCACCGCAGCAAAAAACTGATCAACGGGCACTTCGTCTACGCAGATCAGGCCACCCAGGGGAATCGCGTAGGAATTATCGCCGGCAGTTACCAGCAACGCGCCATTGACGGTCACATTGGCAGGGACGCGAATATGGAAAGACGTGCCTTTGCCGAGCTCAGACTCGATGCGTATGTCGCCACCCATCTGTTGTAATTCGCTGAGCACGATATCCATACCCACACCGCGTCCGGAGATCTGGCTCAGCGTCTGCGCCGTGGAGAAGCCCTTGTGGAAAATGAGATTACGCGCCTCGTCATCAGACAGCGCGTAGGCATCCACATCCAGTCCCTTGCTGATAGCCGATTCACGCATGGCGTCCGGGTCAATACCACGGCCATCGTCAGACAGGACAATCACGGAGTCACCACCGGACATGCGCACGTCGACCGTAATCTGGCCCACACTGGGCTTGCCGGCCGCCTTGCGCTCCCCAGAGGTCTCTATGCCATGGTCCAGCGCGTTGCGCACCATGTGCTCCAATATGGTCTGGCAGCGCGCATAGTCGTCGCGGTCCAGCGTGCCAACCTCATTCGCCACACGGAACGCAACATCCTTGCCAAGGTCGTTACTCACTGTGCGCACCAGGCGGCGCAGTCCCGGCATCAACCGTGAGGCGGGCACCACGCGGGCTGCGCGAATGGTGGAACCGATAGAAGAAATAACCGAGGCCTGCTGCTTCAGCAACGCTTCAGCCTGGGCGTTGTGGCGAGTGGCCACCTCGATCAGGTCCGCCAGGTCCTCAACGCCCTCGCGCAGAATGTTGGCGGCTTCCTGCAGTTCGGAATACTGATCCATTTCCAGCGCATCGAGGTCACTGGAGCGGCCCGCCCCCCTGGCGTTAACGTTGAACAGCGTCCGGTCAGCGATGTCAGCGATATGCGCGCGCACCGAGGAAAGGCGCCCCATCAATTCGGCAGACGCTCGCTTGTTGCGATTGGTGCTTTGCGCCGTGCGCACGCCCAGTTGCTGCGCCTGGTTACTGAGGTTGAGCAGCAGGTCGAGTTTTTCCGACGTGATGCGCACCGACTGCTGCGCTGCCAGCGCCTTGGCACCCTCGTCAGCAAGACGTTTGTCTTCCTGCCGACGACGCAGGTCTTTCTCAGTCTCCTGCGCGGTGACTGGCGCTGCAGTGGCTTGCACTGGCATCGGCTGCGCTTCCTGCTGTGCAGGTGCTTCCGGGGTTTCCTCCACAGCATCGACAGCGGCAGTAGCGGCCCCGCCAGCACGCACTGGAAACTCGCTGAGAATATCGCGACGCTGATCCTGGACAAAGTCCATGCCACGAACAGCAGCATCCAGCCAGGCGTTGATAATACGGAAATAGTCGTGTTCGGCACCGGCAGCCGGACGCGGCAAACGCTCCAGCAAGGTCTCGAAGTTATGCACCAGAGTGCCATAAAAATGCAGGCCCACACCTTTGGCGATGCCTTTTATAGTGTGCAGAATCCGCGTTACCTGGGTCAGGCTCTGCTCATCGGCGATATTCGCCTCCCAGGCACTTACTGCATCTTCAAGTTTCTCCAGCTCGGATGAGCCCTCTTCGATAAAGGCGTCGAGGAATTCGGCGAATATCTCTCCGCTGCTGGGGCTGCTGTGGTGGAAGCTGATGTTCTGGGGAATACACCAGGACATGTCTTCAGGGTCAGTTTCCGCAGCGACCTCGGCTGCGGCCTGGGCAGGTTCGTCGGCGGTCTCGTTGTCAGGCTCAATGTCTTCATTCGCCGAGGTGTTATCGGCAAACGCCTCCACTTCAACGCCACAGATTTCGCCGGGTAACTCCGTTTCTGCGCCCAGATCGCGAAGCAGCTGATCGATGTCTTCCGAGGAAGCGGCCTGCAGCTCCTCCTCGGCCAGATCGGCCTCGAACAGGTCCTCTTCAAACACCTGCAGTATTTCTTCAGGCTCCTGCGCTTCCACCAGCAGACCATCGTCGGAGAAATCCGGAACCACTGGCTGATCCTGTTGCGGCAGTACGGTTTCGTCACTCAGGACAAGATGCTCGTCGGCGTCATCATCGCTAGTCGCTGACGCGTTCGCCTGCTCGGCGGACTCAGGTTCCGCCTCCGCTTCGGTGACCGTGATCGAAGCCACAGCAGGCAGTTCGTCTGCCTCTGTCAACGGCTCATCGAACTCCAGTTCAAAGGCCCCATCGACGAGATCATCACCACCAAAGTCATCAAAGATCGCATCAATTTCTTCCCTCTCCGGCGCCCAGTCTTCCGGCGGCAACGCACCTTCGAGCTCCTCGCCGAAGATATCGTCATCGAAGACACTGGAGGCAACCACCGTCAACACTGGAGCCGCTGCAGTTCCGTCAGACTCAGGTTCGTGCTGGAACAGTCGATTGCAGGCCTCACCCGTCTCCACATCACCCAGGCGCAACATCACCGCGTCCAGTTGCTGAGGCTGGAGACCTTCCAGCGCGTCCGGTATCTGGGTGCAAATCGATGTGACAGGCTCGTATCCCTGTTCGCTTGCAACGCTGCGAGACTGTGCATCGGTGGCGATGGACACGTCAGCAACAACCGCATTACCCGGCCGGCCAAGCGCTACCAGGCGAGCACCTATAGCAGCGGCAACCTCTTCCATAAGGGGAGCGACGCGAGGCGTGATGACCGCCATGAGGTCATCGTCAAAGCCCTCCATTGCGACAAAGTCTTCATGCAGCTCCAGGTCGGCGTCGATCTCTGTATCAACAGAGAACTGCAATTCATCTTCCGGCAGACAAAGTTCGTCAAGATCGTCATCTCCAGCGCTGAGATCGCTCCCGGCCACCAGATACTGATCAAATTCTTCATCGCTCTCCGGTGTCGCCACACTGCTGACATAGGCCGCCACATCCATTACCGGCGGTTCATCGATTACCGGCAGCTCTTCCAGTGACAGCTCGTCTTCTGCGGCAACAACAAATTCGTCAAACGCAGCAATGTCGTCCTGCAGCGGCGGCTCATCAGCGGAGTCATCCTGTATCTCTGCGGGCTTGCTCGTCCTGAGCGCAGCCGCTGCCGACGCCAGCGTTTCGAGCTCGGGCTCGGCAGCATCCGCTTCAGCCTCGAAGCTGAGCGCAGCTTCAGCCGACTCCGCCACCGCGGCAATAACAATCTCCTCCGGCGCGTCTGCTTCCGGAAGATCGGCTTCCACTGAAATCTCCGGCGCGACAGGCTCCACCTGCTCGACTGGAGACTCGCTGGCAGCAGCGCCATCTTTGCCCGGAACAACCACGGGGGTTTCCCTGGGTACGCGCTTGACTACCAGGTAGGAGTCGCCAATATCATCCTCTTCAGCAAGACCCAGAATATCGCTGCCGTCATCCACCGCCGCGACTTCCGCGCCGCTCTCCTCAACCTCCTGGCGGGAGAAATCGATTGCCATAAGGCCCTCAAAGGCCTTTTCTTCGGCGGCAATGTCGTTACTGCCATTGTAGAGGTTGCCGCTGTCGTTCTCGGACAGGACAATTTCTTCGGAAATATAGGTGTCGAGGTCATCGGCATCCGTTCGACCACGCGTCATGGGACGCGCAGCCACTTCAGCCTCGTAGGCACTCAGGGTAAGTTCGGTAACTTTGCCATCAACAATGAACAGGTTTTCCTCCGGTTCATCGCGATCCATTTCCATTAACCACTCCAGGGTGCTCTCTTTGGAACCCTCAAGCGAATCCTGTTTTGTTGCGGAACTGTCTTTGTCAGAATGCACGGTATCTCTCCACTTTTTATTGTCAGGGTCAGTTACTGACCCAGGTTCTCGGAGACAGGTGCGCCTGACGCACCACCGTGTACCTGATCATCCACTTCGGGCATACCCTCTGCGAGATCGTCGCCCGCGCCCTCAGCCATGCGAAACGCCCGGTCGGTCAGTTCGCGCACGGGGCCGGCATCCCAATGACTGGCCTCGCTGTAGGAACCCACCAGCGCCGGCAACTCGCGTACGATGTCCTGCAACAGGGACTGCAACTCAGCAGAGGGCTCCAGGTCACCATCCAGCACGCGGTCCAGCATGTCCTGAACAGCCCACCCCAGCTCCCCCAGCACGTTGGCACCTACGGCCCGGCCATTACCCTTGAAGGTATGGAAGTGGCGACGAATGTCACGCAGCGCCTGCTGGTTTTCAAGGTTCTCCAGCCAAACCGGGGTCAGGCGGGTGATTTCCTCGACAATTTCTTCCGACTCTTCGAAAAACACCTCGCGGAATTCGGCGGGTACTTCCGCATCCTCCACATAATTTTTCGGCTGCGACCAGTTACCCTGGGAAACCTCTGCGCCGGGTGACAGGTCAACCGCATGCTCGTCAAGCTCAGCGGCTCGCTGTTCGGCGATGGCCAGCATGTGTGAGGTATCATCCAGCGGGTCGATAACTGAACGCTGCAGATGCAGTTCAAGCTGGGCAAATGCCTCGGCAAAGCAGCGGAATGCATCATTCTCACGCACCGCACCGGCCTTGCTGGCGGCGCTCAGCCAGTGCTGGCAGCGCTCAATAATGCGTGCCTCGCGTTCCATACCGGCAAAACCCAGAGCCCCGGATATCTCGGAGAGAAGCTCCAGGGACATGTCTATCGCCTTGCGGTCGGCGATGGTTTCCTGGTCGTTGAGAAATACCCGGGCAAGATCAAACAGGTGATCCAGGTCGGGGTTCCCTGCATCGGCCTCACGTACCGCCTGGCGCAGTTCCTCATGCCCCTGGTCTGTCTTGTTCAGGTAACGATTGAGCGCAATAGTGAGTCGCAATGTGCTGGCGGTGTCATTGGGTTTACGCGCAAGTGCACTGGCCAGCTCCTTGCGACGCAGGATCTGGTGCATGTAGTTTTCAACCAGCCCCATATGGTTGAAGGTGGCGTTGACCACGCTCTCACGCAGCTCAAATTCACGACTGGAGAAGGAACTGCACAGGCCATGCTCCAGCTTGTGCTCTATATCCAGTTTCACATCGACGATGCCACGAATGATCTCATTGATCATCTGATTAAGCTGCGTGGGTGACTCGTTGTAAACGCCGCGGTAAAGCTTATCCAGACGCTCTGACACAGACTGCAGCGAGTCGGCATGGGCCATTTGCCCTGCTGCCTCCAGGCGATAACGCGTGGCGTCAATGCCGTCGAGCGCGCGTGTAGCCAACTGCGCGTCTCCCGCTCTGGCAGCCTCGGCCAGGTCCTGCGAGTTGAGGAAGTCAACCACACCATTGAGCTGGTCAAGCGCGGAGCTCAGCGCTGTCACCAGCGCATCCACGTGAATGAGGCCCCGGTTGGCCTGCTCCAGCGTACCCTCATCAATAGAGAATACGTCGCGAATCCGCGAAATGTGTAGAGGCTTGGCTTTACAGCTGGCTATGTAGAACAGCATCTGCTGTTGCAGCGCATCATAGTCCACCGAATCATCGATACGCGCACCATTCTCGCGCGCATACTTGATCATGAACGCACCGGATTTGAATATCTGTGCAATACACTCGTCCGGCACAATCAAACCACCGGCCATGCCTTCACATATACCCACCATGGTGAACCAGAAGCGCTCTGGTGCTGTGCCACTGAACAGCGTCTGCATGCGCCGCGAAATACGCGCGACCGTTTTCATGCTCTCAACCATGTTCTTGCGGCGCAGGCCCATTTTGGCCATTTCCAGGTACAGCGCCAACATCACGTTGGCACGGTTGCGCACTTCCTCGTCGTCTGCTGGCGCAGCGCCAGCGGTAATACCGCAGCCTTCGGGAATAGTCATGTGGAAGAAGAAGGCTCTGGGGCGCGGCCGCTCCCCTATCCAGCGACGCAGGTCGTTGACATGCTGTTCCAGTCCCTGTCCTGTGTCCGCGCGGGCATTCTGGGCGTGGGCCAGGTAGGCAGGCAAGACCTTCAGCGCCTGCATCAGTCCGCCCATGGTCAGCTTGCGCCGCTCTCCCACCACTTTGTCCTTGTACAGGTAATTGAGGCTGCGCTCCATTTCCAGCGTCAGCATCTCACCCTTGCGCATACCCAGGGCCCGCAGAGTCGAGGTGATCTGATGCACTGCCCACATGCACTGCAACAGAGGCCGCTTCTGGCTGGTGTCGTTGCTGTACTCTACCAGCGACGCCTCGGCGTTCTCTGCCTGCTTGTTCATCAGGCCAACCACCCATTTCAGGGCGACGATGTCAGTTTTACTGGCCACTACTAAACCTCCGGTTCTAGTATGCACAGGGGCGGGGCATGGACCCGCGCTATCCCTTGCTCTTATAGAGAAGCTCGTGTTTTCTCAGCGCTTTCCAGCGCTGTCATTTCTTCTTCGCGATACACCTGGGTGGCAGCACGAATACTCTCAAGGTCACCTACATCCTCCTCCGTCGCTGCCGGTGACTGGTATGCACTGTCGCCGTCAATACGGAATTGGCCGAGGTTCTGCGCGGCATCACGCATGGATCGTTGCAGCGAGTTGACACCCTTCTGTGCGGTCTCGTTGAGTTCGCTTATCTCCAGGTTACGCTCGCGAATCTCCGCCATGGAACTGCTCATGTGCAGGGCGTTGACCGCTGACTGTCCCGCGGCTTCGTCCACATTCCGGATGATTTCGCTGATCGCATCAGACCCTGCATTGATTTCCTCCAGGGAGCTATCCAGCCTGTCGATGTACTCGAGGATGGTGACAACCGTTCCTACTGTGTTTTCCATACTCGCCAGGTTGTCCGCGGACATGTTCTGCAGCATGCGCACTTCAGAAATAATCTTGCGCCCTTCCTCTTCCGCCTCACGCAGCAGATCAGCGATAGATTCTGCAATGCCCAGGAAGGGCCTGCCGTATTCGCCCGCCTTCTCAGCCTCAATACGGGTGTTGATCGCAACAACCGAAATCTTGGTGTTCAGGGCCTGGATATACTCTGCCGCAGCGGTTACCGACTGAATGAGTTCACCCTGTCGCTTGGCGGTCTTGGACGTTTCCTGTACTGACTCGCGCACATCCGCCGAGGCCTTGGACATGTCTTTGGTAAGCTCGTAACCCTGCGCCACCGTTTTACAGTTGCGGTCAGATGTATCAGATGCTTCCGCAGTTGACTGTTTGATCTCTTCACTGGTGCGAACCATTTCGGTGGCGGTTTCTGTCGACTCAACCACCGAGCGCGTCAACTCGCGCCCTTTCTCCACCTGGGCCTGGGCGCTGGCGCCAATACTGTCGATCTCATCGACTGCGGCCTCAAAGGGGGTGCGAATCTCGCGTATCAGCTGGCATTGGCGCTGCGTTGCCTTGTTCAGACCCTGGGCAATATCGCTGGTGACAGAGTTATCCTCGGCAGCTGTAACCGTCAGGTCACCCTTGGATATCTGCTCCAGCACGCCATTGACGTCCGCTACGCCACGTGCGGTGTAGAGGTCGCGACGACGCTGGCCCACCATCATGGCTATCAGCAGGCCCAGCGCCAGCAGGCCGGGAGCGATAAACAACACCAGCAGGTTGCCGGCATCGTACAGTCGGCCTACCGCCAGGCTCGCGATAGCAGGCTGCAGGCTGGCAATGGCGTCATTCAGCGGCACGCTGTTCTGGGCGATCGTTTCGCGAGCAAGCGCGGCCTGTCGCAGATCGTTCGAGGCACTGGCTATGCGATCAACCGATGTCGACACGCCGGAAAACAGACGGAATGCGTTGCTCAAGGCCTCGATACCGGAGGTGCTGGTCACCTTGCTGATACCGATGAGTTCATCACCACGGGTAAGACCCTCGATGATGCGGAAGAAGTCTGCGGCATCGGAGCTGAACTCATCTGCTGCGAGCTGACTGTCGCTGCCGCCGGCCAGTGCACGGTCCACGCTGCGGGCCATGCGCTCAAGTAACCACGGCGCTTTTTGCGCGGCGATCAGCGTCTCGCTGGACGCACGCTGACGTTGCAATACGGTAACAACCGAAGACAGCTCGCGCTGCATGGGGCGCACATTCTTTTCCAGCTCGGCGGCCACACCCTGTACGAACACCACCCGGGGTGCCGCATCTACCAGGGTTTGCGCCGCGCGTTTGATAGGCTGCCAGTTGAGATCCACTATGCTGATCTCATCATTGAGTTCCGCCGCATCGAGCTGCGCCAGACGGGACTCAAACTGCTGCACCTGTTCGGCCAACTGGGTGAAGGCCTGCTCCTGGCCCTTGCGCGTGTCCTGGGCACTCACGGCGACCTGACGCGCGAGCCTGGCCAATTCCTCGGCTTCCGCGCTGTACTGCCCCTCCTGCCCAGACTCCTTCTGAATGGCGAAAAAGCTGTATGCAACACCACCCAGACAGGCCACGATCCCCAGACCCAGCAGCAGGGTGCGCATCTTGGCAGCGCTGAATTTATCACTCTTAATCATTGCTTGTTTCCTCACGTGAATCCGGGTCGTTTGCAGCGGCATTGGACAAGTCGTCGTCGGTGATCAGTTTGTCTATATCCAGTACCGCAAGAAATCGCGTCTGGTCGGCAAAGCCGCCCAGCGTATATTCGGCAAAATCAGGATCGACTGGTGTTTGCATATCCCGCATTTCCACGGGAAATTTCATATCGCGTTCAAGACCACTCAGCGTGATCCCGAAATAGAATCCGGGCCGGCGCAGCACCATGCAGTAATCGCGCACCCTGCCAGAGTAGGGACGTTTGCGGAAAAACACGTCTCCGCTAATAATCGGTATCAAGCCACCCATGTGGGAACCCACACCCAGTACCCAGGGCTTGGTACCCGGTATCGCCATCACATTGGGTGTTTCAATAATAACTTCCAGCTCTCCTTCACCGATCAACAGCGGCACGCCGGCAATGCTCAGGCAGGTGCCCACCCACTGCATGCTCTCCGGCGGCTTCACCGGTGCTTCTACCGCATCCGCGCGAAAACGCTGTTCCAGCGAGTCCAGCGACTGTATGGCCAGTGAAGACATCTATCAGGCAGCCCGACGCTGCTTGGTGTGATTGAAGATCAACTGACGCAACACGCTCTCAGGCGGAATTTTCGTCACGTGGGCAGTGGCGCCGCGGGCCTGCCCTTTAGCGATGTCAAAGATGCCGTCCGAGGAGGACAGCATCACCACCGGCGTATCGCGGGTATCTTCGGCATTGCGGATCAAGGTGCAGGTCTGGTATCCGTCCAGCTCCGGCATGGTGATGTCAAGGAAGATCAGGTCCGGCTTGAAGCGACGCAGCATGCCCAGCGCCTTGTAGCCGTCTTCGGCACATTCAACCTCGCAACCCATTCCCTTCAGGGTATGGGACATCATCATCCTGATGGTCTTGGCATCGTCAACGATCGCAATCTTTACGCCGCTGATGTCCATCTCTTCGAGTTGTTCGCTCATTTTGCCCTCACTTCGAGTCAGTATTGTGAGTCACGTCACATGGGGTAATACGGGCACAGTATTTCGAGGACAGGCCGCAGGCGGCAACTAAAAACTGGAGTTTTCTCCAGAAACCACAGGCATTTGTGAACCTGGCGCACGTTTCGCGCTGAAAATGGGCCAATGGGAGGGAAAAACACGCCAGGCTGGACAAAGAAAACCCAACCCAAGGCGCTGAACCGGGGCATTCACTCGCTGGGAAACATGTAGTTCCTGAACGGCTCCAGGTGGCCGGGCTGGAAGTCCTGGGTCTCATAAATGTTGAACTTGTGCATCAAGCCCAGGCAGCGCTGGAAGGCCTTGTCGGCGTCGTAGGTGGAGGGGGGAATACTGTATTCCTCAGTGACCTGGGCAAAGATCAGCGAGGCGATTTCACGCCGGGCCTGGTCCTTGCGGTACATGGCATGATTCACCGGGGATGACACCACCGGCGATCCATAGATCAGAAAGGCTTCCCAGCGCTCCACGTCCTGGCCCTCGTCAAGCTGTGCCACCAGGAAGCGCACCATGTTGCGCAGGTCATCGCGTGCCGGCAGCACGTCTTTCTGTAACCACTTACGAATATCGGCCTCGCGCCAGGCGCTGTTGATCGCCAAAACGCCGAGCACCCGCCCCTCGAACTGCGACGGAGCGACGCCAGCGAGATCCCACAGCATATTGAGCCGCGCGGAAAAGCCGAGACTGGGCGGCAGCCGCTCCTGGGCAAGCTGCGCGTATTCCTGTGCACATTCCTCGATGGTCTTGCGATTGCGGCTCTCTGCCATGGTCTAGGCTCCCGATGAGGCAGTGTGTGAAAGTTGTTTCAGGCGCTTCTGGAAGGTTGGCGTGGACACCCCCATAATTTTTGCCCGCTCGGCAGCACTCTGGGAGCTGCACTGCTGTTGCACCAGCCGTATCAGCATCAGCTCCGCTATTTGCTGCAGCGGAGTCTCGGACGGGGTAGTTTCCAGAACCCACTGCTGCACCCGTTCACGCACCGGCTGCCACAACAGGCTCGCTTCACGCTCCGCTTCACGCTCACGCACCTTCGGTATCCAGCGACCGACATTGCGTGTGCGCACCTGCAGAAACTCAGCAGCGCCCTTGCTGTCACCACCACTTCGCTCCAGAGCAGCATTAATGATTTCATCATCCAACCACGTTCCCAAAGGTCTCAGGCTTGCCGTCTCCAGCGATGCGGCCAGTGCCTGCCCAAGGGCCACGCGCACCTCCTCTTCGCCGGAGGGATTGTATTCAGACTCTTCGGGTGTTTGATCATCCCCGGCCTCCAGGAACGAACGCTCTTTGCGTGGTGCAGAATGACCATCCGCAGAAATACCAACAAACAAGCCAAGGTCTACCGGCGTCACCCAGTCTTTGTCAGTACGCGCCAGGGCGTCGTGAATGATCTGGCGCATCTCACTGATGTTGCCGGGCCACTTATGTTGCAACAGCGCCTGCTCAGCATCCGGAGTAAAACCCAGTACCCGGCGGTCGCACTGCATGCTTTCCTGCTCCAGAATTTTATGCGCCCAGCGCAATACCGCGCGTGGCCGCTGTCGCAACGGTGGCACCAGTATCGGGTAGCCGGCAAACACGCTCGCCAGGCGCTCGTCGAGCAGTCCTTTCAGCAGCAGGCGTTGCGGCGGCTCGGGCAACAGCGCTACGTAGCGATTGGGAGCCAGGTAGCGACTCGCCCCTTCTTCTGTAGCGGTGCGCGAAGCCAACTGCCGGGCCAGCCGGGCCTGTATCTCCGGGTGCAACAATTGCGGTGACTTGAACACCAGTGTCCTGCCACTGCCCCGCCGCAGCTCCCTGCTGATCTGCGCCCATGCCTCCCGGCGATTGCGAAAACCACGGCAATCCAGCTTGACCAAATCTTTGGCACTGCCGCCCGCTTCCGAATGAATCACCTGCGCCACGTACATCTTGCCGGTGCCGCGCTCGCCCACAATGGCTACTGGCATGTCTACCTGTGCGAGGAATATAGCCTGGTCGATAGCCCCTTCCATGTTGTCCAGCAC
>Ga0070727_10003710_pt1 | contig 13569 bp, 11 predicted proteins | sample tdAd472_FD_66722 | JGI IMG/M metagenome (GOLD analysis project Ga0070727, IMG submission 66722) | Marine sediment microbial communities from the Atlantic coast under amendment with organic carbon and nitrate - tdAd47.2 | ecosystem: Environmental > Aquatic > Marine > Coastal > Sediment | place... | reverse complement strand
CACCGATCCTATTTAAGCCATAATCAAACCCAAGAGCAGAGAATTCCTGATTTTTCGCTGCTGGAAAGCTCGCTATTGGCATGCTTATTTATCTCACCGTCAGGGCCTGAAATACAATTTATGAGTGTCCGGCAGCTGGAGATAGCTGGGACAAATCGACACCCAGAAGAGCTGCGGCCCTTGCAGCCTTGCTGCCGTAGTCAGTGGAAAATAACAATTCTGCCGGTGCCGGTGATGTAAGCCAGACGTTGTTGCTGATTTCGCTTTCCAGCTGACCGGCGTCCCAGCCTGCGCATCCAAGGGCTACCATGAATTGCTCTGGCCCCTTACCATTGGCAATATCTTGCAGTATTTTACGCGAGGTTGAAAGGCAGATATCCTCGGCGACCTGCAGTGCTGAGCCATCGCACTGACTGGCTCTGTAGATGATAAAACCTTTCTCGCGTTCGACCGGTCCGCCTTCCAGTACATTGCAGGTTTGAAAGTCCGGGTCCTCTTTGGGAAACTCGATCTCCAACTCATCGAATACCCCCGCCAGATTCATCTTCAGAGGCTGATTAATAACGATACCCAAGGCACCTTCTTCGTTGTGCTTGCACAGGTAAGTCACAGTATTGGCAAAATATGGATCAAGCAACTGGGGCATTGCTATCAACAGCTGATTTTCTAATGAATTTTCAAACTTCTTTGTAGTCATGCTTGTTACTATAAACCAAATTGGCAATGGCGCAGATGGCCTGGGCCGAATATTGGTTTAATCAGTAGTAAAGGAAGCGCCCTCATGAAAGCGCCAGGTGCGGATAATTTCCAGAACGTCATATTCACCGCGTAATTCTTCCGGAAATGGCTCGAAAGGGGCAGCAAGGTTAACAATATCTATAGCTGCCTGGTCCAGAATACGGCTTTTCGAGGACTGCAATACCCTGACTTCCTGGATGCGTCCATCTGGCAGCAATGCAACCAGCAAGCGCAGATTGCCGTATATCTCTTGCCGCCTGGCGGCGGTTGGATAATTGAGATTGCCAATAGATTCAATGCGTTTTCGCCAGCTGTCCAGGTAGAGAGCATCACTGCTTTTCTGGGTTGAGGCGGAAGAAATTGTATACTTGCGCGGTTTCTTGGCATATTCCTGTCGCTGCAGGTCCAGTTGCGCCCGCAGGCTGGAAATAGCCAGGCTGATCTCGTCAGGGTTCATTTCTTCCGCAACGGGTTGATCGTTTTCTGGTATTTCCTCTTCCAATTGCTGATTCAATTCATCCTCGGCCATTATTGCCGTAACTACGGTTACGTCGGGTTCAATCACCTGATTTGCTGCCAGGGATTGAGGTACCGGGCTTACTTCCTGAATTGTATTGTCATGTAGATCTGAAGTTATCGGCGTGCTGGGTGCGGCCTGTTCCTCAAGTACTCCACTTCCGGTCTGGTTTTCCTGGGCTAGAAAATCAGCGTTTTCCGGCGCTTCGTCACTGCTGTATTGCGCCAGGGTTATTTCCATAGTGGGTTGGTTATTGGTTTCTTCAAAATAGGTAAACCCGACACCCAGAATTACTATGGCGTGAACACAGGCAGAAAGGAATACTGTGAATCCAAATCGCTCGTTCTTATAGTCGTTCTCAGAAACTGCCATGTGCCTGTATTCCGCTGGTTTAGTTCAGTTTGCTGGCAATGCAATCCATCAACTGGCCACCAATATCGAGGTTATAGGCTCGGTCCAGCTCTCTGACGCAAGTGGGGCTAGTTACATTAATTTCCGTCAGGTAGTCACCGATAACATCCAATCCCACGAAGATTAACCCTTTTTCTTTTACAACTGGGCCAACTTGTTCACAAATCCAGCGATCTCTTTCAGTTAGCTCTTGGGCAATACCACTGCCTCCGGCCGCTAAATTTCCCCGGGTTTCGCCCACCGCAGGTACCCGCGCCAGGGCGTAGGGCACCGGCTGACCGTCAATCATTAAAATACGCTTGTCTCCATTAACTATCTCAGGAATATAACGCTGCGCCATTATCTGAGTCGTGCCCTGGCTGGTAATGGTTTCGATGATTACGCTCACATTAGGATCTTTGCGCTTTAATCTGAATATTGCAGTGCCACCCATACCATCCAGTGGTTTTAGGATGACATCTTCGTTTTCCTGATAAAACTGGCGTAATTTTCCAGCGTCGCAAGTCACCAGAAACGGCGGACAGCACTGTGGAAACTGGGCTGCGAACAATTTTTCATTGCAGTCTCTCAGGCTACGCGGGTCGTTTACCACTAAAGTTCCCTTGGATTGCGCCTGCTCCAGGAGGTAGGTTGAGTAGATATAGTGATTATCGAAAGGTGGGTCTTTGCGCATCAGCACAATATCAAGCTCTGAGAGGGCCTGGTCGGCTTCCACGCCTAATTCAAACCACTCAATAGGGTCATCCCGGACAGTCAGCCTGCGCATCATGCCCTTACTGATGCCGCTTTCCATGTATAAGTCGGTCTGTAACATATAGAACAGCTCCCATCCACGCTTCTGCGCGGCCAGCATCATGGCCAGGCTGGTGTCTTTTTTGACGTTGATTGACTGGATCGGGTCCATGACAATACCAAGCTTTACGGACATATTTGAATCCTGTACTGGGAACCAATTTTCAAGTGTAGAAATAATACTGGATCAGAGATAATAGATCACTTTGGCAATCTATGCGATCCATCAGGGTTTCAGGTGCGGGTGAATTTATTCCGCTTTGTCGTCTGACGGTTATAATGGCGCCTTATTTTCTGGGCACGGGATAAAATTTTGCGGATTATTGGATTCACCTGGGGATTAGGAGGAGTCTTGGCAATGCTGATGTTTGCCATTTATCGCCTTACACCCATGGCACTGGAGTTAGCGGAAATGACCTTAACCCGACTGCAATGGGGTGCACTTGCTGTCAGTATCCTATACATGGCATATGCAGAAGGTTACAGGGGGTTTCACAAGAGCTTTTCTCCACGAGTAGTCGCGCGGGCTAACTATTTAAGGCTTAACTCCCAGCCCCTTGCTGCTGTTTTTGCACCCTTGTTTTGTATGGGATTCATTTACGCGACTAAAAATCGCATGCTTACCTCGGTGGCGTTGACAACCATGATTATTTGCTTTGTCATTATTGTCAGGGTGCTACCTCAACCCTGGCGTGGCATCGTGGATGCCGGCGTTGTGACAGGATTGGTATTGGGGATTTTTTCGATACTTTATTATTTGTTGCAGTCATTCACTAATCCACGATCGCTTGATTATCCATTAGAAGTACCAGGTGTCCCAGCCACTAAATCCCAGACTTGAAAACTGGACTCTCCTTGAGAACTTTAGCCCGTGGATAACAAACTAAAAACTTCCAGCTGTGCCATTGTTGTAACTTACAATCCTGACGTCGGTGCATTGTTGAAGTTGCTAGGGCAACTCAACAAGGAAACTGATTTTCTAGTGATTGACAACGGTTCGGTCGGGGTCGATCAGTATGAAGAATCCGTACGCGTATATAATCATTGCCAATTTTTCCTTAAACTCGGCGAGAACAAAGGCTTGGCTGAAGCGCTCAATGTCGGTTTGCGAGAGATTATGGCAAGAGGCTATGAGTTTGCCCTTCTGTTCGATCAGGACAGCAGCCTTTGTGATATGTATGTAAATCGAATGATGCAGGCATATAAAGAAGTCAGCGCCCTTGCATCTAGAAAAATAGCTGCACTTGGCCCGCGAATTATCAATCCACAGACGCGTAGACAAACCCCGTTCAAACTATTCAATCGTATTTTTTTGCGCACAGATCGATTTTTTTATGGGGCCAAGGAGCATTATTTTGCGGATTTTTTGATAACCTCAGGGACTTTGCTGCCTGTTTCAAGTCTTCCAGATATTGGATTAATGAAAGCCAGCTACTTCATCGACAATGTCGATCTTGAATGGTGTTTCAGAGCCAAGTCATTAGGCTATGATCTGGCGGGGACTGACCAGGCGGTGCTTTATCATGCAATTGGTGAGCGTAGTGAAAACCCTCTGGTACAGCAGGGCCTGATGGCGCAGCACAAACCAGCAAGAACCTATTATTCCAGTCGCAACAGGATTGACCTTTATGGCAGAAATTATGCTCCACTTGGCTGGAAGCTGAGGGACTGTGGGCGCTTTTTCCTGAAAGCCTGCTGGCTACTACTTGCATCCCACGACCGCAAACTTTACTGGAAAAATATCAGCGCAGGAATTCGAGATTCCAAGGACCTGGATCGGGAAGAGTTGGTGTGAATATCAAGGCAGCCATTCTGCTTTCGACTTTTAATGGAGCGGACTTCCTCGCCGAACAACTTGATTCACTGCTACGTCAAAACTGCCAGGATTTTATTATTGTTGTGCGTGATGACGGCTCCACTGACGGCACGCAGGAGATAATTGAATCGTATCGAAAGCATCACCCGGAGCAAATCCACTGCTTGCACAACCAGGAACAGCGCCTTGGAGCTTGTCAAAGTTTCGCCACACTGCTGGCGCATGTTGTATCTGACAAATCAGCTTTTGGTCTGGTAGAAAATTGCTACTATGCCTTTTGCGACCAGGATGATGTATGGCACGTTAACAAGTTGGCTTTGACCCTGGCGCAAATGCAGGCAGGCGAATCTGGTGCAATACCCTGTTTGGTTCACAGTGATTTGAAAGTTGTAGATCAGTCACTACAGCAGATTGCTCCTTCTCTTGTGCGTTATCAAGGATTGCAGCCATCGCAAGGGAACTTTGGCCGTGCGCTGGTGGCAAATTCCGTCACAGGTTGCACGCTGATGATAAATGAACCATTGGCTAGAATGGCAACCCCCATTCCGACACAAGCAGTAATGCATGACTGGTGGCTGGCCCTGGTTGCCGCGGCATTTGGATCCAGTTTATTTTTAGATCAAGCCACTATGGAATATCGCCAGCATCAAGATAATAAATACGGCGCTATAGCGCTTGATCAGACTGCAAACATGGGTAGCAAGGTCAAGCGCCTGTTTGATAACAGTAGCTGGGAGCAGTTTGCTTCCGTGGCAAGTCAGTCAGGTGCATTTCTACATAGATATTCTGAAAGCCTATCTGTAAGGCAAAAAATTCTATGTCGTCTGACGATGCAATTATCTATTGGGTCTGCGCCTTTTCAAAAATTACTGTACCGACTATTGAGGCGCCTCTAGGAAATTTTATTGTTTTTAAGTTAGATCGAATAGGGCTATATATAATTCAATGCCGAGTTACGGTTACTGACAGTGGTTCAACCTAGAGGCAATTAACTGAAAATGTTCTTTACCTGGCCGGAGAAGGCAGTAGGAGAACAATCTTTTTCAATTGCAATTAATGCGTTTTTACGTATTTTCTCCCAGAGTTTCTGATCCTGATACAAACGCACACAGCTAGCGGCAAATTCTTCCGGGGAGTCAGCAATCATCAATTGAGACTCATGGACCCAGCCTAGTTGTTCTGCCAGCAAGGCTGTGGTTACACTCGGGAGGCCGTATGCTGCTGTTTCATGTACTTTTCGAGGAATCCCGGCAGCGAATCGAGTAGGTGCTACAAACAACCTGCTGTGATTGTAGAAGCGGACAACGTCATTCATGCGCCCCAGGAATTTTATCTGGTCACTATGTAAATTGCGCAAACCGGGAGCGGTATTGTCACCTATTACCAATAATGAGAATTCTTCTCCCAGCTGTTTCGTTAACAGGGGGAAAACTTCCTTAATAAACCAGAGAACGGAATCCACGTTAGGAGAATTGTCCTCACGCAAGGCACCGATAAACAGCATATCCTTACGCTCACTGAATGTGGCTGGAGTTGGTGATGCCGCCAGTTTATGGCCTAATACGGTGGTATTTTCTATGCCATGTTGCTTGTATAGCTCAGATTCAGCTCTGGAGACAGTTATGACCTTGTGGCAATTATGAGCCAGGTCTAACTCATTATTTATCATAGAGGACTGCTTGGCTGAACTGATATTTTCGCCAAGTAGCTGCCGGCGCAAAATTTCTCTAGGTGCCGTGACTGCTTCTGCATCATAGATAAGTCTGGCGTCGCCAAGGATATTGCTCTCTCTATCAATAATACCGTGCAGGAATTCCATGTTATGCACGCGGCTTACGATAATGTAATCATAGAACCCTTCTCTGTCCCGCAAAAAATCCTCCAGGCCTTCTCGGCCCAGGTATAACATGACTTCTACAGTTGTGGGCAAGGTGCTGTAAGTTCTTTCCCAAACATCATAAGAATTGCGTAACGGATAAAAGGTTAAATTCAGATCCGATTCCACCAATGCTTCGACAAATTCCGCACTGCGTGGATAACCAGCTCCCAACTCCGGGTGGGGAACGCAGTCATCGATAAACAGCACGTTCTTGTTGTTATTGTGAGTTCGAGCACGGAGGATATTGCGCTCGTCGGGCACTGGTCGTGATGCCAAGAATTTGCGGCGCTTCTGGCATAGTATTCCGCGATGCTCGGCTTGTAACTTCTCGGCGCCTTCAAAGCCACCAGAACTGGCGAATTCGTAATGCTTCAGGCACGCAGTGGGCTCATAGATGACAGACTTGCCTGCTTCCCATAACCGTGCGCAGAAATCCGACTCTTCATAATATGCCGGTGCGTAGTCTTCGTCGAGGCCCTGCATTTGCTTAAACAGTGTGCTGTCAAGCAACAGAAAAGCGCCGGAACAGTAATCTACCGGTCGCCTGAACATGAACTCGGGATCCATTGGTGCTTTGCCGCGTCCGTAACCCAGACAACTGCCATCTTGCCAGATGATACTTCCTGCCTCTTGCAAGGAGTTGTCCAGCAGTGTGATCTTGCCGCCCACCGCAGCTGTCTCTAAGTCAAGATCCAGTGTTGCAAGGGCATTGTCAATTGCGTGTTTCTCCAGCACTGCGTCATTGTTGAGCAATAGCATTGCACGCCCCCGGACGTGTTCCGCAGCCTGATTTACTGCTTTTACGAACCCGACGTTTGAGGAATTCGAAATAACTACGGCATTTTCAATTTGCAGCAGTAATCTACTGGTGTCGTCCGAGGAAGCATTGTCGACGATGATTACTTCGTATTCACACTCGGTATGATCAACTAAAGATTGCAGGCATAGCAGGCTTAATTCGGCCTTGTTATAAAAGACCAGAATCACGGAGACTTCCGGGTTGGTTGATTCAGGTAGCCGGAGCATTTCGCCCGATAGTAGAAACTTTGTAAGATTTTCTTCTGCTCGGGTACTCCAATTTGCTTTGTGATTCGTTGCCGTTTCTTCAATCGCAACAGCAGTCGCCTGGCGGTTTTTCAGTGCCAGAAACTTTCTGCCCCAGTGGAATTCCATCATCCCCCGCCCAAGGGCCTGCTTGATTCGTTTTAATTGGTAAAAAGCCCAACGAACCGGTGCAGATACACGCCAGAATCGAGACAGTACAATGGAGTTGAGCGTGGCTTCGATGTCACGATAGCGATTTTCTAGCGCCCAGAATTCAATCTCCAGATTTTGATAACGGTCTTCCCAGAACTTACCTTTATCTTGTGAGTCATCGCTGTTAATAGCAGATTGCTTGGGTGACTGCTGGTCATTCTGTTGCCGGGATATTCTGGCTAGAAAACTGGTTATTGATTCCTGTTCCGATACGTGGGTCTTCCCTTCTAAAGGTTCACCGAGAAACCGCAGCTTATCGGGTATTCCACTTTCATAGGACTGACCTTGTAGTTTGTCATGCCACTTTCGTAACATATAACGCTTTTCAGCAGCAGCCCGTGGTTGATTCTCCGGCAAATCGTCGCTTTTACGTGAAACAGATTCGTAATGAAATAGTTTTACGAAAGGCGCCATAAGTACTGCATAACCGCTTGCTTTGAGCGTCAGACAATAATCCACATCATTAAATGACACGGCAAGGGACTGTTGGTTAAAACCACCAGTACGCCGGAACAACTCACGACGGGTAAGCATACAGGCAGCAGAAACTGCGTCGACGCTGAAGAGGTTGTTGCGTGAACTTCCCGAGAAGAAGTCTTCATCCTCGCCAACGGCTATGTGTTTGGCAACCCATTCATGATCAAGAGTTATACCTCCATGTTGAATTGTCCTGTCAGGGTATAACAGCAGTGCGCCTATAGCGCCAACACCTTGTTGGGCTGCGATGGGAACCAGCTGGTCCAGCCAGTCCGGAGTAATGACCCGGGTGTCATTGTTGAGAAAGCAAAGTACTTCACCCCTGGCCATTTCAGCTGCAGCGTTGTTAATTTCTGAAAAATTGAAGGGGTTAGTCCAATGAATTACTTTAATTCGCGGGTCTATCACCAGGCTTTCCAGGTAACTGCGGGTAACTTTATCCTGACTGTCATTGTCCATTACCAGGATTTCGAAACTGCATGCTGTGTCTGTGCCGAGAATGCTTTCAATGCAGGGTTTCAGATAATTCAGCTGGTCACGGGTTGGTATAATAATTGTGCAATCTAATACTTCAGCCTGGCGCTGGGATTGTTGCGTGGGTTCAGGAATCATTGCGAATTACTTGACTGAGAATCATCAGGCTGAATTCCTACCACGCGCTGATGTATTTTTCTAAATGGTGCGGTGAATCGCCAGGACTTTGACTGGAAAATTCTGCTGATTTCATGTTGCAGCTGCTCAGCGTGCTTCCGGGCATGGTCAAGGTGATTTTCTTTTTGCTGTAAACGCTGCGACGTATCTTGAAGCGTATGTTCCAGCCTCAGTTTTTCGTCGGTGGTCGCATTCAAGGAGTCATTCATATTAGACAGTTGCGAATGCAGGTCGTCTATAGTGGCGTCCAACTTCCTTATGCTTTCCGTTTGATCCATGAGGCCTAGCAGGCTGTTCAAGTCCTTGCCACTCCATACCGGCATCCATTTTTCATATAACATAGATCTGGTAATTCCGCTTTTATGCTCCTGGTTGTATCGCTGCCGTTCATCGCTCAAGGCGGTATCGGACTCACCGCCGGCGCGATAAAATGCGCTGCAGTGTTCAAGGTAGCCGAAATTGGTCTGCCGCAGCAGTTGCAACCAGAAGTCCCAGTCTTCGTAGATGTCGAATTGTTGGTCAAATTTACATCCTGCTTCGTATAATCTGCGCTCGAAGAGCATGGCGTGAATGGGTATGTAATTATCCCGCATTAGCAGGATGGGATCGAATGACTGGGCAAACTTCTCCGTTGTCAGTTTGCCATCAGGGGTAGTTAATCGGGTTTGGCAATATGCTGCCTGAACTTCCCTATGGCTGGCGAGGAAATCAACCAGGCTGGAGATATGGTCTGGGGAGATCCAGTCGTCTTCATCAAGAAACATCAGGTATTGCCCAGAAGCTGCACTCATACCTGCGTTGGCGGCTGCCGATCTGTTCAAAGGGAGTCCGGTAGAGACGATATCAATTGGCACATCGTAGTTGCCTGGATCAAGCAAAGGCGAATCGCCGCCTCGAGCATCGACCAGCAAAATCTCGATGGGTCGATAGGTTTGTGCCGCTACAGATTTGAGTGCTGTAACCAGTTCGGACCTACCCATTGTGCGACAGATTACAGATACCAGAGGAACGGCAGGTATCTCATTGCTAGCTGGGCTGTCGCTCATATGCTGCTACCGGCCTATTGTGCTCAATCGCCTGACGACTGATCCTGCCAGAAGCGTGTGATCAATGCTCCGATTACATCGCCAATAAAGTCCAGGAATAGCGTGTCCAGATTGATATTAAAGTAATCAGCGGCGGTGTTGCCAATGGCAACCAGGCCTACTACATCACGATTGATGAAAATTGGGCACAATGCAGTGGACTTGATCTTGTCACTAAAGCCAGGGAAAAGATAATTCAGCTGATCTTCGTTTAGTGCGCCACAAAAAGTATGTTGGAGTCGAAACACGTCAGCAAATTGACTTTCCAGATCTTCAATAGTTTCTTGCCGTGCATTATCCGCAGCAGCGATTTCCGGGCGGCGCACTAGTATGATTTCGCAACTGTCGATGCTATCCAGTATCTGCAGGCGGTCTTGTGCGATATTAACTACTTCACCTATGTCTCGTGCTCGCAGCATGGCAACAACAAGATCGCGAGTGACAGCAAATAGCTGATCGTTCAGTCTCGCGTTTCGTACCAGGCTATCCAGTTTGATCCGCGTATTATTTCCGCGTTCCCGGAGTATGGAGACCTGGCGCTCGAGTAAAGAAACCGCTGATCCACTGTCGTGGGGCAAGGTCAGGTCAGCCAGCAGCTGATCGTGTTCAGCAAAGAAATCTGGGTTGCGCACCAGGAATTCGGCTACCTGGCTACTGGTAAGATTGTTGTCAGTCTCTTCCATTGATAGAGCTGTTGCCTGCTCGTTACTCATAGATTTATCCTCCCTTCAAATACTGTGCATGCGGGCCCTGTCATAAAGACCGGGTTGCTGCCTTGTTCCCAGCTTATGGTCAGCTTTCCGCCTCTGAGTGATGCTTCTACCGTAGTATCCAGTAACCCTCTCAGTGATCCCGCTACCGCTGCAGCACAAGCACCGGTTCCGCAGGCCAGTGTTTCTCCAACACCGCGCTCGAAAACTCGTAAACGGAAGGAGTGGCGGTTGGTAATCTGCATGAACCCGACGTTGACCCCGGAGGGAAAATCAGCATGTTGATTCAACATCCTGCCTACCTGTTCTACCGGTGCTGTATCGACCTCTTCAACTAAAATTACAGCGTGGGGGTTGCCTAGGGATAGGGCTGAAAATTCAACAGATTGGACACCATGTTCAGTTTGATACGACAGGGTATAAACCATGTCTCGAGTTGTCGTGCGGTAAGGCACCACTTCCGGTTCCAGCCGGGGCTCTCCCATATTGACGGTTATCGTATCATCAGCATTACATTGCAACTTAAGTATGCCCCCCAGGGTGTTTACCGTGACAGGGTTTGCGTTGGTCAAGCCATGCTGGCGTACGAACAAAGCAAAGCAGCGAGCACCATTACCGCAATGTTCAACTTCGTTGCCATCAGCATTATAGATTCGATAATCAAAGTCCACATTGTCACTGCTTGGTGGGTCTACGACCAATAGCTGGTCAAACCCAACACCAAAGTGGCGGTCAGCAAGTTTTCTGATCTGTTCGCCAGTCAAGTGGATACTGTTGTTTACACGATCAAGCACCATGAAATCATTGCCAAGGCCGTGCATCTTTGTAAAAGGAATCAGCATAAAAGGGTTATCGACTAGACCCGGAAAAATTTTGTTGAAGATTTACATGGATTAGCGGGAAACGGGCATTTCCAGGCGAATCTGATCTTCAAAAGATTCACGACGACGAATGATATTGGTTTTCCCGCCATCTACCATTATTTCCGCTGCCCGGTTGCGGGAATTGTAGTTGGAGCTCATGCTAAATCCATAGGCTCCAGCCGAGCGCACCGCCAGCAGGTCTCCCGCTTGTACTGCCAGTTTCCTATCCTTGCCAAGGAAGTCTGCTGATTCGCATACTGGCCCAACAATATCACAGGTAATGGTCGCCGCCTCGGGTTTCTCCTTTACCGGGACAATCTCCTGCCAGGCACCGTATAAAGAAGGCCTGAGCAGGTCATTCATGGCACCGTCCACAATAGCGAAATTTTTGTGTGGAGATTGTTTGAGATATTCAACAGTTACTAGCAACAAGCCGGCATTGGCGACAATCGAGCGCCCTGGTTCCAGCAGCAGGCGCAGACTTCGTCCTGACAATTTTGCCAAGAGCTGCTTTACCAGGTCCGCAGTTGCAGGGGGCGTCTCATCACGATAAACCACACCCAGCCCGCCGCCAAGGTCAATGTGCTCAAGATCAATTCCTGATGACGAAAGCTCATCGACTAGAGCCAGGACTCTGTCGAGGGCATCCAAATAGGGTGCCACTTCGGTCAGTTGCGAACCAATATGGCAGTCAATTCCTATTATCTTGACGTGTTGAAGCGTTGCTGCCTGCTGATAAACTTCCAGGGCATGACTGCTATCGATGCCGAATTTGTTTTCCTTTAACCCCGTTGAAATGTAGGGGTGAGTGCCTGCATCCACATCTGGATTAACCCGCAGAGAAACAGGTGCGACTACCTTGAGATCTGATGCAATGGAGTTGATTCTGTTCAGCTCCTGATCGGTCTCTACGTTGAAGCATTGGATGCCCGTTCGTAGCGCGACTTCGATTTCGGCCCGGGTTTTTCCTACACCAGAAAAAATCACCTTGGCAGGATCTCCTCCCGCCTGAAGCACACGCTGCAACTCACCCCCGGAGACAATATCGAATCCGGCGCCTAATCTAGCCAGCAGTCGCAGTACAGAGAGATTAGAGTTGGCCTTGACGGCGTAACAGATAAGGTGTGGGAACTCAGCCAGGGCGTTCTCGTAGGCCAGGAAACTCTCTTTAATGGCAGCTTTTGAATAAACGAAACAGGGAGTGCCGAATTCGTTGGCCACATCAGCCAGGCTGACATCCTCAGCGTGGAGTTCACCATTATGATAGTTAAAGTGATCCATATAAGTTCCAGGCTTACCGGCAGTTTGAGGTGATTAATTAAGTACCGGGCAATTTATCAGGACTGAATTGAGCCTGGCGGCAAAATATTGGCATTTGTTAATGTTTGGTCCGGGCGCTGTAATGGGCCTTTTTGCCCGCAACCCGAAACAATCAGGGCCAGCATGGCGATAAATATCAGGGGTGACAATCTCATAGCGTGTAGTCCGGTTCAAGAACCCGCCATTATACCTGCCAAACGGGGCTAAACACAGAGTGTATCAGTATCAATAACATTCGGGCCCGGTGCCGTCTTCAATCTCGGGTAACCAGCTTTAATCTCAGGCCATATACTCATCGAATTTTATACACCTGAGGATTGTCTTGAAAAAAGCAAACGGTACCCCTATATTAGCCGGTCTCCAATTTTCGCCATGTTATTGGGACGAGAATCCGGGTTCAGTTCAGGATATTGTAAAGCCAGGTAATTAATTGAGAAGAAACATAGGCTGACAAACATGATTGAGATCGAGCATTTAACCAAGAAGTTTGATCAATTCACCGCCGTCGACGACCTAAGTTTTACCGTAAAGGAAGGAGAAGTCCTGGGTTTTCTTGGCCCCAATGGCGCTGGAAAGTCCACTACCATGAAGGTCATTACTGGATTTCTGTCACCTACGGAAGGCCGGGTCAAGATAGACGGGCACGACATAATTTCCAGCCCTATCGAAGCCAAGTCCCTGATCGGTTATCTACCGGAAGGTGCTCCATCATATGGCGACATGACGACACTCGAGTTTCTGCAATTCATAGCTCAGGTACGAGGCTATCGGGGTGAGGAATTAAAACAACGAGTCGATCATGTTCTGGCAGAGGTGGAATTAGTTGCCGTTTGTCATCAGACCATAGAAACCCTTTCCAAGGGATTTAAACGGCGTGTGGGGCTGGCCCAGGCAATCCTCCATGACCCCAAGGTGCTGATTCTGGATGAGCCAACTGATGGCCTTGATCCTAACCAGAAACACCACGTCAGGCAGCTGATCAAAAATCTGGCACGGGACAAGATAGTTATTATTTCTACCCATATCCTGGAAGAAGTCAGCGCGGTCTGTACT
>Ga0070727_10003708_pt1 | contig 13577 bp, 10 predicted proteins | sample tdAd472_FD_66722 | JGI IMG/M metagenome (GOLD analysis project Ga0070727, IMG submission 66722) | Marine sediment microbial communities from the Atlantic coast under amendment with organic carbon and nitrate - tdAd47.2 | ecosystem: Environmental > Aquatic > Marine > Coastal > Sediment | place... | reverse complement strand
CGAGAATCTCCTGCGCCAACAACTGGTGCAGTCGTTATCGGAAAACGGTTACGTTGTTGATGCCGCCGGTGACGGCCGTACCGGCCTGTATCACGCGGAAGAATATGACTACGACGCTGCCATTATCGACCTGGGCCTGCCGGAAATCGATGGCATCGAGCTGATCGAAACCATTCGTGGACAGGGTAAACAGTTTCCTATTCTTATTCTGACAGCCAGGGGCGACTGGCAGGACAAGGTAGCCGGCCTGGACGCCGGGGCCGATGACTATGTGGTCAAACCGTTCCAGTTCGAGGAAATACTCGCCAGGTTGAATGCCCTGTTACGGCGAGCGGCAGGCTTTTCCAGCCCGGTGCTGGAATTAGGACCGGTGAGTCTCGATTTAACGGCAAAATTGCTCACGGTATCGGGTGAGAAAGTTGACCTGACGGCATATGAATACAAGATGCTGGAGTACCTGATGCTGCACCCCGGCCAGGTAATCTCGAAAGCAGAACTTACTGAACATCTTTACGCCCAGGACTACGACCGGGACAGCAATGTCCTGGAAGTATTTATCCGTCGCCTGCGGCAGAAACTGGATCCGGATCAGACCCTCAATCCCATTGAAACTGTCCGGGGTCAGGGTTACCGGTTCAGCCTGTCCTGACTGTTCCGGAACAATCCTCCGACGCATGACAACTCAGAAGCGGGCAAAAACCTATTCTATTCAGAACCGCCTGTTGAGTGGTTTCAGTTTGCTGCTGGCACTGTTTCTGGGTCTTACCGGCATTGTCCTCGATCGCGCTTTTCGGGACAGTATCGAGGCGGGTGCAGCGGAACAGTTGCAATTGCAGATCTATGTCCTGCTGTCGGCCATCGACGAGGAAAATGGTGAGTTTTTCCTGTTGGAGGATCTTCGCGAAGCGCGGTTCGGCCAGTTGGGTTCAGGCCTGTACGGGTTTGTCAGCAACCGGGAGCAGGGGGAATTGTGGCGCAGCAGTTCCGCGCTGGACCTGCGCCTGGAGGACCCGGGAATTCTCAGAATGAATGTGCCGGTTGGCGAAAATGTCTTCACCCGCACCCGCAGTGAGGACGGAGACGAGCTGTTTCTCGTCAGCTACGGCATTCTCTGGGAAGACGGCGTCAGTGAATACAATTTTTCGGTCCTGGAAACGGCAGTTCCCTATTACTCGGAAATTGCCGAATTCCGCACCAGTCTCTGGTCCTGGCTCGGCGGTGTCGCCATTCTCCTGCTGGTGCTGCAGGTTGTGTTTCTGCGCTGGGGACTGTCACCACTGCACCGCATGGCCCGGGATCTCAAGGCCATCGAATCCGGAACAAGGGAGGAATTGCGGGGCGATTATCCGCGGGAGTTACGCGGGGTTACCGACAATTTCAACCTGCTGATCAAGACCGAGCGAAAACAGCAGGCCCGTTACCGGACCACCCTGGGTGACCTGGCCCACAGCCTGAAAACCCCATTGGCGGTGATAACCGGGGTGACAGAAAAATTATCCGGGGAAAAGTCCAATGGCCTGTCGCCGGACACTGTTACCCAGATAGAAACAGTTGAAGAGCAACTGGAGCGCATGAACCAGATTATCTCCTATCAGCTGCAGCGTGCGGTGCAGACCAACGGTGCCAATGCACTGTCACGGCAGGTTCGGGTGCAGCCGATTATCGATAAAATCGTCAAGGCACTGGACAAGGTTTACGCCGAAAAATCCATGCATTGTGAAAAATCTGTCGATCCCGACGCGATATTTTTCGGGGATGAGCGGGACTTGATGGAAGTCACGGGGAACGTACTGGACAATGCATTCAAATACGGTCACCGCAGGATTCGTGTCGGTGTGACCGTGGTCACCGCCCGGCGCCAGCAGCTGAGCATAGTGATCGAGGATGACGGTCCGGGAATCGACGACCAGAAGCGGCAGTTCGTTTTGCAACGGGGCGCCAGGGCCGACACCCTGGTGCAGGGGCAGGGCATAGGCCTGGCCGTGGTGACCGACATCGTCGCCAGCTACGGCGGTCTCATAGACGTTGACCGGTCAGATCTTGGCGGGGCACGCATTCAGATAGTATTCGAAAACCCCAGGATATCCTGATCAGGTTACTCGCATAGCAGACCAGAGTCTGACAATGCCTTGTATACTGATCAGGAAAAAAAGGCAGCCAGGCACGCCACCAGGGTCATGGCAAAGAGAAACCACTTCAGAGTGGACTGGGCAACTCCTATGGCGATTTTAACGGTAAAGTGGGCGCCAAGCATGGTGCCAGCTGCCAGGATCAGTCCAGGTATCCACCACACCTGGTCGAAAATAATAAAAACCACCATGGCTATTGCGGTAAAGGCCAGCACGCAGACGGTTTTCAACGCATTGGCCCTGAGCAGGTCATAGCGCAGGCCGCCAGCCAGGGCGGCAAGCAGAATAAAGCCTACCCCGGCCTGAACAAAGCCCCCATACACTCCCGCGCCAAACAGTCCCAGCCAGGCGCCCGGATTTTTCCCGGGGGATCGCACCGGCGCATCAGGCGGTGGCGCAATCGTGCCAGGTTTCACCAGTATGACCACCGACATGATCAATATAGTGCCCAACAGCAGGGGCTTGAGATAAAGTCCCGGCAGCATAGCGGCCAGCAGGGCACCACACAGGCCGCCAAGCAGTGTGGGGACCAGTATGGGCCCGATAGCAGGGCGGTCCAGTGTCCGGTATTTGTCAAAGCCCGCCGTACTGACCACGCACTGTAACAGCACGCCCACGCGGTTGGTGCCGTTGGCGACATCGGCCGGCAGACCCAGCACTATCAGCATCGGCAGGGTCAGGTTCGAACCGCCACCGGCAATCGTGTTGATTCCTCCGGCGACGAAACCTGCCAGGCACAACAGTGCCAGCATCAGGGGATCATAGGCAGCGAACATGGCCATGGTAAATTGCTTTTCCGATTGACCGCTGTTTCGGCAGAGGTCCAAGAATGATGCTGTCGACCCTGGCACCGGTTCTCACCGGTGATGCCACGTATCCGGGACAAAGTCTGGTCGCCAATTAGATCAGAATTACGGAAATAACAACAGGCTCAGTCACGGTCTGGCATAGGTGAAGCGGGCATTTTCCGGTCCTGGCATGGCACAACGGGAACCCGCCTGGTCTGCTCGAATTCGCTTCCCCCTTATCCTTTTCTAATCATAAAGTTAACGTTTTTCCTTCGATTCGATTCCAGTATCAGCAAAATCGCTGACCAACCGGGTCAATACCCTGGGAAATGGGAATGGCTTCACATTTTGCCAATCACATAGTGCGTATAGTTTCCCTGTTCGCAGCAAATCCTGCGTGCCGGTAATGGGCGTCTCAGACAGATACGATGGTTATGAACTTGGTAACAGCAAAACCTGGAAACAGATTCACTCTCAATAGAGGCGAAAGCAGTCGTCGCTTTTTTCGATGTACTGCTGGTCAGCAGTGGAGGGGCAACGACGCTGCGCGGTGGATTATTGGCAATCGCAATAAGAAGCCCTGGACTCGCCGAGGGCAGTTGCATCCAGTCACCATGGTCTACACTTTATTTTGTCAGCACACACGCGGAGTCTGATCAGAATGTCGCTACTTAAAGCACCAATCAAGCACGCATCACGGTTGCACCAGGTCGGTATCGGAATGATCGAGGTGCTGGTGACACTGGCAATCGTCAGTGTCGGGTTCCTGAATATGGCGGCGCTGCAGACCACGGCCAAGCGTTCCAATTTTGACGCGGTACAACGCACTACCGCGGTGATGCTGGCCCATGACATCGTCGAGCGCATGCGCGCCAATCCCGTTGCGCTTGCCAGCTACCTGACTACCGGTGTAGGCGGCGGCACGTTGAGTGCACCAGCACGCGACTGCGGCGCAGGGGTCTCCTGTACGCCGCTGCAGCTGGCTGCTTTCGACCTGTACCAGTGGGAGCAGTTTATAGACGGTATTTCAGAATCCCGCAGCATCAGTGGCACCACAACCCAGACCGGCGGACTGGCCAGTCCGGCAGCCTGCGTAACAGGTCCTGCCGCAGGCGGCGCCGGGATCTACACGGTTACCATCGCCTGGCGCGGCCTCACTGAGCTGAACAACCTGGTTGCAGACAACTGCGGTGCTTTATCCGGGAATTACGGCGCTTCCCTGGAATTTCGCCGGATTCTGACCTTCAACACCTATATCTCATCCTGAGGCACGCATCGTGAACAGCCATCCTGTCAGCAGACAATCCGGTTTTACCATCAGCGAGCTCATGATCTCACTGGGGCTCGGTATTGCCATTGTTACCGGTGCCGTCAATATCTTTATTCAGAACAATCGCAGTGCGCTACAGGACGAACAGATCTCCATCATGATGGACAATGGCCGGTTCGTCATGCGCCTGATGAGCCGTGAACTGGCGATGGCGGGCTTCTGGGGCAAGTATCTCGATGTGGCTACAATCGGCGAGCATGGATCTGTAACCATCGGTACTGATTGCGGTGCCCCGTTAGAGGATTGGACTATGGACTTGCAGGGCCTGGAGCTGCTGTCCAATGCCACCGCGGTATCCACGGCACTGAATTTTCAATGTTTGCCGGCACTGCGCATGGTTCCCGGTGCCGATATTCTGGCGGTTAAACGCGTTGCCGACAATCCAACCGACGACGGCGATATTGAGAACGGGCAGATGTACCTGCGTACCAACGGGGCCGGTGCGCAGATGTACCTGGGCGGCGCTGCCGGTACGCCGCCTGCCCTGGGGGGCACGGAAAGCAACTGGGCCTACCTGCCGACAATTTTCTATATTCGCGATTACTCGGTCACAGTGGGCGACGGACTGCCAACGCTGTGCCGAGCTTTTCTTGTTCCCGACAGTTCTCCCGATATGACCAATCAGTGCCTGGTCGACGGTATAGAGGATATGCAGGTCGAGCTCGGCGTCGACGACGACCGGGACTTTGTCGCCGATTACTACACTGGTGCACCGACCGCCGCCGAACTGGCCGATGCCGTGTCGGCGCGGGTTTATGTCCTGGCCCGGAGCATCGACGAGGTGCCCAACTACACCAACGACAAGACTTACCGGCTGGGCGCCAAGGTGGTTGCGCCAGCCAATGATGGATTTTATCGCCGGGTTTTCAGTAGCACCGTGGTGTTACGCAACCCGACAAACCTTTCCGGAGTGGGTGCCTGATGTACAGAGACAAACAGTATGTATTCCCATCGGTCCAGCGGGGCAGTGTGCTGCTGCCGTCGCTGATATTTCTGCTGATTCTGACCCTGGCAGCAACAACCACGATGCGCACCAGCACGCTGGAACTGCGCATGGCCGGCAACGAACAACAGCGGGTGGAAACCTTTGAGCTGACTCAGTCAATTGTGGACGAAGTGGTGGGAAATCCCAACAACATCCGGGTGTCCGGAAACCTGGGCTACGTGAATTGTACCCCCGGGGTATCCGGTTGCAACGCCAACGATGTCGCCATCAACACCAACCTTTTGCCGACGTCGAAAGCCGGTAATGCCGAGGTGAAGGTCGAGCGGCTGGCACCGGCACTGTCGGCACCGCCTCGGGGAATCAACACCAGTTCGGATGCGTTTTCAGCGGCGCGTTTTGAAGTCGACACCAGCTATGACGGTACCGCTGAAAACGAAGGCAAGGTCGGCATTGTCCAGGGTGTACTGGTGCTTGTGCCACGCGGCGCCCAATAACCGAAACAGGTCGGCCAGCCAAATTTTCCAGGAGAGTGAAACAATGAAATTCAAGACGATTGCATGGGGGTTGGCGGTATTTACCATCCTGCAGGTTCCAAGTGTCGCAGATGACACGGATATCTATATCAATGCGTCGCCGGCCAACGCGGCGGCGCCGATGGTGTTTCTGACCCTGGACTATCGACCCAATCTCGGCTCCACGCTGTGTACCGAGGTCAGTCCCCAGGATCCGTCCAGCGCCTGCGGCACGTTGCTTGGCGATGCCTACCCGAACCTGAACACCGGGCCGGGCACGGTGACATTGTTCGACGGCCTTCGGGCGGTTTTCAAGACGGTCTTCGATGAACTGGACGGCGTCCAGGTGGCCTTCATGATCAACCACGACAACAGTTGCAGTGGCGGTAAGCGAGGCGGCGGGCCTGGTGTCACCGGTTGTTCCAACGGCGCTTATTTTCTCAAGGGCCTCAAGGAGTTCGATGCCTCGGATTCCAATGGCGCCAAGGCGGATATGCTGGCGGCGCTGGATGCTATACCGGTCCCATCCGGCAATATGTCTCACTCCTACCAGGGCCAGGAACTGTACTTCGAGCTGTTTCGTTATCTGACAGGGCAGGAATGGCACAACGCCCATACCGGCTGGACGGATTTCGGCACCAATAAGAACGCCAACCTGGACGCGGATTTTCCCGCTGCTGCCTGGGATAGCAGTATCGAAAGTGGCAGCAACTACATCACGCCATTCACCTCGTCCTCGGGTTACGAGTGCACCAAGCTGTACGCGATCAATACCATGTTCCTGGTGTCAAACCAGGACAGTGACAACAAGGATGAGATCAAGGCTTCTGTGACCAATGGTGGCATGGGTATTACCATCAACAACCCCGACTTCGATGACATCATCGAATTCATGCGGGATACGGACCTGGCGCCGAACAATCCCGGCGACCTGGGTTATGGAACCTGGCCGGATGTCGATGGCAACCAGAACCTGACTTCCTATTTCGTCGCCGCCCAGGTGAACAACACCACCAATGGCTATGCCAGCGCCGGCGGTACTTTTTCCGCCATGCCGCTCACCGATCCCGCGGCGTTGCTGGATGACCTGCGAAACATCTTCAAGGAAATTCTTTCCATCAGCACCACGTTCGTGGCGGCATCAGTCCCGGTCAACGTGTTCAACCGCTCCGACATCGTGGACAATGTTTTCATCGCGCAGTTCAAGGTTGATCCCGATGGCAGGGCCAATTGGAATGGCAATCTTAAAAAGCTGAAACTGTTGGAAACTACCGATAATCTCGGCAGTTCAACGCTGACAGTGGTCGATTCCGCCAATGCCGACGCCATTGCATCGGACGGTCGAATTTCCTACAACGCGCTGACTTACTGGACCGATTCCGCCTCCCTGCCGCCACCGGAAGGTGACGAGGTTGACGGCAAGGACGGCCGTTCCATCGCCCGTGGCGGTGCCGGTCAGCAGATTCCCGGATATCTCGGTGGAACCTACAGTATCGGGGACAACAACGGGGCAAACACCCGCACGTTGTATACCGAACCGACCACTGGAACCACGCTGCTGGATCTTGAAGTTTCCAATGCAGCAACGTTGCAGTCAGACCTTGGTGCGTCCAACGTGGCCGATGCCGAAGAGCTGATACGCTGGGTGCGAGGCCAGGATGTCGACGACCTCGATGCCGACGGCGATGTCACCGAAGCCCGACCGTGGTTGCTGGGCGCGCCACTGCACTCCCGACCGTTGCCGCTGAACTACGGTGCCCGCAGTGGCTACAGCGTCACCAACCCTGATATTCGCATTTTCATGGGTTCCGAGGACGGTATGATGCACTCCTTCCGCAATACCACCAGTGGCGGGGCAGAATCCGGCGTGGAGGAATGGGCCTTTATGCCACGGGCGGTCATGGATGAAATGGAGGTGCTGCGTACCAATGCTGTGGGCACGCATCCCTACACGGTGGATGGCGCGCCGGCAGCGTATGTCGTGGACAACAATGGCGACGGTACAATCAATGGTTCCGATACCGCCTACCTGTATTTTGGCCTGCGTCGAGGTGGCAAGGCCTACTACGCACTGGATGTTACCGATCCGGACAACCCAAGCCTGCTGTGGACCCTGGACAAGTCCGGTGATTTCAGTGAGCTGGGCATGACTTTTTCCAGTCCCCGCGTGGGCAAGGTGAAATTCGGTGCCACCGCAACGCCGGCGATCATCTTCGGTGGTGGTTATGACGAAGACAAGGACACAGGCGCAGCCGACGATAATGAAGGCAATGCCCTCTATATCGTCAATGCCCTGACCGGTAATCTCATTTGGAAAGCAACCTACGGTGCCACTACCGGTAGCGTGTCGTCAACTCAATACCGGCACAACGGCATGGTGGACAGTATTCCGTCCGACCTGGCCGCCCTTGACACCAATTCCGACGGTAATATCGATCGCCTTTATGTCGGCGATACAGGCGGTACCATATGGCGCGTGGATCTGCCCGAGGGGACCACTGACAATCGCAGTTCGTGGTTCGTTTCCGAGTTGGCCACCGTGGGTCGGGACGATATCGCCGGCAACTTCAAGGTTAATGACCGACGCTTTTTTCATCGGCCGGATTTCGTGCCCAGCAGTGACGATCTTGGTGCCTTTGACGGTATTCTCATCGGCACCGGTGACAGGGCGGACCCCAAGGACACGGGCGCTCAGAACTACTTTTACCTGATCAAGGACCGGAATGTCCTTACTGGGTCGGTGTCCGGAACCACTTACAACCACAGTGACTATCATCCCTCCAGCAATACGACTGGCCTGGGAGATATCACCAACACCTGCCTGGAAGATTCATCCTGTACAGCCGTGCTTGACAACGGTTGGAAGCTGGCACTGGAAGGCGTGGGTGAAAAAGCCCTGGCCCCGGCGATCACGGCCTTCGGCACGGTGTATTTCACCACGTTTCTGCCCCAGGGTGGCTCGGCGGATGCGGGCACGAGTTGTGCCCCCAGCGAAGGGGGGGGGCGCCTCTACGCGGTCAACATGTTCACCGGAGCGCCGGTGAAGAACTACGATACCAGTGACGGCAGTGACGACGTTACGCTGACCAAGTCAGACCGGTTCGATCCCCTCAGCAGTGGCGGGATACCCGCGGAGGTGGTACCCATAGGCGGTTATATTCTGCCGCCGGACCTTGAGGCCGAGCCCGTGGAAGGTCGTGAATTCTGGAAAACTTTCTGGATCGAGAAGGACGTGGACCCGGAAAGCTGAACATTACTTTAAAGAGGGAACAGCCATGGCGGCCCAGGATCATTACAACAGCAGGCCTGCGCTCACACAGCAGGGTTACACGCTCATCGAAATACTTATCGTGGTGGCTATTCTCGGTATTCTTGCCGCGGTCGCCATACCCTCATACATGAACAGCGTGCTGGCCAGCAACCGTTCCGTTGCCCAGGCCGCGCTCCTGGACCTGGCCAATCGACAGGAACAGTTCTACCTCGACAACCGGACCTATTCTACGGACCTGGCTGATCTCGGTTATCCGGCAGGGATGGTATTCAGCAACAGTGGCAACAGCGCTGTCGCCTTCAATGCCAACCATACCTTGGTGGCGTCGACTTCTGACGAAAGGCTCTATTTCGTGCAGATCAATGCCGCCAACGCCACCGCGTTCGCCATCTCTGCCGCGCCACAGCTGGGTCAGGCAGACGATGCTGCCTGCGGTACTCTCAGCCTTACCAGCGCCGGGGTCAAGGCGGAGACCGGTACTGCCACGGCATCGGATTGCTGGTAATCGGGACAGGTGCTTGCGGCGACTGAATGTAGAAACCCTGGCGTTGAACGTGGCAGATTTAATTAGGACACGAGATCGGCAGGCCCTGGCTGTTCTCCCTGATGCCGTCACCGTCGCTGTCCACGGCAAACCTTACTCTTCCGGTTCGATTCAATATCAGTTGGTGGGCACCTGACGAAGACTTATCCGGATTGCACCAGGTGAAATTTCCGTTTTGATAGCGGGTAAACCCCAGCGGCGTGATCTGCAGGTAGGGTTTGCTCTGGAATGCACGCCAGTGCAGCGTTCCACGCAGATTTTCAAAGCCCACGTAGTCGACGGGACTTTCGTCGGGGTCGTGAAGCAGATTTTCATTGCGGTCCGGAAAGACCAGTATGCCATCATGCCAGTTGCCTCCACATTGATTACCGTCGGCTGACGGGCAAAGCATGGCGACAACGCCACTCTTCGCCGCCGTGGTGCGCGCCCGGTATATGCTGGCGGCGACCCGCTGCAGTGCGAGACTTCCCTGTCGATGAAGTGCCAGGTTTTCCACCGAAGGGGCCATGATGACGCCCAGGGTTGCCACTATGGCCAGCGCCACCAGTGACTCAAAAAGGCTGGTGCCCCGGGTTGATCCACTGCTGGATAAATCACTGGAAAATTGTTCAGGCATGGGAACTGACGAGAACTTTGATCTGGCGAAGTGACTGATGTCATTTTCTACTGATTCAAGTCTAGTTCAATTCCGGAAATCTGCCAGATATTCGCTGCCTGGATTTTTTCGTCAGCTCCGCAGAGCAGTAAAAGCTACTCCAGGCCCAGTTTTTTCAGCCGGTAACGCAATGACCGAAAGGACATGCCCAGCTTCCTGGCGGCCTTGGTCTTGTTCCAGCGTGTCTCTTCCAGAGCCTTTTCAATGGCCTTGATTTCAATGGCTTCCAGGTGCTTTTCGAGGGAAAATTCCGGTCCGTGTAGAGCCGGAGAAGGGACATCGGTAGCGGCTGCAGTTACTGCTTCGTCAGTCGCACCGACAAGTTCCGGCTCCAGCGCCGACGTTCTTGCATGTGGTGCGCCCGACAATTCCAGGTCTTCGGCAGAGACCGTATTCTGTTCACTCAGCGCCACGGCCCGCTGCAGGATATTTTCAAGTTCCCTGACATTGCCAGGGAAGTGGTGGTGCAGCAGTTTATCCAATGCGCCGTCACTCAGACGGCATTCATCCTGGTGATTCTCCCGGGCAATCTTCTGCAGAATACCCCGGGAAAGATCTGCGATGTCTGAGCGCCGCTCGCGCAATGGCGGTATGGCAAGTTCTATCACGTTGATCCGATAAAACAGGTCTTCCCGGAAACGACCCGCTTCGACTTCAGCGGCCAGATTCTTGTGTGATGCACTGAGAACCCTGGCGTTCAGTGGAATCTCCTTCTGCTCACCGATGGGCCTGAACGCTTTCTCCTGGAGTACCCTGAGCAGTTTGACCTGGGTGAGAAGAGGTAGATCGGCAATCTCGTCCAGGAACAGCGTTCCTCCCTGGGCCGCCTGCAGCAGGCCTTCCTTATCCTGATCGGCACCGGTAAAACTACCCTTGCGGTGACCGAAAAGTTCGCTCTCCATAAGATCGTCGGGTATGGCACCACAATTCACGGCAATAAACGGACCCTGGCGCCGTGTGCTTTCACCGTGTATGGCCCGTGCGGCCAGTTCCTTACCGCTACCGGATTCACCGCTGATATAAACCGGGGCCTGACTTCGCGACAGCTTGGTTATCTGATTTTTCAGAAGATTGATACATTCACTATTACCTGTTATCCCGGCCAAGCTGTCGGGCTTTGGTGCATCTGGTGAAGTTTCACTTTCGTCAGCCGTCCAGTCCGATAGCCGCATGGCGGAGTCCACCAGGTAACGCAGTTTCTGCAGATCGACTGGCTTGGACACGAAGTCAAAGGCACCGTTTTTCATCGCCCGGATGGCAGTCTCGGTGCTGCCATGGGCAGTGATTACCGCAACCGGCATGTTCTTGTGGTGTTGTTGAATCAGTTCAACAAGTTCAAGTCCATCCCCGTCGGGCAGGCGCATGTCGGTGAGGCATAGATTGAATGTGTCAGAGTTCAGCTTTCGCCTGGCAGTGCGGACATCTTCGGCGCTCTGGGTTTCCAGCGACATGCGTTTGAGCGTCAGCTCCAGCAACTCACGGATATCCGGTTCGTCATCAACAATAAGGACTTTGCCTTGCATAATCTTCTGCTTCTATAGTTATGAAATGATTATTCAGAATTAGTCGGATGGGAGTTGCTGAAATTCACCGTGAAACAACTGGTACCATCGTCGGTAATACTATAGTCCAGCGTCGCCTGATTAGCTTCGCACAGTTCCTTTGAGATATAAAGTCCCAGGCCGGTGCCACTGGTCTCGGTAGTGTGAAAAGGTTCAAACAATCGGGATTCCGCGTCCTCATCCAACCCGGGACCCTTGTCGATGACGCTGATGAAGGGCTGTTTTCGGCCACCGGCACCACGTTTCAGTCCTGCTATTACTCGGAGCGTGGCAACATCGGTTGCCTTTCGACTGTAGCGCAATCCATTATCGAAAAGGTTGGTCAGAACCCGCTCGAGCTGACTGGTTATGATGCGGACCTGTATGCGTTTTCCCTGGTATTGAAAGTCAATTCCATCACACCCGGCGTTTGACTCCCGGTACTGTTGGATAAACTTCAGCAGCCAACTGTCAAGCTCCACCAGGTTCGGTGCCAAATCCTTGTGCCGGGAGACATCCAGTACTTCCTGAATGATTCTGTTCATGCGCTCGCTCTGGGTCAGGATAATTTCCAGCAGCCGGTGTTCCTCGGCATTGAGATGTTCTGCTTCCTGGAGAATCTGCCCGGCATGGCTGATTGCTCCCAGGGGATTTCTGATTTCGTGGGCGATATTCGCGGTCAATCGTCCCAGGGAAGCCAGCTTGGTTTGACGTATCCTCTGCATGATTCGGGACTGATTTTCTATGAAAACCAGAATGTCGGATGCGGAATCCTGGTCCAGGTAGGCGAAATTGGCCTGCAGGCTCACGTCCGGCCCAGGCACCTTGATCAGATCGCCCTGCATCAGTGGATTCTTGCGCCAGCGCCGAATCTGTTCTTCGAGCTGTCCAGGCAGGAGGTAGCCGCTCCTGTTTTCATCCGATTCGGTTTCAAGAATAGGTTCAAGTAAACTCTTCGCGGCATTGTTGAGCGTGACAATTTTATTGTCAGGGCTGACCACAACAATGCCGGTGCGCATGCGCTGGATTATTTCATTATTAAGCTTTTCCAGGTCGACGATGCTGGTCGCCTGCTCTTCGGCAAGCAACGCAGCATCCCGTGCCCGTCTGCTGACGGCCTGAATATAAAGCGCCGTGGCGAACAGAATAATTCCAAGGATTCCTGCCTGAATAAATTGCGAACTGAAATCATTGACCGTGAGAGCAAGGTAGAGCTCGGAAAAAATGACTGACAGCGTGGCGACCGCGGCGATGAATGTACCTATACGCCCCTGGGTAAGCATGCTGGCGGATGCCACATTGACTATCAGCAAGAGCGCCAGGCCACTTACGACGCCACCACTGAGGTAAGTCAGCCAGCCAAGTACGAGCACGTCGAAGGTCAGCGTGGCGATCTGAAACCGACGATCCAGGAACAGCCGGTTCATCAGGTTGGTGAGGACGACCACCGCGACACCCATCAGGGCATAGACCGCGCAGGTGATGACAAATACCTGTGGACCCATTATTCCCAGGACAGCTGGGCCGGAGTTACTGAGATAGGTCAGCAACAGAACAATGGGTAAAACGACACGGTAGGTGTTGTACACCAGTGACACGTTTTTCAACTGTTTCGTGTACTGGTTGGTGCCAGTTACCGCTGTACGTTGCAAAGACTGTTGTTCGCTACTGCTCACTGCTCAATTGACCTATAATCACCGCTGGTTTCCGAGGGAACCCCTGATCAATTATGGAAGTGCTCTGCGGGAGTCTGTCGGGCGCAACTGCAAGGCGTCGTGCGCAGGGAATGGCCGTCGCCCTTGCCAAGCGCGACAACACCGCAGTGGCGCCCGACAGGCCCCGCCGGTCGGGGCTTTCAGGC
>Ga0070727_10003707_pt1 | contig 13578 bp, 11 predicted proteins | sample tdAd472_FD_66722 | JGI IMG/M metagenome (GOLD analysis project Ga0070727, IMG submission 66722) | Marine sediment microbial communities from the Atlantic coast under amendment with organic carbon and nitrate - tdAd47.2 | ecosystem: Environmental > Aquatic > Marine > Coastal > Sediment | place... | reverse complement strand
CGAAGCTCTCGTCTTTTTCCCAGCACTCGGTCAGTCTGTCCGCACAGTAGTAGTCGATATCGATCGGACCAGCGGTTTCGTTAATGAGCGTATGGCTAGCTATGAATGGTCGGAAGGTAACGAGCGCAATGGTCAGGTAACCCTTGAATTCCTGGACCTGCCATTGAATGAGATCCGCCATCGCTTCCTTCCCGGGATGCCGGCCATCGTCAACTTCAAGCGGCGGGATTCGAGCCTTATTCCATTTTCAAGGCCGAGCCAGCCTCCGGTCCCCCCCGACACACCGTCGCAGAATAAAGGTTTCGGGGTATGACGGTTCTCGGCGGGGTCATCAATGGCCTAAAAGGCCGTGCTGTTTCCCGCCCTGGCCAAGGCCGCAGCCCTGGTTTTGAAGATCCCATTGAGTATATTCCGCTGAAGGAGAAGTGGAGCCCTCTGGTTCTTTACAAAATATTCCTCTATTTCGCCTTCCTGTTCATCGCCTTGGATCAGGTGCCCAACGCCTTATGGGACCCGCAGACCAAGACAGCAACTATCGTTATTGGAACCCTTGGTATTTGGCGTTATGGATGGTGGTTCACTCATGCAATCCGTGCCCAAATCTATCGGAGACGAGTCTATCCAAAACTTCAGCTAGCAGCTAGCGAGGTTTGGGAAAAGGGCTGGAGACCTCACCATATCCATTTCATGATGACGACCTTCAAGGAGCATCGGGTTGTTACGGAACTAGTCATTGAGAGTATTTGCCGGCAATGCCGAGAAGCCGGCGTACCTGCGAGCTTGTGGCTAGGGTCGGGAGATATTTATGACGAACGGATTATCGAGCAATACCTCCGTCTTTATGGTGCCGATCTAGACCTAAACTTTGTTATTATCCGACAGAATCAACCGGGAAAGCGCCTTGCCATTGGTCTTGTCCTACGCGCCATGAACCGGGCGGGGATTAAGGACGACGACGTGATCGTCTTCATGGATGGAGATTCCATACTCGGGCCAGGGTGTGTCCGGAAATGTGCCAGCTTATTTGTTGCCGATCCCGAGCTTCAGGCCGTAACCACGGATGAGGAAGTGGTTTGCCACGGGCCGAAATGGGTGGCGACTTGGTTGACTATGCGATTCGCCCAGCGCCGAGTTGCTATGATGAGCCACGCGCTTTCCAAAAAGGTCCTCACCCTGACCGGCCGTATGTCTGTATTTCGCGCCCGCCACCTCAGAAACCTCAAGCTGATCCGTCTTCTGGAAGCCGACCATTTGGACAATTGGCTCTGGGGAACGTTCCGTTTCCTTTCGGGCGACGACAAAAGCACCTGGTATTACATGCTAACTCAAAATGCCAAGATGCTCTACGTGCCGGACGCCATGGCCTATACGGTGGAATACATCGAGGGAACCGGCCTAGAGCGCATGGTCCAGAATTTCCGTCGGTGGTCGGGCAACATGTTGCGCAACGGGACGAGGGCGCTGCTCCTGGGACCGCGCAAAACCGGCTTCTTCATCTGGTGGTGTGTACTCGATCAACGGATCGCCATGTGGACCATGCTGGTCAGTCCGTTACTCGCCGCCATGACCAGCGTACTCTATACGCCCGCCTATTTGGCCACCTACATCTTCTGGATTTTGTTCTCCCGCATGGCCCTATCGCTGGTGCTCTATTGCTACTCGCCCAAGGTCAATATGGCTTATCCTCTGATTCTCTATTTCAACCAACTAATCAACGCGGGTGTGAAGGTTTACTGCCTTTTCCGCCTATCTAAGCAGCGCTGGACCAATCGAGGCAACCAGTCCTCCGGGTTGGATGAAGAGAGTCTCTTGGAGCGAGCTCGCAACTTTATGGCGGTTTACCTCACAAGTTTCTATATGGCCGTTCTCCTGATTTCCATTGCCGCCTATTCGGGCCTGCTGGTCGTGCCGTCATTGGATTTTGCCAGGGAATTCCTGTTCCGGTAGACGTTCTCAAAATGACAAACCCCGTGCAGCTTGAACGGTCAAAAAGACAGATTGGCGCGGGTGTCTGGGCGGTGTTTGTTTAGTGTTCTGAAAATAAACGGAAAAATTAAGTATTCCTTTTGGCATGCAGCCTGCGTTCTTCAAATAAGGCCCATATTTGAAGCGGAGGGAATGTCCATGCTTTACGCCATCAGCGCTTTCGTCGTTTCCATCACATTCGTGATGCTTTTGTCCTTCGCTGTTCATGGCGCGGAGCCAGCCAAGCATCCCTATGACGGCTCCTGGCGCGGCGCCATGGTCTGTGGTGACGAAGGATCCGATGTGGCCTTCAAGGCTTCCCGGCGGGCGTTGGTGAAGAAGAGCCGAATTTCACTGCGCCGGGGAACCCCAGAGCGCAATCGCTTCGAAGTCTGGGAAGGGGCGATCGATCCCTCCGGCGTCGCGATGATTTTTGGCCGCTACTTCTGGAAAACCGAGAAACCGCTCTGGTTCAAAGGGCAGGTGACGGGCCGTAAGTTGAATGCCGTCGGCCAGCGTGGACCCAAGACCTGTCAGCTCACGCTGGTTCAACAATTAAAAAAATAGAAGAGGAACGCCCAATGATTTTCAGCTCATTTGAATTCATTTATCTATTTTTTCCGGTGACCTTCCTCGGGTTCCTTCTTTTCCGGCGGATGAACAGCGAGCGAGGCATTGTCCTTTGGCTGATCACCATGTCCCTGGCGTTTTACGCTTATTGGAACCCGCCCTATCTGTTTCTGCTGCTGGCTTCGGTCGGACTGAACTATCTGCTTCATCTGCACATCAGACGATACCGCGACCCATGGGTTCTTGGCTTCGGCATTGCGGCCAACCTGAGCGCCATTGCCTATTACAAATATGCTGGATTCTTCGCCGGTACGGTTAAGGCTATCAGCGGGGCGCAGTTCGATCTGGGTGACATTGCACTTCCCTTGGCGATTTCCTTCTTTACCTTCCAGCAGATCGCCTTTCTGGTAGAGACTTACCGAGGGAAGATCGCCGATTGTGGCTTCGCTAAGTATACGTTGTTCGTCGTGTTCTTCCCCCAGTTGATCGCCGGTCCTATCGTCATGCAGAAGGAAACGGTGCCGCAATTCACGCTTTCGGTATTCCAGAACCGACTGGCACTGAACGTCACGATTGGCCTGTCTATCTTCATCATTGGTCTGTTCAAAAAGCTGGTGCTGGCCGATAGCGTCGCACCTTATGCCACGGCAGTGTTCGGTCCCGCCGATGCGGGAGCCATTATCCCGTTCACGCTGGCCTGGTCCGGGGCGCTGGCCTACACCTTCCAGATCTACTTCGACTTTTCGGGCTATTGCGACATGGCCATCGGGCTGGCTCGCTGTTTCGGAATTCGCTTGCCCATCAACTTCAACTCACCCTACAAAGCGACCAGCATCGTCGACTTCTGGCGTCGCTGGCACATCACCCTGTCCCATTTCCTCCGTGATTACCTCTATATCCCCTTGGGAGGAAATCGGGGCGGCAAGGCCCAACGCTACATGAATCTCTCCATTACCATGTTGCTCGGTGGGCTGTGGCACGGAGCGAGCTGGACCTTCGTCGTTTGGGGCGGTCTGCATGGGTTTTATCTAATGGTCAATCACGCCTGGACGGCCTTAAGGGGGGAAGGCTATTCGGCCTCGCCGTTCGAGCGGTTCCTGGGCCGGGGCCTGACTCTGTTAGCCGTGGTCGTTGCCTGGGTATTCTTCCGGGCCGAAACCTTCGGAGGTGCAGCCTCCATTCTCCAGGGCATGGCCGGGCTGAACGGTTTCTTCCTTGCAGGTGAAAGTCCGTCCGAATTGGTTGCGGCGGCCAAGGGTGTTGCGGAAAGCTACGCGCTCTTCATCCCTATGGCCTTTATCGTTTGGGCGCTCCCCAATACGGCTGAATTGGCCGCCTCCTACCGTCCGACCCTCTATTTCCGCAAAGCCTTGGGCCAGGACACTTGGAAAGTCGATAGGTCCCGCTGGTCCGGTCTCTTTCGGTGGCGACCGACGCCCTTGTGGATCGGGTCTCTTTCCGTCATGGCAGTTATTGGGGTGACCCAGATGTACCGTCTCGGCGACCTGTCCGAATTCATCTACTACAATTTCTAACGCCGGAGGCCGTCATGAAAACCACACTCTTTTCTTTCCGTTGGTCCGCCGCCATTCTGACGATCGCTTTGGCTATCGGGATTGCCCCCGGCCTGTTCAACTTCATCGTTGATCCTTACCGGATGCATGGGCTATTCGACCTGGGGCTTGAGAAAAAGAAGATCGCCACCAAGAAGCACGGCCCGCTCTACAAGGTCATTGAGTATCCGCGCCTCAAAAGCAGTTACGTGCTTTTCGGAGACAGCCGAAGCCGGGCCTTGAGAGACAAGCTGTTCCATGAGTTGGGCTTCGGCGAGTACTACAATTTCGCCTATAGCGGCGGAACCATTGCCGAAACAATCGATAGTTTTTGGTATGCGGTGGAGCAGGGGAACCTGAAAGGGGCCGCCATTGGCGTGCCCTTGCGATCCATGGATGAGAAGTTCTCGCGTGGCAAGAACCAGGTGCCGGAAGCGCTGCGCATTCTCGCTAATCCCATGAGCTACTATGCCAATATGTTCGTAGCCGATACGGGCATCAGCGTTCTGGAAAAACAGCACCCGGAAACCATGTCCCGGGTGCGTGGCCTCGTAGAAAACCTGCTGCGTCTTGCACCCATGGCGCCGGGACCGGCCAATGCGGAAGAGGTTTCCGTCGATCCCAACTTTTGCACGGCCGTCTGCGCCACCGCCTCTCAGAGACTTTGGAGCTTGGATGGCCTGGGTCCGGATCGCCGGATTGTCACCGGGCGGAATATTGATCTGCTGCTCGATGGAAGGACCTCGGTGTTACCCCGCTCACCCATCGCTGATTTCGTGACCGACGCCGGTTCTCAATCTTCAAAGCCTGAAACTACTGAGATGCCGACGGTCATTGAGCCTAAACCAAAGAAGGATCGGGCCTGGGAAAAACGCATCGAGAAAGGCGGGCGCAACGATTGGAAGGCCTTCACCTATAGCGAAACCTACTACAACGGCCTGAAAGAGATTGCCGAGTTCGCTAAGGCCAACAATATCGATCTGGTGTTTTTTATCCCGCCGGCCCATGCGGATATGCAGACGCAGATCGGCAAATGGCGGCGTAATGACATCAACCTTGAACACCGCCGTCGCATGGCGGCTCTGGGTCCGGTCCTTGATTACGACGTGCCCTCGGAGCAGACGCTAGACCGCAAGAAGTTCACCGATCCCTACCACTTCAAGGCCCCCATCGCCCGGGCCATGGCTATGGATCTGATGACGCATTTCGATGCGGAGGAAAAGGTCATGAAAAAGATCGCCAAGCGCCGGAAGAACACCAAGAAAGTCGCCGACATCCGCTGTCCTTCTGGCACTGACGATCCCATCGCCGTTGCCTTGCCCGGAGCAGTTCCGGCCTATATGGGGCGCGGCTGCATTATGTGGGGGGCGCAATGAGATACCGTCACTTCGCCTCTTTGGCCTTCGCGCTGCTATTTCCAGTAAGTGTTTTCGCGGCCCCTACTCAAGATGCGATCAAGCTGTTGCGCGCCGGACAGTATGAGGCGGCCAATGCGGCCTTTACCCGTCAGGCCCGTCAGGGAGATGCCGTTGCCATGTACTATTTGGGGCAATCTCAAATAAGGGGCCGGGGGACCGGCAGGGACGTAGACTCGGGATTGGACATTTTAACCGAGGCTTACGCGATGCCCTCTGAAGCTCGGGGTAAGATCGCCTACGAGATTGGGCGCGTCTATCAGGCTCTCAAGAGCCACCGGGACTACAAGAAGGCCCATGACTGGTTCTGGCTCAGCCTTGAAAATGGCTACGGCAAAGGGCACGTCCAGCTCTATGAGCTTAACCATCGAGGCCTCGGCGCAAAGACCAACAAGAAGCAGGCATTGCACCACCTTGAACGAGCGGCAAAGCTCAAGTATCCGCAGTCCATGATCGCTTTCGCCCGGCACTTGCAGGCAGGTGACTACGGAACTGTAGACAAGCGGGAAGTTGCGATCTGGGCCACCAAGGCGATCAAAATTCTGGAGAGGCAATCGCGTAAGGGGTCTTCAACCGCTTCCGTTCGTCTCGGCCGCCTTTATCTGGCGGGAGATATTGTCGCCGTCGATGAAAAGAAAGCCCGTAAATGGCTAAAAAGGGGGCGCAAGCAGGGCAGCGTTTTGGCGAGGCGTTATCTCAAGAAGATCGGAGAGCATTGATCAGTCTAAATACTCAGGGCAGGCGACCCTGGGAACGATCGAGGTCTTGCGAATGGCCTCGATCTTTTTGCGTGGTGCACGTTTGGTGAGGATCGGATTAGTCTCTGGTGCGGCAAAGGCGCAGGACAGATTGCCGCCAGAGAAATCGTTCCCCCGACCGGTCAGAAAGTGATGACGCCGGCGAAGGTCGTGAAGCCCGGGCGTGTTGGCGTGATCGGGGAAACGGGCCAGGTAGATTTCGGTCCAATGGAGGTGGTTTCCAAGCCTGATCTTGTCCTGCAGTTGGTTGGTATAGGGATGAACGCGAACCGAGTCCTTTTCGGCTTCGATCAGAAACCGGATCGCATCATGGATGGTCCGCCCGCTCTGGGAGAAAGCATATAAATCCAATCCTTGACCGTGGGCCATTTCTGCCATGGGAATGAGGATGGAGATGGCGAGGTTCTGATAACTGACGGCCTTGGCACCCCGGATGGTTTCCCAAGGCAGACTGCCGTCGGGTCGCATGTCGGCGAGGGCCGCCTTGAAGCGCTGTATACCTTTTTGATACGCACCTTCGTCAATAATCAGAATCCCCCAGGCCATATTGACCGCATCACGGGAGTACCGGCTGTTGTTGGCGTCCGAGAGAATAAGTCTGTCGTAGGAATCCCGGTCGGTGAGATCGACGCCGCGCGCCAGCCAGATTTCTATCTTCCGGCGTTCGTCAGGGGGAATATCGAGAAGATCGCGCATGACAGCGTAGGCGGTGATCGTTGGCAATAGGGCGCGCTTCAGGAAATGCCGTGCCAACGGCATGTGACCCTTGGTCTTTTTCAAGGCATCGGCGTCGACCCAGGCGTTGAGCACCTGCCGCCCTTGCTCCAAACGATGGACTGATCCGCTACGGAGATACTCCGTCACCCCGGCCCAGAGAGACAAGCCCTGTCGAGCCGCCGTTTGTCCGGTCGCCCTGTACTTGCTGTCGATGACGGAAACGGGTTCATAGGCGCAAATCCGTTCTGGACGGCAATAGGCTTTCGAAACCCGAGCGGGCCAGTCTGAAAGCTCCGCTCGCCGTTGCCGATGGTCGAAGAGGACCGCCCCCGGTTTTGAAACCAGGGGCGGTGAGGGCTCCATGGGGGACCCCAACGAAGGAGAAGCGCAAAGGACCATGGCGCCCAGCGTGAAAAAACAAACCGATTTCATGACAGACCTAGCCGAAAACGAAGTAGTCGGCTTGCTCGGCCTCATCAACAGTGACGCCCGAGACATAGCTTAAGGTGACGAAACCGGTGAAGTGATCGCCGCCGCCATCGGTATCAATGGAAACGGTGGTATGGGTGCCGTCATCCTCGAACTTGAGATATTCGGAGATGGCGTACTCTTCCGGTGTCGGGATGAGATAGGAGAGATCGAGCACGTCGCCTTCGAGAACGTCGAAGTCGGTGAGCGTATCAATCATGCCGTCCAGATCTCCGCCTAACCAAAGGAAGGCGTCCGCACCTGATCCGCCGGTAAGTAGATCGCTGCCTTTGGTGCCCCGCAGGATATCGTCGCCCGCACCGCCATTGAGGGCGTTGTCGCGCAAATCACCGCGGAACCAATCGTCGCCGCTCGACCCAATGACGTTTTCAATGGAGGTCAGGACGTCGCTGTCGCCGCCGGTCGTACGCTTTCCGTGCAGGTCGATGCGAAGCCCCTTGTCGATGCCGGAGTAATCCACCGTGTCGATGCCGGACCCGCCGTTGACGATGTCGCGGCCTGACCCGGTGATGAAGGTGTCGTTTCCAGAGCCACCTTGCAGGTCGTCGGCGCCGGAGCCTCCGGACAATGTGTCGCTGCCTGATCCACCGATCAGTACGTCGGAACCGCTGTTGCCAGAAAGTACATCATCGCCGGAGTTGCCATGAAGCTCATCGGCGCCTGTTCCGCCGCTCAAGGTATCGAAACCCGATCCTCCGTAGAGTGTATCAACGCCGCTGCCGCCATCTAGGATGTCGTCGCCTGAATTACCGTGCAATACGTCGGTAGCCGTGCCGCCAAACAGGGTGTCATTGCCGGATCCACCTTTGAGGATGTCGTTGGCCGATCCGCCGTCCAGGGTGTCGTCGCCTGAATTGCCGTAGAGCAAGTCATTGCCTGTACCGCCATAAAGTTGGTCCAAACCGGATCCGCCATGCAGCTCATCGGCTCCCGAGTCTCCATAAAGCTGGTCGTTGCCGGACCGCCCATAGAGTTCATCGCTGCCGGTACCCCCGGAGAGATAGTCGTTGTCGGTGAAGATGAAGCCCGAGGTTCCGCTGCCTGGGTCGTTGCCGCCGTTGTAGTGGGCATTGAGGAAGAGCGCGTTCTGCATCCCGATATCGAGGGTGAAAACGCTGTCGTCGAAGTCCTCGTCGCCGAGGCCATAGAGGTCTTCAAAGCCGAGTGTAATAGTGCCAGCGTCGGCTTTCAGAAGCCCGACCGTATGGACTTCATTGTCGGCGTTCAACTGAACGTCGTCATCGTAGCCTGCCGTGTGATAGATGCCGTTGGGCGCGTTGATGAGGGTTTCCGTGCCGTCCGCGGCAACATACCAGAGGGCTGGGTTAACGCTGTCGAGTGCCGCCCGGGCACCCTCGGCATCGCGGAACTCATAATGCCCGTCGGTCAGGCTGCCGTAGTTGTTGTAGCTGTATCCGTTGGAGACGATGAATACGCCGAAGGTCTCGCCCGCCGAAACATCGAGTGAAACGGAGCTGACCCCCTGAATCAATGAGCCACCCGATCCTTCCAAAGAAGCGTTCTCCCAGATAATGTCGACGTCGGTGATGGCTTGGGTGGTCCCGTCTACCTTGTAGTACCCGAGCGAATTTCGGTAACCGGCAGTTTCACCGGAGAACGTGATTGTCACGGGATAATCGTAGTTCAGGGCGAAGGTTGCGGCGGCGATGTAGTTGGGGCCGCCCGATCCATAGAGGACGTCATTGCCGTTATTGCCGTAGAGCACATCATCGCCCGAACCACCCCAGACTTCGTCATTGCCCTGACTTCCCGAAGCGTAGTCATCACCAGCGAGGGCGGAAATCACGTCGGAGCGGTTGGTGCCGGAAATGATGTCGTCGGCACCCGTGCCATAAATTGGTGAAATTGATTCTGTGCTAGGCATTTTAATCTCCTATGTAATTTTCCAATTATTCTGTACTGGCCGTGAAGCCGGCCAACGCCAGACCTGCAGCGTGGTTGAGCAAAGCGACCTCGCCACTGGCAATAGCGGTCTCCACTTCACTCCGGGTCATTAGGACAATTTCCATGTCCTCTAGGTCGCCTGAGTGCGGTTCCTGAATCGGCTTTGCGTAGACGGCCTTGAAGAAATGCCCCTGGCCCGCGCCGAGATTGCCGTGAACGGTGAAGGAACCGAGCGGTGCCCAGTGGCGCGCCTCGTAGCCGGTTTCTTCCAATAATTCTCTTCTGGCGGCCTGTTGGGGCGGTTCGTTTCGTTCCACCATGCCGCCTGGCAGGGTCAGCGTCGTTTCACCAACGCCGTGCTTGTACTGACGGATCAGAACAAGCCTGCCGTCGCCGGTCATCGCGACCGTGGCGACGAAATCGGGAAGGGCGAGCTGATGAAAGTCATCCACCCGTCGCCCGTTGGGCAGAACCAACGCCTGTTTACTGAGCCGGATCCAAGGCGGCGCTTCATAGAGCGCCTCCTCGCTTTCCACGGTCCAGGGCTTGTCGTTGCTCATTCTGGCAAGGTCCGATAGCAGGACATGGGCGGCGCCATGCGAGTGGCGATCCTCCGGTTTCGACGGGTCATGGGACTCGGGCGCTTGACCGGGGTGCCGGGATGACGATGTGTTTCGATGGTTTTCATGGCATGCTTCCTTCTACTCAGCGGCTTCGAGTGATTGGGGTTGAGTCTCAATGCGACCGTAGTCGTCGTCCAGGCGGACGATGTCGTCTTCGCCCAAATAGCTGCCGTACTGGACCTCGATCAGGTGCAACGGTTCATCGCTGGGATTGTGCAGGCGGTGGATGGCCTCGACAGGGATGTAGACGCTTTCGTTTTCGGTCATGGTTTTGGTCTCTTCGCCGACCGTGACCTCGGCGGTGCCGGATACGATGATCCAGTGTTCGGCGCGGTGGTGGTGATACTGGGAGGACAGCTTGGCCCCCGGCTTAACCACGATGTGTTTGACCTGATGGGAGCCGCCTAGGTGGATTCCTTCATAGGTTCCCCAGGGGCGGTGGACCTTTGGATGAAGAACGGCTTCTTCGCGTTTCTGGACTTTCAAGCGATCGACTATGGCTTTGACTTCTTGGGCCTGACCCTTGGCGGCGACTAGGACGGCATCGCCGCTATCCACGACCAACACATCTTCAAGCCCGACGGTGGCGACCAGACGGCCGTTACCGTGAACGTAGGTGTTGGCGCAGGATTCCATGATCACGTCGCCAATGGATGCGTTGCCGTTCTCGTCGACTTCTTTCAGCGCACCGACAGCTGGCCAGGAACCAACGTCGCTCCATCCGAAATAGGAGGTGACGCAAACGGCGTCGTTGGTTTTTTCCATCACCGCGTAGTCGATGGAGATGTCCTGACACTGGCTGAAAGTTTCTGCATTTGGCGTCCAGGCGTTTCCCTGGTTCTTCGCGGTCGCCATGGCTGTGTTGCATAGCCCGATGAGCATGGGATGGTGGCGCTCAAGTTCGGCCAAATAGCGCCGGGCTGTGAACATGAACATGCCGCTGTTCCAGGCGAAGTCGCCACTTTCGACGTAGCGTGTCGCGGTCTCGATATCGGGTTTTTCGACGAACTGGTGGACCGTTGTGCAGTCGGAGCCGTAGGGAATATGGGCGCCCTTGCGAATATAGCCGTATCCTGTTTCCGGATGGGTTGGGGCGATGCCGAAGGTCACCAGGAAACCGTCTCGGGCCGCGGCCAGCCCTTGGTTCAGGGCGCTCGTGAAAGCATCTTTGTTTGTCAGCACATGATCGGAGGGAAGAACCAACAAACAGGCATCAGGATGGATTTCAGAGGCCTTGAGGGCCGCCAAGGCGATAGCCGGGGCAGTGTTTCGAGCCATGGGCTCAAGGATCAAGGCGGACGGTTCGACGCCAATTTCTTCCATCTGCTCGGTGATGAGAAACTGGAACCGCTCATTGGAAATCAACATGGGGTCTTCAATCAGCGTTTCGTCGCGGACCCAACTGACGGTGTCTTGCAGAAGGCTTTGTTTGGAGGCGAGGGGGGCGAACTGTTTGGGTAGGGCCTGACGCGATACGGGCCAAAGCCGAGTGCCGGACCCGCCACATAAAATGACTGGTTGAATGGGGGCGGTCGTTTGAATTTGGCGGGCCATGAAGCTTCTCCTTGTTAAGTGCTGTTCGTTGGGGGTCAGGGAAATGATCCAGTCAACAAGGAGCAAAAGCGGGGCCATTTTGGCGGTTTGAGACGGAAAGCCCTGGAATCCCTGGGGAAATGGGCGAAATCGTTCAACCCAGCATGAAGGGCAGTGATGGACGTTCGGTCAAAATGAAAGTCATCGTGCGAAAACGATGCGAATTGAAACAGGCGGGTTTCGCTAAGTGATTGAATTAAAAGAATAAGGATGGCGAATGCCAACTGGCATCGCCCGTGCAATGAAGACGTTCAGGTTTATTTTTCCACGAGGAGAAGCAAGAAATGAACGTCATCACCCCTGAAGATCACAAACTCGCTGATGGACAATCCGACGGTAAAACCCGGCTCAGCATTTTCGGCCTCGGGTATGTAGGAGCCGTTTCTTCGGCCTGCTTCGCCGATTTGGGCCACAAGGTCATCGGTGTCGATCCCGCTAAGAAGAAGGTCGAGGCCATTAACCGGGGCGCCGCACCGATTGTCGAGCCAGGTTTAGGAGGGCTGTTGGTCAATGGAGCCGACAGCGGCTTGATCCGCGCCACCACAGACGTTGAGTACGCCATTCACAACAGTGACCTGTCCTTTGTTTGCGTCGGCACGCCAAGCGCCGAAGACGGCAGCTGCGATCTGAAGTATCTGCGGGAAGTTTCCAAGCAAATCGGGGAGGCGCTTAAAACCAAGGACGGATACCACGTGGTGGTCTTCCGCAGCACCGTTCCACCGGGCACGACCATGGACGCCCTGATGCCGATCATCGAGGAAGCGTCGGGAAAAACTTGCGGCGAGGGCTTCGGGGTTGGTTTTCATCCCGAGTTCCTGCGCGAAAGTTCCGCCATCGCTGATTTCCACGAACCGCCCAAGACCGTGGTCGGCGCGGTCAATGAATGCAGCGCCCGGGTGGTCGGTGATCTCTACAACGGCATCGATGATGCCGTGATCTATACGACCATCGAGGCCGCCGAGATGGTCAAGTATGTGGACAATACCTGGCATGCGCTGAAGGTGTCCTTCGCCAACGAAGTTGGGAAAATCGCCCAGGCGATGGAGGTGGACAGCCACGAGGTCATGCGCATCTTCGCCAAGGACACCAAGCTCAACCTGTCTCCCTACTACCTCAAACCGGGTTTTGCTTTCGGTGGCTCCTGCCTGCCCAAGGACGTGCGTGGCATCAACTGCTTGGCGGAAAAGCTGGGTGTCTCAACGCCTGTTCTTGGAAGCATTATTTCAAGCAATGAGGACCAGATCGCCCATGCGATTCAACGGATCGAAAAGACCGGCTGCAAGCAGCTCGCCTTTCTCGGCGTGACCTTCAAGGCTGGGACCGACGATTTGCGGGAAAGTCCGGTTCTACCGGTCATCGGCGCTTTCGTCGAGAGGGGCTACGAGGTTTCGATCTTCGATCCCAACCTTAATCTGGAAGAGAGCGTCCGGCATCACTTGCAGCACTCCAAGCACTCGGATGACGCTGTCGGCCGACTGATGGTCAAGCTGCCTCACCTTATTTGCTCGACCATTGACGAGGCCTTGGAAAACGCCGGCGCCATCGTCGTTTCCCATAATGACGAAGTTTTCCGTGAAGCGGTCGCCAATCGTCGTGGGTTCCAATATGTGGTCGATCTAGTTCGCCTGTTCAATGCAGGTGGTGAGACCGACGAAATCAGGGCTGCCGGTATGAACGCCCATCTCCAGAAGCCAGCCCGCCGGGATGACATTGTCCAAGTGCTTGGCGAGGTTGCCGGATGTGAAGCCGGGCGTCCCCAAAAAATACTGTTAGCCGAGGATAACCGCGCCAATCGACATGTCATCAAGGGCATGCTGGAGAAAGTTGGCTGGACCGTCGATCTGGCGGTGGATGGCAAAGCAGCCGTGGAAGCCGTCGGCAAAAAAGCCTACGACGCAGTTCTGATGGATCTTCGCATGCCCAACCTGGACGGCTATCAGGCGGCCCACACCATCCGCGCCATGGCTTCGGCCAATGGCAAGGTCCCCAT
>Ga0070727_10003706_pt1 | contig 13582 bp, 8 predicted proteins | sample tdAd472_FD_66722 | JGI IMG/M metagenome (GOLD analysis project Ga0070727, IMG submission 66722) | Marine sediment microbial communities from the Atlantic coast under amendment with organic carbon and nitrate - tdAd47.2 | ecosystem: Environmental > Aquatic > Marine > Coastal > Sediment | place... | reverse complement strand
TGCCAGTTCGACGTGACGAACTCGAAGCGAGCGTGGTCTCGGTCGATCTCGCAGCGGCCGTAGCGCAGTCGGTGCCAGCGCTCCCACGCGTAGGGGCTCAGCACGAGGACGAGCATCAGCCACATGAAGGTCAGCTGGACGACGAGGTTGCCGAAGGTCTCCGCGAGCACGGGCTCGTAGAGCGAACGCGGCGGGAAGTTCGTCGCCATCACGCTCCAGAACACGCACGCCTCGGCCGCCACCAGCAGCAGCCGGCGGTCGCGGAGGCGGCTGGGGGGGCGCTCGAAGACCTGGGTCGCGTGCTCGTCCACGGCGACGAGGATACCCGCTCGGTGCCCCGCGGAGCCGGGGTCTTTGGGCGCGGGGGGCGCGCTCCGCCGCGCCCGGTATCGTGGGGCTCGGAGCTCTCGACATGGACGCGCTGGAGCGCTTGCGCAGGGACTGGGACGGCGGTGACCTCGACCACCGGGTCGAGCTGCTGGGGGCCTGCCTCGAGGCGGGCGCGCTGAGCCCGTCCCGGCTGCGGCTGGCGGCGTTCCTCGGCGACGAGAGCGCGGCCTTCGTCGCCGACTGCGAGCGCGCGGGGGGCCCGCCGGTGCCCCTGGTCGCCGCGGAGCAGATCCTCCGCGGCCCCTGGCGAGACCGCGAGACGCGGACGCGGATCGCCGTCGCCTCGGCCCGGGCGGTGGCGCCCGGGTGGCGCGAGGCCTACCCGGACGACCCGCGGGTGCCCGAGGCCCTCGACGCTCTGGAGGCCTTCGTGTGTGGCCTCGAGGCGACGCCACCTTCCTCCGCGCCGGCGCACGCGGCGGTCCGCGAGCACCGGCTGCAGCGCGGGCCGAGTGATCGCTGGGACGACATTTGGCGCTCGACCAGGCTCGGCGCCCCCACGGCCTTCGCGATCGACTGCCTGAGCGATCCCGAGCGGCCGCCGCTCCACGAGGACCACGCGCTGATCGCGTTCACCCGCGCCTCGGACGGCATGGCCTACCTCCCCAGCCCGGACCCGCGGCCGGGCCAGTTCCGCCTCTACGACCTCGTCGCCCGCGAGCTGCTCCCCTGGGCGCTGGGGCTGGGCGACCCGCTCCGCGAGCGGGTAGCCGGGCGCCGCTAGCGCGGCATGCGCCGCGAGTTGGGCCGCGGTGGTCGGCTCGTGAGCTGCATGTTCAGCTGTTCGAGGCGACCGTGCCGTGCAGGCGTAACCGGAGACTGGCGATGAGCAAGACGAGCGAACTCCTGAGCTTCCTGATCAACCGCTCCGAGACCACCGAGCAGTGGCTCCAGCTGCTGAACGCGCGCTACTCGCTGGACGACTACAAGACCCTCACCGGCGAGCTCGCTGCGGACGAAGCGCACTACCGAGCCCTGCTGATCGAGGCCAGGGACTCGAACGCCTGGGGATCGCTCGACGCGGACCTGGAGCGCCTCTCGCTGCGCATGCACGAGCCCATGACCGAAGACGTGGAGCCCATGGACGCCCTCGCGCTCTCCGGTCAACTCGGCCTCGTCGTCAACGACACGATCGAGGTGCTGCTGAAGGTCGTGGACTTCGTCTCGGACGCCGAGGTGCGCGAGGCGATCAAGCGGATCGCGCGGGTCAAGGCCTTCACCTACGTAGCGGTCCGGCGCACCCACGAGGAGCTGCTGATCTACGCCTGATGGCTCCTGCGCCGGGGCTTCCCTCCAGCCCGCAGGCTCGAATCGCTGGTGTCCGAGCGTGGCGAAGGACCCCACCTCTGCAGGGGAGGGCAAGGGGGTAGCTCACCCCTGCAGAGGCCGGGTCACGGGTCAGGGAGCGGGGTCGGCCTCGTTCCAGCCGCCGCCGAGGGCGCGGTAGAGCTTGACCCGGGCCTTGAGCTGTTCGCCCTTGGTCTCGATCAGCTCCATTTGCGCGTCGAGGGCGTCGCGGCGGGTGAGCAGGACCTCCATGTAGTCGGCGCGGGCCGAGCGGAACAGGTTCGAGGAGATCGCGATCGACTCGGTCAAGCGCGCGACCTCCTGGGCGCGCAGCTCGTAGCTCGACTGCAGGTTGGCGACCGTCGCGAGCTGGGTCGCGACCTCGGTGAAGGCGCGGAGGATCGTCCGCTCGTACTCGAACACGGACATCATTTGCCGCGAGTTGGCCTTGTAGTAGTCGGCCTCGAGGGCGTAGCGGTTCCAGATCGGCTGGCTGATCTCGGCCAGGGCGTGATAGGCGTGGGAGATCGGCGAGCTGGGTACGTCGCTGAGCTCGAAGATCGCCTCGATCGCCACCCCAGCGTTGAGCTCGAGGGTCGGGTAGAAGGCCTTGCGGGCCACGTCCACGTCGAGCTCGGCCGCCCGCAGGGCCAGCTCGGCCTGCTGAATGTCCGGCCGGTTCAGCAGCAGATCCGAGGGCACCCCCTGGGCCACCGCGTCCGGGGTGAACTCGAGGAAGCCGGTGGCGTCGCGCGCCACCGGCTGGGGGTAGCGGCCGACGAGGAAGTTGATCTGGTTCTCGGTCTCGACGATCCGCTGGCGGATCACGTAGCGCCGGCTCTGGTTCTTCAGCACCTCGGCCTCGAAGCGCTTGACCGCCAGCTCGGAGACGCGGCCGGCGACCTTCTGCAGGCGGACCACCTCCAGCGCCTCCTGCTGGATCCCAATGTTCTGCTCGAGGACCCGGAGCTGGTTGTCGAGGGCCAACAGCTCGTAGTAGGACTCGGAGAGCTCGGCGACGAGGTTGGTCACCAGGAACCGTCGACCCTCGATACTCGCCAGGTAGCGCTTGACCGCCGCGTCCTTGGCGTCGTGCAGCTTGCCCCAAATGTCGAGCTCCCAGCTCGCGAACAGGCCCAGCACGTACTCGCCGTCGTCGGACTCGTCCTCGATCTGGGTCTCGTCCTCGCCTTCGCGGAAGGGGCCGCCGCCGCCGCGGAGCGCGACCTTGGGCAGATACTCGCCCTTGCGCTCGAGGATCTCGCTCTGGGTGACGAACACCTCCAGCGCGGCGATGTTCAGCTCCTGGTTGTTCTCCAGCGCCTGGTCGATCAGCGCCACCAGGTGCGGGTCGGCGAAGAACTCGCGCGCCGGCAGCTCGGCGGAGCTGACCCCGCCCTCCGCGCTGGTCACGGGGGCGGCGCGGTCGAAGCTCGCCGGGAGGGTCGTGGTGGCCTCCCGCGGCGGGCTCTCGAGCTCGGGCACGCAGCCCGCCACGAAGAGCGCGACGGCGGCCAGCCACAGGGTTCGATCAGTCTTCATCGTCTTCGGTCCCCTCGGTCAACGGACGGTCGTGGGTGTCGCGGATCAGCTGCTTGCCTTCGGCCAGGGTGCCGAACACGTAGTAGAGCCCGGGCACGATGATCACTCCGAACACGGTGCCGAAGAGCATGCCGCCCAGCGCCGAGGCGCCAATGGTCCGGTTGCCCACGGCGCCGGGACCGGTGGCGATCACCAGCGGCACGAGCCCGGCCATGAACGCGAAGGAGGTCATCAGGATCGCGCGGAAGCGGACCCGGGCCCCGGCGAAGGCCGATTCGAGCACGGTCTTCCCGTGGCGGTGCTCCTGGACGGCGAACTCGACGATCAGCACCGCGTTCTTGCCCAGCAGGCCCACGAGCATCACCAGACCCACCTGGGCGTAAATGTCGTTGGCCAACCCCATGGCGTAGAGCAGACCGAACGACCCCAGCGCGCCGGCCGGGAGCGAAATGATCACCGCCAGCGGGATCAGGAAGCTCTCGTACTGCGCGGCGAGGACCAGATACACGAAGGTCAGGACCACGAGGAAGATATAGAGCGCCTCGTTGCCGCGGCGGGCCTCGTCGAAGGAGAGGCCCTCCCAGGCAATGTCGTAGCCCCGGGGGAGCGTCTCCCTCGCCACCTCGCGCACGGCCTCGATCGCGTCGTTGCTGGTGTAGCCCTTCGCCGGCTCACCGCGGATCGCCGCGGAGTTGTAGAGGTTGTAGCGCGTGATCTCGTTGGGGCCCTGCGTCTTGCGCATGGTCATGAACGCCGAGTAGGGCACCATTTCGCCGCCCTCGTTGCGCACGTAGAGCTCGAGCAGGTCCGAGGGCAGGCGGCGGAACTCGGGGGCGGCCTGGGTGTAGACCTTGAAGTAGCGCCCGAAGCGAATGAAGCCCTGCTCGTAGGTGCTGCCGATCAGGATCCCCAGGTTCTCCATGGCCTCGCCGACGTTGACGCCCTTCTGCATCGCGAGGTCCTTGTCGACGACGAGCTCGTACTGCGGGTAGTTGGCCGCGTAGAAGGTGAACAGCCCGGTCAGCTCTTCGCGCTCGCGGAGGGCGTCCATGAACTCCTTGTTGATCCGGTCGAACTCCTGGTAGTCGGTGCCGTTGGTCTTGTCGAGCAGGCGCAGCGCGAACCCGCCCGCGGCGCCGTAGCCGGGCACCGCCGGGGGCTGGAACAGTTCGACGATCGCGCCAATGTCCCGGGTCTTCTCTTCGAGCTCCTCCATGATCTCGAGCACCGTCCGCTCGCGCTCGGACCAGTCCTTGAGGTTGATCAGGCAGGTCCCCGCGTTCGACCCGCGCCCTTCGGTGAGGATCTCGTAGCCGGCCAGGGACGAGACCGAGTCGACCTCGGGGAGCTCCTTGGCCACGGCCTGCAGCCGGCGGGCGACCGCGTTCGTGCGCTCGAGGGTCGCGCCGGGGGGCGTTTGAATGATCGCGTAAATGATCCCCTGGTCTTCGTTGGGAATGAACCCCGCGGGCAGCTTCAGGTTGATCGCGTAGATCCCGGCCCCCACCGCGAGCAGCAAGACGACCGTCAGCAGCCAGCGGGGCACGATCCGCTCGAGCACGCCGACGTAGAGGTCGGTGAAGCGCTGGAACATGCGGTTGAACGGGGCCAGCAGGCGGCCGACGAGGGAGGGCCCCGCGCCGGGTCCGTGGGTCGGCTTGAGGATCATGGCGCAGAGCACGGGGGTCAGGGTCAGCGCCACGACGCCCGAGAGAATGATCGAGCTGGCCATGGTGACCGAGAACTGGCGATAGAAGACCCCCACGGGGCCGGTCATGAACGCCACCGGGACGAACACCGCGGCCATCATGACCGTGATCGCGATCACGGCCCCCGAGATCTCGCCCAGGACCTTGGTCGTCGCCCGGTAGGGGCTGAGGTGCTCCTCCTCCATTTTCGCGTGCACCGCCTCGACGACGACGATCGCGTTGTCGACCACGATCCCGATCGCGAGCACGAGGGCGAAGAGGGTGATCAGGTTGATCGAGAAGCCGAAGGCGTTCATGAACACGAACGCGCCGATCAACGAGACCGGCACGGCGAGGGTCGGGATCAGCGTCGAACGCCAGTCGCCGAGGAACACGAACACCACCAACGCCACGAGCACGAAGGCCTCGAACAGGGTGTGGATCACCTTCTCGGTCGACGCGTCGAGGAACCGGGAGACGTCGTAGCTGATCCGGTACTTCATGCCCGGCGGGAACGACGCCTCCAGCTCCTTGAGCTTGGCCTTGACGCGGGCGATCACGTCGCTGGCGTTGCTGCCGAAGTTCTGCTTGAGGTCGATGGACGCGGCCGGATGCCCGTCGAGGTTCGAGTAGAGGTCGTAGAACTCGCTGTCCAGATCGAGCTCGGCGATGTCTCGCAGGTGCAGCGAGTCGCCCTCGGCGTTGGCGCGAATGATGATGTTGCCGTACTGCTCCGGGGTGTTGTAGCGACCCTGGTAGACCAGCACGTACTCCAGCGACTGCGACGTGATCCCGGAGCTGCGCCCGGTGCGGCCGGGGCGGCCGATCACGCTCTGCTCCTCGAGCGCCTTCATCACCTCCCCGGTGGAGACGTTGTAGGCGCGCATGCGGTCGGGCTTGAGCCAGATGCGCATCGCGTACTGGCGGCCGCCGAGCACCTGCGCGTGGCCCATGCCGCGCACGCGCTGCAGCTCGGGCAGCAGGTAGACGTTGGCGTAGTTGTAGACGAACTTCTCGGTGGCGGCCTCGTCTTCGCTGTAGAGGTTGACGTGCATCAGCATGCTCGGCTGCACACGCTTGACCACCACGCCCTCGCGCTGGACCAACGGGGGCAGCCGGTTGAGCACCTGGTCGACCCGGTTCTTCACGTTGACGACGGCCCCGTTGGGGTCGGTGCCGAGCTCGAAGATCACCTGGATCGTGGCCTCGCCCGCGCTGGTCGCGTCCGAGACCACGTACTTCATCCCCGGGACGCCGTTGATCGACCGCTCCAGCGGGATCAGGGTCGAGCGGACCAACACGTCGGCGCTGGCTCCCGGGTAGGCGATCATCACCATCACCCGGGGCGGGGAGATCGAGGGGAACTGACTGTTGGGCATGACCCGCATGGCCAGCAGGCCGAGGAACACCAGCAGGACCGAGGTGACGATCGCGAGGACCGGCCGGTGCAGGAAGCGGCTAAACATTGTCAGACTCTTTCATTCATGGGCCCCTCTTCTCCCGGGGCCCCGTCGCCACGTGTCAGTCTCCGAGGCCCCTCGCCCTCGCAGCGCGCCGCCCGGGCGCACCCTCGACGGGCACGAGGCCGTCGCCGCGCGCCGCCTGAGGTGGGCGCAGGCGTTTCGCCTCCGGGGGTAAGGGCCGTCGCCCGCTAGTGGGCGGGCAGGTCCAGCTCGGCGATCACGTCCGTCGGCTCGCGGTCCACCGGTCGGATCGTCTCGCCGTCTTGCACCCGGCGCAGGCCCTCGAGCAAGATCCGCTCGTCGTCGGCGAGCCCCTCGGCGACGACGAACAGGTGCGGCAGCTCCTCGGCCACCTGGATCCGGCGCTGGTGGACGACCCCCTCTTCGTCGACGACGAACACGAAGCGCTGGTCGAGGATCTCGAAGGTCGCCGACTGGGGGATCATCAGTACGCCGTGGAGGGGCGTCACGATCCGCACCTTGCCCGTCCCGCCATGGCGCAACACGCCCTCGGGGTTGGGGAAGGTCGCGCGGAAGGCGATCGTCCCGGTCTCGTTGTTGAAGTCGGCCTCGATCGCGGTGACGGTGCCCTTGTGGGGGAAGGTCGTCCCGTTGGCGAGGATCAGCTCGACCTCCTCCGGCTCGGCGCCCGCGTGGGTGGCCTTGTAGTCGAGGTACTCCCCCTCGGTGACCATGAAGTAGACCCACATTTCGCTGTTGTCGGAGAGGGTCGTGAGCAGCTCCCCTTCGTCGAGGAGGCTGCCCCGGCGGACCTCCAGCAGGCCCAGGATCCCGTCGAAGGGCGCCTTGATCGTGGCCAGGTCGCGGTGCAGCGTCTTGAGCGCCTGCTCGGCGCGGGCCTGGTCGAGCCGGGCCTTGGCGAGGGCCAGCTCGTTCTCCGAGACGACCTCCTTGGCGGCGAGGAGCTTGGTGTTCTCGTACTCGATCTGGGCCGCCGCGGTCTCGGCGGCGGCGCGGTCGAGCTCGGCCTGGTAGATCGACGCCATGATCTGGAACATGTGCTGACCCCTGCGCACGGTCTGCCCCTCGTCGACGAAGGTGTCCTCGAGGTAGCCGCGCTCCAGGGCCCGGATCTCGATCCGCCGGATCGCGTGGATCTGGCACACGTAGTCGCGGGTGAGCTGGGTGTCGGTGCGGAGGGGGCGGGTCGTCTGGAACTTGGGGGGCTCGTGGTGGCCGCCGTGGCCGTGGTGGGCCGCGGGGGCGGCCTCCTGGATCTCGTGGCTGGCCTCGCTCGCCAGGGCCCAGCGGGCCAGGGGGATCACGAGGGCCAGTCCAATCAGCACGGAGACGGCGCGTCCAGCATGGGTTCGGGTCACGGGGGTATCGATTCCTCTGCGGCTCGGGGTTACGTGACGACGCGCTGTAGCAAGATCCCGGCCGAACGTAACTGCGGACGATAGCCCCACTCGGGTTTACGACGGGCCGTGGCGCCACACCCCAGTGTGGCGCAGCGCCACAGTCTCTCGAGTGGCCGCCGGTCGCCCTCCTCAGCGGGCGGCGGTGGCCTCTTCGCCGTAGTGCTCGAGGCGGCGGTAGAGGGTCTTGCGGTCGAGGCCCAGGATCCGTGCGGCGCGGGCCTTGTTGCCGCCCACGGCCCTCATGACCCGCAGAATGTAGCGGCGCTCGATCTGTGAGAGGGGCACCAGCTCGTTGGGGTCGTCGCCCTCGTGCGCGTCGACGTCCCCGGGCGGGCGACGGTAGCTGCGCAGGTTGGGGGGCAGGTCTTCCACGACCAGGCTCTCGTGGGTGGTCAGCGCCACCGCCCGCTCGACGCAGTTGCTCAGCTCGCGCACGTTGCCCGGCCAGTCGTATTCGAGGAGCTTGCGCCCGACGGTGGCGGTGAAGCCGCGCACCGAGCGCTTGCTGCGGGCGGCGAAGCGCTCGACGAAGTGCTGGGCCAGGAGCAACACGTCGTTGCCGCGCATGCGCAGCGGCGGCACGTCGACCTGGATCACGTTGACGCGATACAGGAGGTCCTCGCGGAAGCGACCCTCGCGGACCTCCTCCTCGAGGTCGCGGTGGGTCGCGGTCACCAGCCGCACGTCGATCGGGGTCTCGCGGTCGCCGCCGATCGGGCGCACCGTCCGCTCCTGCAGCACCCGCAGCAGCTTGACCTGCAGCGCGAGGGGCATGTCGCCGATCTCGTCGAGGAACAAGGTCCCGCGGTTGGCCTGCTGGAACAGGCCCTCGCGCGCGCGGGTCGCGCCGGTGAAGGCGCCGCGCTCATGGCCGAAGAGCTCGCTCTCGAGCAGCGACTCGGGCATGGCCGCGCAGTTGACGGCCACGAAGCGGTGCTTGGCCCGCGGGCTGCGCTCGTGCAGGGCCCGGGCGGCGAGCTCCTTGCCGGTGCCGGTCTCGCCCTGGATCAGGACCGTGGTGTCGCTCTCGGCCACCCGCTCGAGCACGTGGCACAGCTCGCGGATCGGCGCGCTCTCGCCGAGGATCTCGTCGAAGGAGTGGGTCTGGCCCAGGCGGCCGCGCAGCTGGCGGACCTCGCTCTCGAGCTCGCGCTGGCGCAGGGCGCGGCGCACCGACAGCAGGAGCACGTCGGGGGTCACGGGCTTGGTGAGGAAGTCGTAGGCGCCGGCCCGGATCGCCTCGATCGCGGTGTCCATGCTGCCGAAGGCGGTCATCACGATCACCGGGACCTGGGGGAAGTTCTGCACGATCCGGTCGCAGAGCTGGATCCCGCCCATGCCGCGCATGCGCAGGTCGGTGACCACCACGCCCACCTGGCCCGCGCCCACCAGCTCGAGGACGCCCTCGCTGGAGGTGCGGGTCGTGACCGCGATGCCGTGTTTGCCGAGGGTCTCCTCCAGCAGCCGGCACATGCTGGGTTCGTCGTCGACGACGAGGACGGTATCGTTCATGCCTTCACTCCCACTCCCACTCCCGCTGCGGGCAGGTGGAGCACGAAGCGGCTCCCCCGGCCCGGCGTACTCTCGACCTCGATACGGCCTCCGTGATCCGTCACGATCCCGTGCGCCACCGGCAGCCCGAGGCCGGTGCCGAACCCCACCTCCTTGGTGGTGAAGAACGGCTCGAACACCCGCACCCGCTGCGACTCGCTGAGCCCGGGGCCCTGGTCTTCGACCACCAGCGAGACGCCGTCAGCGTCGTGGCGGGCCCGGATCCACACCTCGCTCCCCGGTGGGGAGGCCTGGATCGCGTTCACGGTCACGTTCGTCAGCGCCTGTTGGATCTGCACGGGGTCGACGGAGGCGGGCACCTCGCGCTCGGGCAGGTCGGCCCGCAGCTGAACGTTGGCCTCGCTGGCCAGGGGGTCGAGCAGGTCGACCAGCCCGCTCACGACGTCGCGAAGGTCCCGCAGGGTCTTGTGGGAGGTCCCGCGGCGGGCGAAGTCGAGCAGCTGGCGAATGATCCCGATCATGCGCTCGGTCTGTTCGACGATGATCTTCACGTTGTCGCGAGCCTCGGGGAACTCGCTGCTGAGGAGCATGGCTCGCCCGAGCACGACGTTGAGCGGGGTCCCCAGCTCGTGGGCGATCCCGGCGGCCAGCTCGCCCACCGTGGCCAGGCGCTCGGCGTGGCGGAGCTGGTCCTGGGCCGTGCGCCGCTCCTCGGTCTCGCGGGCCAGGTTCTCGCACATGAGGTTCATGTGCTCGGCGAGCTGCCCGATCTCGTCGGACTGCGTCAGCTCGAGCGGACCGGTCAGGTCGCCCTTGCCCACCCGGTCGGCCTTGTCCATTAGCTCGCGCATGGGCCCGCCCACCAGCCGGTTGCCGATCAGGAACGCGACCAGGCCCGAGACGAGGATCAGGGCCAGGGTCGCCGCGCCGATCCGGAGCTTGGTCCGCGCGAGGTGCGTGTCTTCCTTCTGCAGGGACTCCTCGACCACCAGGGCCAGCGACTGCTCAGGCAGCTCGAGGGGCACCATGATCCGCAGCAGGCTGGGGGCCCCGGGCACGACCTCGACCTGTTCGCGGCCCTCCGCCACGTCCCCGGTGGAGGGGGCCGGCTCCAGGCGAAAGGTGAGCTCGTCCTCGCTGGCGCTGGCGTCGCCCAGCACGCGCTCGGCCGCCTCGCGGCCGCCACTTCGCCAGGCGTCCGTGCACGACACGCGCATGGTGTGCGCGATCAACAGCCCGTCCTGGATCACCGCGGCCTCGAACATTTCGCGGTCCTGCTCCACGCTCAGGTAGCCGTAGACGCCGAGGACGCCACAGGCCGAGAGGAGCAACAGACCCGTCATTTTGTGGACGAGGTTCATGAACCTCGCCTTCCACGCAAGCGACGGGCCCGCCCCGGAGCACCGACGGAACCCGGGTAGAGGGAGTCGAGTCGCCCCAAGTCCAGTAACGCACGTGTCCCAGAATGCCCCATGTGGAGGATCTCCCCACACAGCTTCGCACGCGGGTACGCGCCGTCACCCTCTAGATCGCGTGGGCCCGCTCGGCCTCGGACCAGAACGCCTGCAGGTCGCCGTAGGGGTCATGGGAGATCAGCTCGCGCGGGCTCTCGCGGTACCAGTCGCGGGGGAAGAGGCTCGAGTAGCGGCGGGTCGCGAAGCGCTGCCCGACCAGCGCGACCACGCCCTTGTCCTCGGGGGTGCGGATCACGCGCCCGGCGGCCTGCAGCACCTTGTTCATGCCCGGGTAGAGGAAGGCATAGTTGAAGCCCTCGCCGTAGCGCTGCTCGTAGTGGGCGCGGATCAGCTCGCGCTCCAGATTCACTTGCGGCAGACCGGGCCCGATCACGATCGCGCCCACGCAGAGCTCGCCGGGGTAGTCGACGCCCTCGGTGAAGATCCCGCCCTGCACCGTGAACAAGACCACCGGCAGCCCGCGGCCGTGGACCGCCTGCTCCAGCCGCGCGAGGACCGCGGCGCGCTCGGCCTCGGACATGCTCCGCGCCTGGTGCAGGACCTCGTGCCCGGGGACCTCGGGCAGGCGCTCGGCCAGCGCCTGCATGTAGGCGAAGGACGGGCAGCACACGAGGTAGTTCCCGGGCCGCGCGGCGATCACCGCGCGCACGGCGTCCTCGACGATCGGCAGGTCGCGGGTTCGCTCGCGGTAGGTCGTCGAGGGCCGGTCGAGCACGAGCACCCGCCGCCGCTCCGGTGCGAAGGGGCTGGGGCAGGCGACCAGCTCGGCGCCCTCGCCGAAGCCGAGCACGTCGCGGTAGAAGGTCAGCGGCTCGAGGGTCCCCGAGACCGCGATCGCCCCGGCGCACGACTGCACCCGCCGCGCGAGCAGGCGCGCGGGGTCCTTGCAGAGGATCTTCAGCGTGCCCCCGCGCTGGGGGAGGTAGAGCTGGGAGAACTCGGGCCCCGCCAGCTCCATGACGCCCACGAAGCTCGAGACCTTGCGGCTCAAGGCGACCAGCGGGTCCTCCCGCGCCGGGCCCTTGGCCCCGCCGCTGGCGAACCAGGCCACGGTCAGCTGCTCGAGCTCCTCGCGGATCCCGTCGAGCAGCTCGGCGTCGAGCTGGATCTCCTGCGGTCCGCCCTGGGGGGTGCGGCGCGCGACCCGGCGAGGCTTGGGAGGCGGGGGCGGCGTCGTGGGCTTCTTGGCCGCGGGTTCGTCGAAGCCGAACAGGCTTCGCGTCCTGGGCGGGGTGGGCTTGGCCGCCTCCAGGGCCGCGGGCTTGGCGGGCTCGCCGCCCTCGACCTGGGTCAGGTAGTCGAGCAAGCGCCCCAGCGCCGCGCGCGCCGCGCGGTGGATCGGGTCGTGGCGCTGCTCCAGCGCCCCGGCCAGCTCGATCAGCGCGTCGCCGTGCAGGGCCGGGGAGTGCCGGCTGCGCGCGCGCTCGTAGAGGTTGTGCGCCTCGTCGATCAGGAGCACCACGTCGTCGGGGTCCTGGTCGACGAACACCCGGCGCAGGGTCGCCGTGGGGTCGAAGGCGTAGTTGTAGTCGGCGACGATCACCTCCACGTCGTCGACCAGGTCCAGGCTCGCCTCCACCGGGCAGAAGCGGTGGACCTCGGCCTCGGCGCGCACGCGCTCGGCGTCGATCACGGGCAGCTCGCGCAGGCGCTCCAGCGCCCCCGACCGGTCGCGCTTGAGCACGTAGTCCTTGGCGAACTCGCAGGCCTCGGGCCGGCAGTCGACGGTGTGGTTGAGGCAGGCCTTCTCCCGCGCGCGGAGGATGACCCCCGACGCCTGGGAGCCCGCTTCGCGCATGAGCTCCAGGGTCCTGGCGTAGATCGCCTGCTGCGTGGTCTTGGCCGAGAGCACGACCACCCGCCCGCCGATCGAAGACGCGTAGCGCAGCGCCCCAGTCAGCGCGGCCGCGGTCTTGCCGATCCCGGGCGGCGCCGAGACCAGCACCGGGCGCTCGGCCTCGAGCGCGGCGAGGATCCGCTCGACGACCTCGCCCTGGTGAGGGCGCGGCTCGCTGTGCGGGAACGGGACCTTCAGCGCCTGCCGCCGCGTGGTGCGGATCCGATCGCGCTCGTGGCGGATCACGAGCTCCGCCACCCGGTCCTGGATCAGGCTCGCGCAGCGCGGCGCGTCGTAGCTGAGCTCGATCGTGCGCTGCGCCCGGCTGGGCAGCGCGATCCAGCACAGGTGCAGCGCGATCTCCGGGGTGTCCCCCTCGAAGTCGAGCCCGGCCGCCGTCTCCTCCAGCAGGTAGCGATACAGCCGGAGCTGGGTCGCGTAGCTGGGCACGCTCTCTTCGGTGATCTGGGCCAGCTCCTCCTCGCTGGCGACGACGGTCTTGACCTCCTCGATCACCGTCGAGCCCGAGGCGTCGGTGTAGATCCCGTCGATCCGGCCGTTGACCACCACGGTCCAGTCGTCGACCCGGGTCTCGTAGCGCAGCGAGCGCTCGCGGCGGTAGCTGGAGACCTCGGCCTCGCGGGCCCCCTGGTGGACCTCGTGCTCGACGCGGCCGACGTGGGCGCGGCGGCGGAGGGTCAGGGGGGCGGGGCCCGAGAAGCGGTAGTCGTCGTCGCCGGCGAGGTCGCGGACCGAGAGGCTGACCGTGCGCGCAACGTCGTCGAAGCGGATCGCCAAAGCCTGGTGCCCCCCTGGTTCCCTTTGTTCGGAGTGCAAGCATACACGGGACGACGGGGTTGGCTCGGGGCGTGTTGGCTCGGCAACGGCGTCGGGGGTGCTGCACCTCCTCCTGAGGACTACGCGCGGTCGCTGCAATCAGGAAGACGTGGCTGTGGTTTAGCTGCAGGTGGCGGAGAGTGCAGCGATCCGTGCAATGTCCTCAGGA
>Ga0070727_10003705_pt1 | contig 13584 bp, 9 predicted proteins | sample tdAd472_FD_66722 | JGI IMG/M metagenome (GOLD analysis project Ga0070727, IMG submission 66722) | Marine sediment microbial communities from the Atlantic coast under amendment with organic carbon and nitrate - tdAd47.2 | ecosystem: Environmental > Aquatic > Marine > Coastal > Sediment | place... | reverse complement strand
AAGACAGGCCTGGTGGGTTCGACTCCTGCCTCTTCCGCCAGATCAACTTCCCCTGCGCTCCATGCCATAGCCCCTTGCTTAAGGCCGGGAGTCACACTCCCGTCCCGATGGTCATTCACTAATCCTTGAAGTAAAAACCGAACCACTGTGATCCAGTTCTCAAGTGTCGACGGTGGCTTGTGCTAGTTTCGCCATGATCACCGGATTATTGGCTCTCTTGGCCGGTATGCGTGATATTCAGGTGACATACAAAGGGAGTTGGATGCATGAATTTTTCAAAAATCATCGTAAGGATTTCCGCGGTATCCATTGCGTCAATACTGCTGATCGCCAGCACTATCGTGTCAGCGCAAGGCAATGGCAACGGCAACGGCAACGGCAATGGAAATGGCAAGCAGAACAGTCCCGTTGCGACCGGTAACGGCAATGGCAATGGCAATGGCAAAGCGCTGGGGCTGTTGAAGCAATCATCAGGCTCTTCCGGGAATAGCGGCTCAGATTCCGTGACACTTGGAAGCAGTCCCCTGGAACCCAATGAAGAGTCGGTAATGCCGGCTGACAGTGTTGACGAGGAACAGTCGGATTCCGAAACCGGAACCTCAACAGGCGAAAACGACGTACCAGGCACGAAGAAATCCGGAGTGCGGGTAAAGAACGGGGCAAACGGTAATGCGTCCGATGGCATCAAGGGCAGAATCATCACCAACCGGGATATCGTCTACACCGGCGAACCGCTGGAGATCGGTTTGCATTTCAGCCAGGGGGCACAATTGATCCACGGCGGATTGGCGGATGCCTACCTGGTTATTTTCGCGCCGACGACAGGAGTGACAGAGCCGACGGAGAACGACGAGTCCGAGCCTTCGGCTGGAAACGATGCTGCAAGCGCTGTCCTGGCATCGGGTGAAGCCCTGTCGGATGGCGAAGGTGCTCTTTCCAACGCCATCATAGTGCCGGTGAGTGAACAGGCCAGCACCGAGATCACCAGGTTGTTTGAAATCCCCGCGGTCGATCTGTCCGGTATAGCGGCGGGCACGTATCAGCTGGGATTGATACTCACCGTACCGGGCGGTGATCCTCAGAGTATCAACGACTGGTACAGTGGCCTGTTGGGACTTGTAGATATTGCCGGACTCACGGTCAGCGCAGAAGCACTTGAGTCCGACAGCGATGGCGATGGCATGATCGACTGTGACGGCGATTCCAATGGCCTGGAATGTGAAGAAGTTGATGTGACTACAGATCCCGCTGATACGGTGGTGGATTAGGGTTTGCATTACCAGGATGCCCGGAGCACAGCGCGGTTTGTTTCCTGGTTTTGACAGTTGGAGACAGTCCGCCGGCGTAAATTCGGCGGGCCGTCTCATTTGCCGATAGACTCCACCGAAGCCCTGCGAGTATGATTGGACCTCCAATCAAACACGTTAGAACAAGCCCCGGGGAAAGCAATGACTTATTGTCTGGCCGTATCGGTCAACGACGGCCTGGTATTCTGTTCGGATTCCCGAACCAATGCCGGCATCGACCAGATCAGTACCTACAGCAAGATGTACCGCTTCGGTATCGACGGTCAACGGCAGTTTGTCATCCTGTCGGCCGGCAATCTGGCCACTACCCAGGCAACCATTGCCCAGGTGAAACTGGATATTAAACAGAATGCATCGGTAAACCTGCTTAACGTTGCCAACCTGTTCGAGGCTTCTGACTACCTGGGTGATGTGAGTCTCTCCCAGCAGAAAAAGCACGATGGGGGCTCAGCATTCGAGGCCAGTTTCATTATCGGCGGGCAGATTGCAGGCTTTCCCCATGAGGCGATCCTGGTCTATCCGGAAGGCAACCACATCACTACTTCGCAGGATACTCCGTACCTGCAGATCGGCGAGAGTAAGTATGGCAAACCGATTCTCGATCGAATTCTGAACCCTGAATTGAACCTGGATACCTGTGCGCTGTGTGCACTGGTTTCAATGGATTCCACCATGCGCAGCAATCTGACCGTGGGACCACCCGTGGAAGTATTGGTTTACAAGACCGACAGCCTGGTCCTGGACGGACATCAGCGGTTCGATGGAGACAGTGAGTTTCTCAGGCAGATCGGCAGAGCCTGGGACGACAGGTTGAAAGATGCATTTCGCCAGATGCCTCCCCTGGCCTGGGCAGCTAGCTGGGATTCACCAGGGAATGAACGAAGCGGATCTTCCGGAGAGTAAGTTCTGACAGGACAAAAGGGTATGCATCGGCCATACCCATGCTTCGATTCAGGGCATTGAGTAACAGTGTAAGATCACTCCATCGCGTCAACATGTCGTCTATGTCTCTGTCACCACTGTTGCTGCTGGCATCGAAAGCGATATCGAATGCTTCGGCGGTTTCCAGCGTATCCACCATGTGCAGGTAGTGAGCCCAGCACTCAGCCCAGTCCTCCAGCGGATGTGATTGGGCATAGTGACTGATCAGGCGCGGGTCTCTGAGCATGTTATCGAAATTGGCGTAATAACTGTCCATGGCCGTCTGGTAATCTTCCCGTTCGTCACCGAACAATTCCCGAAAGGCAGTCAGTGTTTCCCCTGAATTGACAAGTTTCCAGTAATAATAGTGGCCGCTTTCGTGGCGGAAATGGCCCAGCAGGGTTCGGTAGGATTCGCCCAGTGACAGACGCAGCTGTTCGCGTTTTACATTGTCCGCCTCGGCAATATTGACGGTGATCAGCCCGTTTTTATGGCCAGTCAGGACAACCTCGTTTTCCACGTAAGGATTGCTGCTCTTGTCTTCGATGAATTCAAACGCCAGCCCCCCCTCGGGATCGATGTGCTTGTTGATTACGGGCAGATTTAAGCGGAGCAGGGTATATATCAGTTTCCGTTTTTCCTGCTCCATACTGGCCCACCATCCACGGCGGTCCGGTGCCAGCAGATTGGGAATCGTGTGATTAAGGCTGCAGGAAATGCAGTAAGATCTGTCATGATCGGTTACCAGCCAGTTGCAGACCCCGTAATCAAGGGTGTTCCTGCAAAGCTGCGCGTCGCTTTGATCAGCCGCCCGGGACATGCCGGAATTCATGTCGACATCGTCGAGTGTGTAAACAGTGTCCCGCAGTGGATGATAGGCCAGTCTGCGGTGGCAGCCGAGGCAGAAATTATTTTCAAAATAGACGATTTGCCCGCAGGCACAGGAATAGTTTTTCATCGCGACAGGCTCTGGGTGTGTCAGTTAGGGGGCAGGAACCAGGTTGTTGCAATCTGGTCGTGAATATCCGCGATTTCAACCTGCATCTCATCCAGGTACTTGAACAGGCCTTTTGACAATAATTGCGGAATATCGGCCTGCCGGGTTTTACGCAGCGCCCGGCGTACCTGGCGGATGGCGGCCTTGTGCTCGGAAAGCTCGCCGATACAGTCTTCCACCTGGTGCAGGCAATAATTCACCGCCCGCGGAAACTCAGGGTCCTGCAACAGAAATTTGACCACGTCTTCTGCATTAACCCGGTCCCGTACATTCTGGCGGTACATCTGGTAGGCGCTGAGCGATCGCAGCACGCTCATCCACAGCATATCCTGGTACGGGTCAGTCGGGTCACCATCAGATGTGCCGTCCAGGTCGAGATCGGGTAACAGATTGCCGGAGCCGACATCCACGATCCGGGTGGTCATGTCGGCGCGTTCCAGGTTGCGCCCGATACGAATGAATCGATGGACATGATTGTGACTCAGGCATCCTGCCAGCAGTCCGGTAAGCTGTTGGCAATAGACGATTATTTCCTCCAGCAGTTTATTTCGTGCACTGCGTGAAATCTGACCGGAAGAATTCTCCCTGATAAAGAGGTAAATATCGTTAATCTGCTCGAATGCTTCTGCTGGGATAATCTCCCTGGTAGTGCGTGCGTTTTCCCGCACCATGGATAACACGCTGAGCAGGGAGACGCCATTTGATTCGGCGATCAGGAATCGTACGATAGATCGCTCGTCGGTTGATTTTCCAGATGCGTTGAACTCCCGGTTGGCACCGGCAATATCGATCAACGTGTGCCAGCCAACCTTGGTGCCCCGTGGCAAATCCAGCAACAGGTTTGAATACACGTTGATCAGGCGGGCCGTATTCTCGGCGCGTTCGAGATAGCGGGCCATCCAGTAAACTCGTTCTGCAACTCTAGATAACATAGCCGACCTTACACATTGACTATCCAGGTATCCTTACTGCCGCCGCCCTGAGAGGAATTGACCACGTAAGACCCCTTGACCATGGCCACACGGGTCAGACCGCCTGGCGTGACATAGGAATCACGGGCTTGCAGGATGAACGGCCGCAGGTCCACGTGTCTGGGCTCTGCATTGCGATCCCCGAGTATTGGCGCCGTGGAAAGCGATATCAACGGTTGTGCCATGTAATTACGCGGATTTGCCTTGATTCGTCGGGCAAATTCCTCCCGCTCCCTGCGCGAGGCCTGGGGCCCCATCAACATGCCATAACCACCGGATTCATTGGCGGGTTTGACCACGAGTTTATCGAGATTTTTCAGCACGTGTTGTCGCTGTTTCTTGTCCGAACAGATATAGCTGGGGACGTTAGGCAGAATAGGGTCTTCATCCAGGTAGTACTTGATCAATTTCGGCACATAGGTATAAACGATTTTATCGTCGGCCACCCCTGCACCCGGTGCATTGGCCAGGCCCACGTTGCCTTTTATCCATGCCTGCATGAGACCTTTGACTCCCAGCACTGAATCCTTGATGAACACGTCAGGATCCAGAAACAGGTCGTCAATGCGTCGATAGATCACGTCCACCCGCGACAGGCCATCAATGGTGCGCATGTAGACACAATCATCCTGAACCACCAGGTCGCCACCTTCCACCAGCTCCGCACCCATGCGCTGGGCAAGAAAAGAGTGCTCAAAGTAGGCGGAGTTGTATATACCCGGAGTAAGCACAACGACTTCGGGGTACTTGAGCCGGCGGGGAGAAATGGCGGCCAGAGTATCAAACAGCTTCGAAGGGTAGTCGGTAACCGGTTGTATATCGTAATTCTCAAACAGTTCGGGAAACACGCGTTTTGTCACGGTGCGGTTTTCCAGCATGTATGAGACACCGGACGGGACCCGCAGATTATCCTCAAGTACGTAAAACAGGCCGTCCTTGTCACGGATCAGGTCGGTACCGCATATGTGTGCCCAGGTACCGAAGGCCGGTTTGATACCCAGGCACTCCTTGCGAAAGTTTTCGGAATCCAGGATCAGGTCCTTGGGTACGATTTTATCCTTGAAAACCTTCTGGGCATTGTAGACATCGTTGATGAAGTGATTAAGTGCCCGCACTCGCTGTTCAAGGCCCTTGCTCGTGGTTTGCCATTCCTTGTTGGGGATAATTCGCGGAATAATATCAAAAGGCCATTCACGGTCGATATTGCCCGCATCGCTGTAGACGGTGAAGGATATCCCCATGGTCTTGATGGCGAGGATGGCTGCCTGTTTCCTGGCGTTGAGTTCACCGGGCTTAAGTGATCGAAGGTAGCTGACCAGGTGGCGGGCATGTTTACGGGCATAGCCCGGTGAGCTGATGGTTTCGTCGAAAAAATTTCCGGGGTTATAAGACTTCCAGTCAACTCGCATTTGGAAGGACACTCTCCTCGGTGGGCATTAACTGCAAAGACTACAATACTGTAAGCCGGGTCCGGGATCAATTCCTGCCGGGCTTAAACGCATCTACAATTGAATACCCGGGCTGGGAAGCTGGCCCCGGGTTTTCTCGCCCGCATGGAAATCGGGTCCGGATTACTTCAGGTACAGGCTGCTGAGAATCAAGGAATAGGTGAGCCACATAATTACCGTCAAGGGTAAACCGACTTTCAGGAAATCGTTAAACGTGTAGTTGCCGGCGCTCATCACCAACAGGTTGGTCTTGTAGGACATCGGTGTGGCGTAGCTCAGGTTGGCGCCAAACAGCACTGCAAGGATAAACGGCTCCGGCGAAACTCCCAGTTGTTCGGCGATGCCGATGCCAATCGGTGTGCCGATTACGGCAGCAGCGTTATTGGAAACGACATTGGTGAAAATGGCAATAAGCAGGATCAATGCGCTGAGAACGACTGCTGGTGATGCATCCCGGGTAAAGTAGAGAAAGACCTCGGTCATATAGTCCGATGCACCGGTCAGCAGTAATGCTTCGCCCAATGCCAGGCTGGCGACCACGACGAAAAAAACTGACGAACTGACGGCGCGAATGGCCGTTCCCAGGTTGAGACTTCGGGTGACCAGCATGACGATAGCACCGGCAAGACTGCTGACAGCGATAGGCAGTATTCCAAAGGCCGCAGTTACAACAACGACTGCAAGAATCGCCAGGGCCACCGGTGCCCGTTTGGTTCGTGGGACTTCTTCTGATGCATCCAGCACCAGGAATTCGGTGCTTCGCTTCAGCTTCATGATTTCGTCCTTGCTGCCCTGTACCAGCAATACATCGCCCTGTTCCAGGATTACATCCATGATTTCCTCACCAGGCTTCCAGATATCCTTGCCGGCGCGGTGCAGGGCCAGGACGAACAACTGGTGAACTTGCAGAAACCCCGAATATCGCAGGTTGGCACGATCAAGTGATGATCCCGAGACCACGGCAATCTCGGCCACGGTCTGGTTTTCTGCGCGCAGCGGGTGCTCGTCATCCACCCGTGTATCACCGGAATACAACGTAGCCTTCAGACCGCTGGCAGCTTCACGGATATTTTTTGCCGTATCCATAACGCGGAGGCGGTCGCCGGACTGAAGGACGGCATCGGGCAGGGGGAAAATCTGGTGTTCTCCGCGATTGATGCGTACGAAATTTATATTGCTGCCTGCCAGTTTTTTGGCTTCGGCTACGGTTTTACCAACCCCGGAGCTGTTATCTTCCAGGTGCAGCCGTGCCTGGAACAGCCGGGGTGAACTGTCGGCAAGCTCGATTTCCCGACGCGGCAGCATTTTTGGGGCCAGCAACCACAGATACGCGATGGCCACACCGCTGGCGATCACTGCAGGCACGAAAAAATCAAACATCTGCAGTCGCGGTTGACCCAGATCGTTGGCAACACTGACGACAAGCAGATTGGTTGATGTGCCAATGGTGGTGGTCATGCCGCCCACCAGTGTGGCGAATCCCATGGGCATGAGGATTTTGGAGGCCGAAGTCTTGGTTCTGAGACAGACGCTGATAAGTATTGGCAGCAGCAGTACGACGATGGGAGTGTTGTTGATAAAAGCACTGAGAATAGCGCTGACAACCAGAGTCGCCAGCAGTGAGAAAAAAGGCGAAATAGCCCAGGCCCGAGTGAGTACCCGTCCTACCGGCTCCAGTGCCCCGGTATTGACCAGCCCCTGGCCGACAACCATGAGTGAGCAAACTGCAATCAATGCTTCGTGTCCGAATCCGTAGAAAAACTCGATGGCTTCAAAGGTCTCACCGTTGTCCTGAAATGGAAACAGCGAAAACACTACAGTAAGAAACCCCAGCAAGGCGAGGCTGGAAATTTCCAGTGGCAGGTTCTTGCGGGTAAATAAAAACAGGGCGAACGCCGTGATGACCATGGAAAACAGTGCATGGGCATTGGGGATTTCGGGAAACATCTCAGGCATTCAGGATCTGCTTCGCATGGGTATATGCTGGTCAGCGGGTGAGTGGAGACTGATTCTAAGCGTATTTACCGGACTACATCAATCTCGGTGCATACTGCCATCGATTTTTTTTTTTGATTCAGGCTGTGTGGCTATTGCCTGAGTCGGCTGTACCGCCAAAGAGATTTTCCCGGGAAGTCCGCAGATAGCGATTGTTGCCATCCCGGTAGGTAAAACCGATTCGGTCGAAGTACTCGAGAATCTCGATACAGAGATTTCTACCGATGCCCAGTTTGTCACGGAACTCTATAACCGTAAATCCTTCTTCCTGTGAGCAGACAAGAGATTCGGTAAATTCTGCCAGTTTCATTATGGTCTCAGGGAGATAATGACGGTTCGATGCAACCTGAACAAGGTTTCCGGATTTCCTGGCTTCGGCAAGAATTCGTTCCAGGGAGCCGAGATTCATGCCTGTCATCTCCGCCAACTCACGGGTACGTGGAGGCAGGAAGTTAGAATTCAGCAGGATCGGCCTGATTCGGTCAAGGAAATTCTGTTCCTCGGCTGTCAGGCGAGCTTTGTGACCTGGCAAATGGAGCAACGTTCCAGTTCGTGTCAATTTATTGTTGGTAACCAGCTGTTCGACGATAGCGCGAAAGAGGTGATGGGACTGCTCGAATCCTACCAGGGCGTTCAACTTTGGTTCGGTGACACCGGCCTGGTTGCTGTGTTCGCTATGATAGTTGGCCAGGCATTCTAGAATTTTCTGTTCAGTATCAGTAAAAAAACAGCTATGGAGTACAATCAGGTCATGGGACTCGCCCACGGATAAACTTAGAAAGTCGATGCCATGTCCGGTGAGTTGTCCGATCAACTCGTCGATGTACTGTCTGTTGCAGTTTCTTCCCGCAGCAAATTGCGACAGTGATACCCCTTCCGGTCGAGTTTCCACCAGTGAACATAATGCAGAAACATCATCCTGGTCCATTGCCGACAGGTAATTCAGTCGTTCGTCGCTGGCTCTTCCGCGGCGAGGGACAAACACGTCTACCACGGACCCTCCGCCGATGGTCTCGTGGCAGGCCGGATCCCTCAGGATAAATCTGTCACCGTGACTGGCGAAAAAAGGCTGGCTGCTGTTTAGCTGGTAATAGGATTGCGCACCGTCACCCAGTTTTCGTACCTGGACCAGTTTATGGTCGGTGCCATGGTAAAAGTGATAGTTGACTCCGGATTTGAAATCAACAGGTTCCAGCAAGCAGAGCTGCGTGTCGATTCGATTGACAGGATGGTTAAGTGTTTCTTCCACCAGCCAGTCGCCTCTTGAAATCTGGTGATGAGGCAGATTGAGGTTGACTGCAGTACGCTCGCCCGCTACTGCCCTTGTCACGGGTTTTTGATCATGACGTAATCCCCGGATTCGTACAGGCTGACCGGTAGCTGAATGAATCAGCGACATATTTTCTCCTATCTCACCGGCCAGCACCGTACCGGTCACTACAGTTCCGATTCCCTTGACAGTGAATGACCGATCAATTGCAAAACGCGGATTCCTTCGGATCTGCACTTCTCTGGACGCAGCCTGTGTAGCCAGAAGGTCCAGATGAGAAATCAGTTTATCGATTCCCTGCCCCGTGAGCGACGACAACGGAAAGACAGGTGTGTCTGCCAAAGAGGTGCCATCAACAAGCTTGTGAATCTGCCCCTCAACCTCGGTTAGCCGTTCCGCAGATACCTTGTCCTTCTTGGTAATTACTATGGCGCCACCGCTGATTCCAAGAAGTGAAATAATCGCAAGATGCTCCCGCGTTTGTGGCATCACGCCATCGTCGGCGGCGACAACCAGCAGGGAGTAATCTGCTATACCGATACCCGCCAGGGCATTATTGATGAAATCAGTGTGTCCCGGTACGTCAACAAATCCGACGGAGAGCTCCTCGGCGCCGGACGAGGGGCTGTCTTCGACGGTCGGGTTGCCTGTGCCGTCATGTGGCACCGTATAATAGGCAAAACCCAGGTTTATGCTCAGTCCCCTGGCTTTTTCGTCGGCCAGCGTGTCCGTGTCGACATCGGTAAGCCGATTGACCAGTGTGGACTTTCCGTGATCAACATGCCCGGCGGTGGCAATAGTAATCGAGTGTCGGATTGGGTTCATGAGTGAGTCGGGATGGATGGTTTAAGCGGACGTGATGCCTGAGTATGCAGCTTCAGTGCTATACACAAGGGCATAGCCCTCAATATTCTGCCTCGCATTATTCCGGTCTGTATTGGCCAGCTGTCACTTCCCATTCCCAGTGTATAGTAGGCTACAACAGGTTCACCAGGGACGATGTAAGCGGTCGCAACGGGGAATAGTGCCGCTTCCGGCGAAAATACTCACGATATGTGATCGGAAGCTACCTTGTCAGTCTTTACGCTCGCGGATTTATGTCCGTAACGAACGATCAAGTAAATCATGAACGCAAATATTATGCCGACCAGTATGAATCCGGCATTGAAGGGGCCACTGTCAAGATTGACGATGCCGTACCCGATAGCGCCGGTGGTAAGCGCGTAGTAGAAGAACGGCAACAGGGTCTTACGGATAACTGCGCCTTCCTTGCCGATCAATCCGACGACAGCTGACGCGGCGACCACGTTGTGGACACAGATTATATTGCCGGATGCGCCTCCGACCGCCTGCAGAGCAACGATCCAGGTTGGATCTGCCGCGATACGCTCGCCAACGCCGAACTGAAACAGCGAAAACATCATGTTGCTGACGGTATTACTGCCCGCGACGAACGCGCCAAGACCGCCAATAAACGTGGAGAAAAACGGCCAGGCTGACCCTGTCAGCGCGGCAACCCCTTCTGCCAGTTCGATGGGCATCTGTTCATACCCGGCAGCCCCACCGCCGGAATTGATGAATACCTGCACCATGGGTACGGTAAAAACGAGAGCTGCCGAGGCGGGCAGAAGCGTCTGGCCGGATTCACGCCATGCCTTGCGGTACGATTCCGCGCTCATTTTATGCAGAAAGTAGGTGGCGATTGAGGCGATGATAAAGATGGCAGCGGGTGACCATAGAGGCTGAAAAGAGGCGCTGATACCGCTGTTGAATATATCAGGCCAGCTGAGGGTGACCAGCTGATGCTGGAGAAAGCGAGCAATATCCAGGTAGGGGAGTCGGGTTATGACCAGTAACACCGCCACCAGAAGGTAGGGTGACCAGGCCCTGAGCAGGGGCATCAGCTTATCCGGTTCAATGGCACCAACATCACGTTCGAGCCCGGTCCACTCTTCATCCCAATTCTCCTTATCGTCAAAATCCCATGCATCTTCTCTGGGCGGAACGAGGAAGCCCTTGCGGGCGGCACTGACAACGATTGCCAGTCCGATCAGTCCCCCGAACATCGATGGAAATTCAGGTCCCAGGAGGTTGGCAACGATCAGGTAAGGGATAGTCATGGCGAAGGCCGCGAACAAGGCAAACCGCCAGATCTGCAGGCCTTCAGCGAAGGAGCGGTTTCGACCGAAAAAGCGGGTAATCACGGCGGCAACGATCAATGGGATGAAAGTTCCCGCGATAGCATGAATCAGGGCTACCTTTGCAGCAATAAAGGCCAGGAACTGTCGCCATTCCTCAAACCCACGGTCCATGGCGTATTGCGCCATTTCCGGGTCAGCTGACAGGCCTGTACTTACTCCTACCAGGATTGGAGTGCCCAAGGCGCCAAAGGAAACAGGTGTGCTTTGAATTATCATTCCAGCAACAACAGCCGCCATTGCCGGGAAGCCAAGACCTACCATTAGAGGGACTGCGACGGCAGCAGGTGTGCCAAATCCGGCGGATCCTTCAATAAAGGACCCGAATAACCAGGCGATTATGATTACCTGGATGCGTCGATCTGGCGTTATATCGGAAAAACCTCGACGAATAGCGTAGATGGCCCCGCTGTGTTTCAGCGTATTAAGCAACAGGATGGCGCCGAAAATGATAAAGATCAGCGATGCGGCGACGATAAGGCCATTGATCGTTGCTGCCAGCACCTGGGGGAAGGAAACCTGCCACACAAGCAGGGACAGTGCGGCCGCCACTATATAGGCAATCGGCATTGCCCGGCTAGCAGGCCAGCGCATGAGAACCAGGAATATGGCGACGGATACAATCGGGAGAATGGACAGTAGGGCAAGCAGGCCAGAGCTCATAATACTATTCTTCTTATTGGTTGTTTCCCAAAAGCTTAGCAGAAACCGGAATCCGGTAACATAGTTGAATCCGGCTGATTTTGCCAGATGGCCGAAAAGCCAGACAGGCGGCTGTTGTGGTAAAACCGTCTTCGAGAACCCGGGCCACGACTTTAGTCGGTTCCGGCAACGGAAATCAAGGTTGAGGAACCTCTGATTTATGATGAAAACACGCTGGCTTCCAGACGAAGTTACTGACAAGGCGCGCCGCCTCCACCGGTATGCGTCGACCTGTCAAGGCGACGCTCCGAAGGCAGAGGGCTCGTCTGCAGCCCGCTTCGGGCGGGGCCTGGTGGGTGTTGTTGCGTTGTTGCCGCACTTGATAAGGATTACAGTGATTACCTGAGCAAGTGCCTGGCACCAGCGCCTGTCAGACTCCCGCAGAGCCTACTCATAATTAATCAGAGGTTGCTTGAGTTGTGACCTGATCGGAAAGTAGCAAGGGACAATATAGACAGTAACGGGCTTACGGGGTTTAATGCAGAAATTGAATCGAAAGGAGGAGCAACTCCATGGGGATTGCCACAATCGTAACGCTGGTGCTGCTGGCTGCTCTGGTAATATATTTCATCAATGTTTTCAACAGGCTGGTCAGCCTGAAGAACCGCTATAAAAACGCTTTTGCCCAGATCGAAGTTCAGCTCAAGCGACGCTATGATCTGATTCCAAATCTCGTGGAAACAGCCAAGGCTTACCTTGGCCATGAACGGGAAACCCTGGAAGCGGTTACTGCGGCAAGAAATGCTGCAATGGCGGGGTTGCAGGCTGCAGCAGCAGATCCTGGCAATGCCGCAGCCATGCAGGAACTGGTGAGTAAGGAAGGAGCCCTGACGGGAGCGCTGGGTCGACTTAGCGTTGTCATGGAGGCCTATCCAGACCTGAAAGCGAATCAGAATATGATGCAACTCAGCGAAGAGTTGACCAGCACGGAAAACAAGGTGGCGTTTTCAAGACAGGCATTCAATGATCAGGTCATGGCGTACAACACTTACAAGCAGAGTTTTCCGGCAGTTGTAGTTGCCGGTGCATTTGGTCACGCCGAAGATGCCAGTTTGCTCGAATTCGAAGACAGCGAGGCGATTCAGGAAGCCCCGAAAGTTTCCTTTTAGCGTTTCGCGCCAGAAGGCCATGTCCCGATAAACAGCATCATTGCATTGTATACAGGAGCCCGGCAATGTCTGTCGACATTGTCGAGCACCTGCCCAATCAATGTCGGGCTGCAGTGTAAGGGTGTCGTGTAACTGTCATTCAGCTCCTGCCATCAACCAACCCAATGAATTTCTTTGAATCCCAGGACATAGCGAAACGCAATACGGGGCGGCTGATCTTTCTATTTGTCCTTGCCGTGATTTCCCTGGTAGTGATTACCAATGTGCTCGTCCTGGCATTGTTCAGGTACTTCCCGACTGACAGCATGTCCTACGCCAGGCCGCCCATGGCGTTTGACTGGCAGCAGGTACTGGTGGTCAGTGTAGCGGTCATCTTCGTAATCCTGCTGGGGAGCTTGTACAAACTAGCAGCGCTGGCTGGGGGTGGTGCCCGGGTGGCGGAGATGCTTGATGGCAGACTGCTGTTACCTGAAACAGGAGATATGCAGGAGCGGCGTCTGCTCAATGTCGTCGAGGAGATGGCACTGGCATCAGGGACACCCGTTCCACCTGTCTATCTTCTGGAAGAATCCGGGATAAACGCTTTCGCAGCTGGCTATACTCCCGGTGATGCTGTCATCGGGATTACCCGGGGTGCGATAGAAACTCTCAACCGGGATGAACTGC